>Ga0213866_10003518_pt1 | contig 10630 bp, 20 predicted proteins | sample PICome_11_FD_160079 | JGI IMG/M metagenome (GOLD analysis project Ga0213866, IMG submission 160079) | Coastal seawater microbial communities near Pivers Island, North Carolina, United States - PICO284 | ecosystem: Environmental > Aquatic > Marine > Coastal | place: USA: North Carolina... | reverse complement strand
TTCAAAACTAACAGTATGAAATCAAAGTTTAAACAGGCTTTCATGCAATGCGCTGAGACTTTTGCAGAGTTGAGCAGTGCAACCAGAGCTAAAGTAGGTTGTATTATAGTAAAGCACAACCGCATAATTAGCATAGGCTACAATGGCATGCCCGCAGGCTGGGATAACGAGTGTGAAAACATCATACATCATCATGAGCTTGGAACCACCACCTCAGTCACCAAACCTGAAGTATTACACGCTGAAACAAATGCTATTGCAAAAGTAGCTCAATCCAGTGAGTCATGTCAGGATGCTTCCCTATTTTGTACTCACACTCCCTGCATGGATTGTGCAAAACTTATCTATCAGAGCGGTATCACCACAGTGTATTTTAAACATGCATATGATGCAGCCAAGGGTTCTGGATTGGAATTTCTAAAACTAAGTGGTGTCACAGTGGAGCAAATATGATATTAGATTACAGAGATCGTGGAAAAATAGGATTTACATGCAGTACTTTTGATTTATTACACGCTGGTCACATCACAATGCTTGAGGAAGCTCGCAGACAGTGTGATTTTTTAGTAGTGGGTTTACAAAACGACCCCACTCTGGATAGGCCTGACACCAAGAACTCACCTGTGCAAAGTTTGGTGGAACGACAAATTCAGTTGAGTGCTGTTAAGTATGTGGACGAGATCATAGTCTATAACACCGAACAGGATTTGCGTGATTTATTGCTGACTTTGCCTATCAATGTCAGAATTCTAGGAATCGAATACGAAAATACAGAATTCACTGGCAAAGAAATATGCAAAAATCGTGACATAGAATGCTTTTTTAATAAAAGAGATCACAGCTTTAGCAGCACCAGTTTGAGAAAGCGAATAAGTGAATTAAATGGCAACTCAAAATAACACATTTAAGAAACAGAATCAAAGATAATGTCTGACATACACGTTAAGATCAGAAGTTTCAGTCTTAAATCTTTTACCAACTTCTTGAAATCCAGCCCTAGTATAAGTCTCTAAGGCGACAATCCTGGGTAAACTCCAAATCATATTATAACCCTGAGCACTAGCATGTTCAGTTGTATGTGTTAATAACTGTGTGCCTATTCCTTGGTTACGCCAGTCAGGGTCCACCCAGAGTCCGCGGCTACGATATTCTGAATCTGATGTACCATGTCCTGAGTTAACACCCACTAATATTTTATTATCATAGCACCCCCAGTAAGTGACTGGTCTAACAAATATACTCATGTCATAATCTGAGTTTGAGCTCCATGGCCAGGTCATGGCGCTGTGTGTTTCTATCTGACTAACTCTCTGAGGCCATAACTCACATTGCCATATTGATCTTATGTCTTGCCAGGATATTTCTAATATCTTCATAGTGACATTTATTTACGATATTGAGCCAAATAATATAGCAAAGCTGGTGATTTCCTATAACTATGGTTGTGACTCAAATAGAAAAAATTACTTTAAAAGTTACGCCTCAGGGGGTTAATCCTGATATCTTAATATTTAGGGATTTCTGGCAACCTCAGACTCTGGAACTATTTAAGATCTATTATATAAATCACCTCTATCATAACATTAGTCAGATAGTTAGTAATTATACAGACTATCCTGATCACACTAGCCCAGCCAAACACCGATTAGAACTAGGAAAGGATCCGCTGAGCACATCTATTGCTAGTACTGTAAAAAACTATCTGAGTAAAACCCTTGACAAAGATCTAATTACTGGATTTTATTATGCGGGCTTCCATCTGCCAGGTGCTATTTTGGAGTTACATACTGACAAAGAGGTGGGCGAATATGTAGTGAGTATGCCTCTATACACAGAAAATCTTACTAAGCCCTGGAGATTTTGTGTGGGTGATATCGATGTCGATCTCACGCCAGGTGACTTTGTGGTATATGATGGTCAAATACCACATCACAGACTAGATCCCTTGCCTAATGATGCTTTTAGCATAAACATTTTTATGTTATTTACACATTCTGGCACTGTCAGAATGATACCCAGTAAACAAATTTCACATGGAAGTAATTTATTTTCTGGCATAATCTCTGACTTTATACAGGAACAAAAATAATATGAATAACCAGATTACCTATAAACAAAATGCAATGCATGATTTTTCAGCTATTTGTGAATTTTTTAATTTAACTGAATCTAAACAAACACCAGAAAATTTTCAACTCCTTACATCAGATGTCACAAGTTTAATTGTGCACACACATTGCGACCCTGACCCAGATGCAGAAATCTCAGTGCAGACTCAGGTGTTAGATGGACCTTGCAATGTCCTGTCAGATGCTAGTTTAACTGGGGTGTTAACACTGTGTGACACTCGGTGTGACATATATCAGAAATCTAAGTTTGTCATGAGTATAAATGCAGAGCCAAATAATTTGATTGTGTTGCCTACACACACGCAGATGTCACACCATAACTCAGGTCTGATATTAATCATAAAGATTTCAGACATCCTAAGTAGGATAGGGACTGGCTATGGTATTAGCAAATCCTGATAGCAAACTAATTTTTGATGTTTTGTCTGACCCAGATGAAGTCAGCAACAGAATATTAGAGCTCAGAAATTCAGACTATACAAGTAATCAAGATAATTATCCTGGCATTAGAATAGATGACGTACAAGATTCAGAACTATTTTCTGATGTTAGTAATACCATAATTAATGCTATTTGTAATGCATATCCAGACATCATAGAAATAACTGAATTTGAATGTTGTCTGCAACATCAGTCTGAACGTCTTGATTATCGGGGCGGAATACATAGTGATAGTGCTGTGCTTGTGGCAGTGCTATACATGAATAAAAATCCACAGCCTGGCAGTGGCACTTTATTGTACAGAAATACCTATGACAGATATAACATCACAACAGAACAGATCCATGATACTTACCAGGGATTGTTAGATCCAGAGGAACATTTGAGTAAATATAATGACAGCTTTGATCAGAGGGATTATGTAACATTTGAGCCTGTGTATAATAGCATGTGTGTTTTTCCAGGACATGTCATGCATGGCAGAAACAAAAATCCAGGGTCACTACCATGTGTGAGAGATTTTTTTGTGGGATTCGTAAGGGGTTGCAAAATTCGATGGTAATGACATGAGAGTAACGATATATGCAATTTGATGAATTTCATAAACGCTGGGAAAAACTAGTATTTGTTCCCATGGATATTGGTATGCCACCCTTGGAGTATGAAAAAATATGTGAGTTCATGGATATGTTTCCAGACCACGAACATGAAAATTATTTTAGAAGAAGTCTGGGAGCTGAGCCCCTCATACAAGATTATGACAAGGAGAAAAACTTCGATTTTTTTAGAAGTTTTAGAGTATATAGTAACAAACCGCCATACGCTTGGCAATGCCCAATATTTAAAGAAATGTTTCCAGATCTTGAATCCTGGTTTGAAACCTTGCCCTTGGCACCTGGTAAAAGGCTTAGTTTTGGATGGATTAGTCAGCTATCACCAGAATACAATACCAATTTCCCAACTAGTTTGATCCATATCGATGAGCCTGGCAACTTTGGTTTTAGATGGTTTCAGGGCAACCTGGATAACAATTTATATTTCTATGGAACCCGAGGTGACATTACAATACCAGAAATTATGGATCTCAACAGCAACCCTAACGATCCTAATGATCTTCAGTGGAATTTGTTTCACAACACCACCGACGCAAGTTTAAATTCACAGGGCTTGCCAAAGGCCAACCAACACTTTTATAATTGTGCTCGGCGTATAGATTGTCCTGAACATACAGGATTTATTCTGGGACAAACCAGAGCCGCTCATGTGATTAAAAGAGAAAGTAATCACAACAAGGTCACTTATATCCTAGAACCAGTGGGCAGACTGGAAGACCGTTGGTTATGGCAGGAGGTATCAGATATTATAGAGCGTAGTATAGATCTCTATTCCAACCAGGTAATATGGCATGAAGATTTATGTGATTGACACAGGTTACGGAGACTCAGACTTCATGGGTCATGGTACTGTTATGATTGATATAATTAAATCATATAATCCTAAATCAGACATTCATAGTCTAAAAAATAATTACTTTGATGCTGAGAAGAGTGTGGAGATAAATTTATTGTATGTATTGGCTAATTGCGGGGCAAATGATATACTATTAACTACCTGGCAAATTGAAAAGTCAGACAGAATAGATAATTTATTTAAAAAAATTAGTCAGAAATTAAGCGTTATTATATGTACAGCAGGCAATGAAAGGTATCAGGATATCACACAGATAACCCCTGCCAATCTGACATCATACTGTGATGTCATATATTGTATAAGGAAGTCAGGCGAACCTGCTACATTTGCTACAGTTGCTGATAACACCATAGGCATGTATGGCACAAATATTACTTGTCCTGACGGTAAAGTTCGCAGTGGTAGTAGTATTAGTGCTGCTATATATTGTGGGATCATAAGCCGTAATAGTGACCCCAGATTTCTACGCAGGGTGATGGCTAAGATGACAAAAAAGTTTCAGGCAGAGATAAACAGTGCATAACCTCCAGGTACCCAGACCCGTGGACGTATTTACTGACTTTAGTGATAGTGAGTTACTGAGATTTGCTGAGCTAACAGATAATTATTACGCACACTCTGACACTACAGGCAGATCACTATTTTTTTTGTTAGCAAGTCACAGAGTATGCTTCTGTGTGTATTCACGAGGTCAGCCCAAACTCCGTCATACATTTAGATACTTTGCTGACATAGGTTATAAATTGTGTTGGTCAGAACATCAGATCACAGAAAATTTTTGTAAACTTACTCTGAGTTTCAGGAATATTCACATAGACAAATTGTTTGATCAGGAATATCATTATTATGCTTACCTTTAATAATTGGTTCCAGCCAGAGTTTATGTCAGGATCAGCAGAGCCAGGTTATGCTGATCCTTGGGAGATCAAATTTACTCACAAAAATTGTGACACGGGAATAACTTTTCCTGATGCCATCAATAAATCCCTCTCGCACATAGCTAACTCACACCATAAACTCGTGGTACAATATAGCGGTGGCTTGGATTCTGAAATAATTATTCGTGAAGCCATAAAGGCAGGCATTGATGTTATACCATATACCCTGAGATTTATGAATGACCTTAATAAACATGAATTATATTATTGCAACATTCTGGAGTCAGAGCTGGGTATTAATATCAGATACATAGACATTGACATTGTTAAGTGGTATACTGATCCAGACTTTCACAGAGGCTATTGTTATCACATAAGTGAAAACGGAATGTGGCATCCTGCCGCACCCTTGGCGTGGTGGATGAGAGAAAAAATTTCTGAGTTAGAGGGTGATTGTTGTGTAATAAATGGTAGTGGTGACACTCCCATGACTAGGCGTCCAGAAAAATTAAATCCCAGATCATGGCACTGGGCCGTGAGCTTTGATCTGGACGGTCACTGGAAACGTTTTAATTATAGCAAAAATAATTTTCCAGATGACGTGCCATTGTTTTATCTGCATACTCCAGAATTACAATACAGTTATTTGACGCATGAACTTTTTAAACATTGTGTTCAACCTCAGAGTTATAAATTAGGACCCACATCTACCAGACATGCCATATATAAACAATGTTATCCAGAACTCACACCCAGAACCAAATATAGTGGTTTTGAAAAGTTAGAAAACTTAAATATAACGCAACCAGATGTCTATCATCGGGCATATTCATGCACAATGCGGACCCAACACATACCATATGAAGAATATATCAGAATGCTACGAGATCCAACCCGCCAAAGACTTTCAGATAGTAAAGCATTTGGCTGATATGAGAGAGGTTATCTGGATGGCGCCTGCGTCAGGTAAACACGATTTTTCGTTATCACACATGCAAGATTATGACATAGACTACTGCCACTGGGTTTTGATACCCTCAGGCACCACAGTTACTGGACTGTTATGGCAGGAGAGTGTGTGCAGCCGGGGTGCACCCAACACTATGGGCATGGTGGGCCGAAACATTATACTTCAAGAACCCTATGGATATGGCATGGCGGTAAGATTATGATTTTTAAAGATTTACATTTCAAACTTCTGGACTATGATTATGATACTGCATACGCATTTGTAAGCGTAGCGACCAGACTACCTAATCTGCCTGATGAAGAAATTACAACAAATCATATTAAGTTTGCAGTATATGAGAGAACTTTCCCCATTAAGCCCAGACACAAATACACAGGTTTTGAATTTGCCATGGACATGGATGCTATAGCAAGAAATAAAATTGCTGAATATTTAGATGAATCTGAAGTCGAAAATACAGAAGATATTACTGAATTAGAAAGACTTTCTAACTTGGATCGGTTAGAAGAATATGATTTTCAGTATAACATAAACTTAGCTAAGTTTGAGAGCAAATACAATATTTCTAGTGTGGAAGACGCTATAGAAGTATACAGATCCAAACTCATAGAAAACGCACTCAAACATCAGGGCCAGCTCAATGTTCTGTATTACAGTGGCGGCGCAGATAGTGAGATGGTGTTATGGAGTTTCATGGAGGCTGGCGTGGACTTTGTGCCAGTGACATTTGTGTATGTCAACAATTCAGGTGATATTTTAAACTATCATGACACCTCATGGGCAGACGAATTCTGCGCAGAGCATGACCTGCCACACATCAAACGTGAGTTAAATGTTGAGGAATTCTGGCAAACACCAGAACTGCTCTATTATGCTAAAGTGGGCGGAACTCCTAGCCCACAAATTGCTTGCTATCATAAAATGGTTGATGTTGTACATCAGGAGATAGCTCAATGGGGATTTGAAGCATTTGCTGGCAGAACCTTTAAAGAAACATCTAAAATTATTTTACCTGGATTTACTGACATCATGGATACTGATTTTCAGGAGTTAGCACCAGATATATGGGGTTTAAAAATGTTAGACGCTGATTCGTGTCGAGAAATTGTTGACACCATAAGTCAGGAAAAATTTTCCACACAAGTGGGAGATCATCTGCCAGTCCAGGAACTAATAATACCAGACTGGGATCCAGTATTTTACAACATTATTTGTAGATATCTGGAAAAAACAGTGGAAGAATTTTATTTTAATACTTATAATAATTCATACTTTAGTGTATTATCCGCATGGTTCAACCGTCTGGGTGACATAATCACCGACAATAACTGTCAGACTCGTAGCTTGAGATTACATCATGCTAAATCACGCATAAGCATGAGCATGGTACTTAACTCAGACTTTGAAGGCGGGGAAATTGTATTTCCCAGACAAAATTTTAACAGCAGTAATGTAGAACTTGGTACATTACTGATGTGGCCAGGTCAGATTACCCATCCGCACGCTGTGATGCCAGTTACGTCAGGCACCAGATATTCCATGGTGATCATGACCAAATTGGAAACATTTAGTACAAGAGAGCAGCAACTTCTGTATTGAAATAGATAAATAACTATTTTGGAGAACATCATGAGCACAAAGAATACCAAAGTTAATCACATCATGGCTGGCGAGACTAGGTTTAATATAAAAGTAAACCCAGATAGTGGCACTTCAGCACAAGATAGCAACCCTTATAAGCGTTTTGATATCAAATACAACTGGTCTCCCAAGTTTTTTCCTGGTGAGAATTCGCCTCATGCTGGGCAACCAGAAAAATAACTCAGGAGATAAAAATGGAAAGTGAATATATTTTAGCAGGCATTGCTCTATTGGCATTTGCAGGATTTCTGGCATGGAGAGTTGTATTATCAAAAAAAGCAGAAAAATCCAAGATCGACGGTCTAGCTGGCACAGCCAAAGACAGATCAGGCGTAAAATCTAAAAGCAAATAATCTTTATGCGGTCATGATATATGGCCGTTTTCTCCCCTCATAAAACCATTGACTTTTAGTCAATGTGTGCTATCATATGTAATTGACATTGTATAAACTTTGGAATTTTACATATGAAACATGATATCCGCACCGTAGACTACAACATGAGCCTGGAAGAAATTGCTCAGGTAATGGGCATTACTCGTGAGCGCGTTCGCCAAATACAAAACGAAGCGTTAATTAAACTTCGTGACGGTCTGGCAGAACGTGGTTATGGGGCTCAGGACTTTTTACAGGTGTTGGGCATGAAAGCCGACCAGGATGCAGAAGAGTTTGTGTGCAACCTCAAGCGTAACATGGACCGATAAAATGCATGATGCACTCTGGGCTGCTGTAAATAATAGCATGAAGAATTTAACTCAGCTTACAAAAAATCAACTCATTGATCTGGTCAAAGACAAAGAAACAGTGATTGCTGATCTCAATGCCAGAATTGATGAGTTAGAGAAAATGGCCATCAAGTCTGAAGCCCATCCACTAAATGCTGACACCAGCCGCATGCTAAGTGCAATGAGTCAGCGAATTAAAAGCCTGGAAGAACAAGTAAGCACCAATGTCTCAGACTGATGCACATTCAGAGCTAGATCACACAGATACAATCACCAATGAAGTCACAGGCCAGGAATTTGCTGTGGCTGAACTGGAAAACAGTTCCCGTATCCTAAAAAGTGTAACTCCTAAATATACCCCAGACTGGTATATCAAATGGGCTGGTAGTATAATAGTGTTGTTTGCCGTGGCTATTCGCAGTGCTGGCGTTCCAGAGCTTATGATATGGGATGTGTTTTTGTCCTGGGTGGGAGCAACTATGTGGGCTGTGGTGGGTTTTTTGTGGAAGGATCGTGCCATACTAATGTTAAATGCTGTGCTGGCCCTGATGCTGTTTTCGGGGTTGCTCAGAGAGATATTTGCATGAAGTTTAATGATTTCAAACACGGGGTGTTTGTGTTTACTGCTATAAGCTTGGTTTTGTGGTTGGTGGTCATGGCAATCATAAAGTATGCACAGGCGCAAAATCCTCTCAGACAGAATTTTGTAGCAGATGAGTGGGTGTGTCCCCAGGCAGTGGGCCATGGTTTTTATTACACCAACAAACCTGATCTGGATGTTCAACAGGATGCAATCTGGAACATTATTTCAGATCCCAGGATAGACGATAGCCAAACCTATGTGTGGCTTAGAGTTTACCACACCATACAGCGTATTGCACAAAACATCAGACGAAATCCAGAGTTTATTAAGGATAGGGACATGGAAAATTTTTGGTTGGACACACTCAACAGAGTGAATGCAGAATGTGAATATTTGTTAAACGAGGAGCGTTTCCCCAGTGAATAATTGGCATTTAGTATTTGTATATGGTACATTGATGCAAAAAGCAGGCGGCATTCGTAGCCTGGACAAGATCGGCGATAGTGCAGAATATGTATGTGACACTGTGACCTCGTCGGAACAGTTTGAAATGCTCAATCTGGGACACTTTCCTGGCGTTGTAGACTCAGCATCGGGACATCGTGTGGCAGGAGAATTGTGGCGTGTAACTAGTCGTGTATTTCGAGACTTGGACATTATTGAGGGATATCCAGACTTTTATACTCGCAAAATGGTGCCCACAGATCACGGCATAGCATGGATGTATTATTTGCCCCAGAATGTGTATCAAGACAACCACACACAGAAAATTACTGAGAAACAAGGAGTATTATCATGGTTAGATTTATCGCAACCGTTATCGCTACAATATTAATTGTGGGTTGTGCAGGCGGCTCACACAAGCCCACTGTGCCCAGTAACAAAGATGCCAGACGAGCATGCCCCACAGACCTGGGCACTATCATAGATCTCACAGAGGTTATGATAGAAGGCCCCACAGAAATTGCACAGGGCACTGGAGCAGCATTTGGTGCATATGTGGGGAACAGGGCTGCACAGAACGAATCCGAAGTGGTAGAGGCAATTGCCACTGGTGTGGGTGCCGTGGCTGGCAGTGTGGCTGGAGACTTGGCAAGTAAAAATGTGCTTAGTAGGAATGGTGTTGAACTCATGGTATTGATTCCCAGCAAGGGATCCACATATAGCATTGTCCAGGAGTCAGACATCAACCAGCCATATGCTGTAGGGCAGGATGTATGGGTAGTTGGTAACTTGAATGCTCCCAAAAATTCCTCCCAATGGAATAACAGATACGGTAATACTACCAATAATTGCGCTTCAGGTGTCAGGGTGTTGATAAAGCGATGATGCCAGGCGTAGATGAAAATTACATGGTTAGTCAGCTGGATAAATTAATTCGATCATGGCATCATGACCGCAATCTTATTGAAGGTAGCACAGACAAGGACCAGTACATGAAGCTCATACAGGAGGCTGGCGAATTATCAGATAACATCTGCAAGGGCAAGGATATTCGTGACGATATTGGCGACATGATGGTGGTGTTAATAAACATCATGGAGCGAAACGGCCTTAGCTTGACAGAATGTCTGGATGTAGCGTATAATGATATCAAGGACCGCCGTGGCAAAATGGTGGATGGTGTATTTGTTAAAGAGGCAGATTTGTGAGAATCGATACAGAAGTAAAATTAAACTATAGTGACGTATTAATCAGACCCAAGCGTAGCACCCTGAGTAGTCGCAAAGAAGTAGACCTATATCGTCCGCTTAACTTCAGAAACTATCAGCCAGAGTTTCCTTCAAATATTCG
>Ga0213866_10003516_pt1 | contig 10638 bp, 5 predicted proteins | sample PICome_11_FD_160079 | JGI IMG/M metagenome (GOLD analysis project Ga0213866, IMG submission 160079) | Coastal seawater microbial communities near Pivers Island, North Carolina, United States - PICO284 | ecosystem: Environmental > Aquatic > Marine > Coastal | place: USA: North Carolina... | reverse complement strand
AATGACGAGTTGAAGTATGAAATCTACTGCGCTGCAGAGCGTACTGTAGAACTAGAAGATGCTTTTATTGATCTGTGTTTTGAGGGTGCGGATGTACCGGATCTCACAGCGGGAGAAATCAAAGAGTATATTCGATATATTGCTGACCGAAGACTTCTTGGTCTTGGTATGAAGAAAATTTTTGGCAGCGAAGAGAATCCTCTACCGTGGCTTGACTATATGTTAAACGCTGTAGAGCACACTAACTTTTTCGAAAATCGTGCCACCGAGTACGCACGTGCAAGTACTACGGGTAACTGGCAGGATATATTTAAATAGGATCTTATTATGACAGATGTACAAACCGAAGAAAAGCCAACATTGGTTTTTGAAGACAACAACTACGTGATCGAAGATTTGAGCGAAAAAGCTCAATATCTCGTCGGTCAGCTACAAGATTTGGCACAGCAAGGTAACGCAACTCGCGCACGCCTTGACCAGATTGAAGTAGCTCGTACAGGCTTTACTGATATGCTTCGAGAGGAGCTTGCAGAGGCACCAGCCGAAGGCGAAGTAGTACAATAATGAAAAGGGGGCTAATCGCCCCCTTTTTTTATACTACCAAGGCTTGCCATTGCTCGTGCTCGAGTTTCGAGCAATTTGAGCAGTAACTTTTCCAGTACGATCAGCTTCGATGCGAGCTTTTGCTTCATCTGCAGTTTCATCGCCTTCAATTAAGCTATCGTATACCCAGCCCAATACAGTTGCTTCTGTAAGACTTTCATAAGCTACAAAACCATCCGCGCTTGCATCTGGGGTAAGACGAAGCTTTCCGCCTTCTGTTGCTGACTCGTTTCCTGAGTCATTTTGTGCAACAAGTGACCAGTAAACAGTAGTTACTCCACCGTCACTATCGTTGCGTACCATGTCATTGATTGACCATGTTGTTGTAATTGCCATTTTAGTTCTCCTTTACTGGCTTTCGAGCTGTTCAACTCGAGATTTAAGGTTGTTAATTTCTTGTCTTGATTCTTGCAAAGCTTTTACAAGCATAGGCACTAGCTTTGAGTAGTCTACGCCCATCATGTCTTCGGGGTCTTCTGTCGATGTTACTGCCTCTGGTGCAACACTCTGTAGTTCTTGTGCGACCATACCGTACTTTTGGTGTGACCCGTCAGCCTTCCAGTCAAACGAACGTACTTGGATAGCGTCGATGTCATAAGAAGCAGAGGGTGCATCTACGATGTTGTCTTTAAGACGTTGGTCTGATGAGGTGTTATAGACGGTTGCTGACCCTGTAGTAGTAATTGAGCCGACCGTAGTTGCACCATATAAAAAATTAATAAACGGAACACTGCTAGTTCCAAGAGCTATTTCAATGCCTTTAGTTGTTCCAGCATTAACATCTAGTTTTGCTTGAGGATTGCTACGCCCTATTCCAACACGAGAAGTGCCAGCCTCAACAAACAACGCATAACTGTCTGTGTCAGACTCAACGCGGAAGTCGCTGTCTAAACTGCTTTCGTTAAAAACAGCACCCGCGTCAACCTGCCACTTATAACCCGCGCCATCGTAGAAAAACTTTGCAATAGCGGTATCGCTATAGACTGAATCACTTGTGGTGGCGTTGAAACGCAAATCAGGATACGTCTGACCAGACTTACGATTAGCATAAGCTCCAACACTTTGTAAAGACCAACCCTGATCACGACTTCCCAGATTGGTATTCCAGCCATGTCCTTGAATTCGGAACTTGCCAGGGTTTGAAACACTATTAATTGGAGCCGCTGATTCATTGATTACAGCAACATCACCGTCGCCTTTAATGATGAATCTTTCGTCTTCGATAGCATCACCAGCGACAGAACCAACAAAGAACCCAATCCTTCTATTAGCTTGAGTGTTGTTGTTAAACGCCATGATGTACATATCTTGTTGATTAGCCGCAAACTTAATCGCGTTGTATACGTAGTTCCCTGAACCAGCATTTCCAAGATTTAACGTGCTGTTTGAATTAGCGGCAGTTACGTCGCTGGATGTATGATTTGTTTGCACCTGAAGGGTTGCGTCTGGTGAGCTAGTGCCAACTCCAATGCGGTTAGCGCTAGCATCCACAAAGAACATACCGGCGTTGCCGTCAGACTCAATGCGGAAATCTACATTTTCTCCTTGCTCGTTAAATACTGTTTCACTATTAGCGTCAGGATCAAGAATGTGCGATGCAATGCCGTTTCTATACAGCGTAAGAACACCAGGATCGTCTGCTCCTACTTCTGCGATAGTGAAAGAAAGGTTGCCTTGATTCCCGTAACCAGCAATAAAGTTGTTTCCACCAGATCCAACAATACGAATAGCATCTTTAGATCCGCTTTGAGAATTGACGTTTAGAGCCGCGTCAGTAGCATTTGTTAGGATACCAACAGAATCTTGTGCGGCATCTACATATAACGCATAGGCGCTGTTATTAGACTCAACGCGGAAGTCATAATCTTGACCATTTTCGTTAATTACAACTCCATTAGTTTCCATTGAAATTTTGTAGTTAGCATCTTCGGATGTTCTAAAATGAAGAGGGTTACCTCCAGTAGTGACAAAACCTCTTGTACTGTCATGATTTATATTGAGTTTTAATGAGTCTCCGCGACGAACTGTGAACCCATTTCCAGTTCCTGAAAAATTTCCTACGATTAAGCCATTTCTCGCATACAATCCATAATTTGAAGGTTCAAAAGGAGAAGAAGTTGCAATTAAAACTTGACCATCCCCTGCATCTACTTTGAACATATTTGCGTTATTATTAGACTCAACGCGGAAGTCTAAATCATTGCTGTCTTCATTAATAACATACTGCTTAGACGAATACCCCGATAGCTGATACTTGTTTGCCCCATAATTTAACGGGAAGGCCATCGTTGTCATGCCAGACGGAGCAGTCGCGCTACCCGTATCTGTCATTGGGAAAGCGCCAAGAATTAAATTTTCATCTGCGTTGCCCTCGCGAGCCGTAGCAAATACTTGCATATACATATAAAAATTAGCTGCAGAAGCAAAAATCTTTAACTTTCCACTGCTCGATGAGCCGCCAGATGCGTCGTAGGTATAGCCTATGTTTAGACCGGTGTTTTCAATTGGGACAATGTTAAAATACTTTGACCCGGATTGTTGTTTAAAGGTTATGTAAAATTCAGCACTGGCGTGTACACCGTTTGTTGCACCTGCCGCAGTTATACGCACCCAGTGCTGGTTAGTAGTAAAGGCGCTTGTTTCAAAGTCTTTTTCGTAAATTACGAAGTAGTTGTTGTTTGCCGCACCTGTGCTAATTTTCTTACTAACAGTTCTAGCAAACGAAATGTCCCCATTTACGTCAAGAGTGTTTGTCGGTTCTGCAGTGATTAACTTAATGCCAATTCTATCGGTGCCTGCATCAACCCGAAACATATTAGCCTGATTGCTAGACTCAACGCGGAAGTCACGGTCTACACTGTTTTCATTAATTATTAACTCGTTTGCGTTAAGAACAAAATCGTCACTTGTTCCCGTATGGGATATATAAAAGTTTCCACCTGCATTGGTTATGTAATTAGTAGCTCCACTACCGCTCGCTTTAAGAGCAAGAGATCCCGTAGCATAACCGTTACCTGCGCTTTCTATTGTCAGTACGGCGTTTTGAGTATTAGTACCTATGGCAACCCGATCATTGCCACCGTCCACGTACAGCATATTTGCATTATTGTTAGACTCAACGCGGAAGTTTATATCTGCACTGTCTTCATTAATAATTACCTCAGCATTTGCAGTGGCTGTAAAGAAATCAGTGCCGTTGGCTTGAACTAACTTAATTGAGTTTGCCGCTACATTTACTACGTTGGCAGTACCGTTTGTAGCAGTAATGTTAAGAGTGTCAGTGCCATCAAAATGCAAACGACCGTCGTTACCGTCGCCAAGAAAAATGTATTGGTTATCACCTAACTTTAAAGAATTAGCATCTACAGTATCTACATAAGCTGTGCCGGAGAGGTAAAGGTCTCGCCAGCGATAGCTTGAACTTCCTAAATGATGCAGGTTATCTTCGGGCGCACCGTTTTGGTCAGCAGGTAAAAGCAAAGCTCTACCATAGCCATCAGTTGATAAATGAATGCCTCCATCCACATTATTGACTAAATAAGGTCTACTAGAATTAACGCCAATACTACCGACTACCCCGCTAGGGCCGTCTCTACGGAATTGAACAATGTCGCCATCTGAGGTTTTTCTATCAAAGTAAGCTGTAATGCCTCCATTACGTACTACTTTAAAGTAATCACTGTCGCCTCTTAGCGTTATGCCTTCTGCGTCAGCAGTGGTGGTTCCCACCAACAAGTTGCCGCTTGAGTCGATGCGCATGCGTTCTGTAGGAGCTGTTCCGTTTCTAAAAATTAAAGAACCGCCGCTAGATACGTTATTGAGGTAAGAATTGACGCCACTTTGTTGTAAAGAAACATAACCGTTTGCTTCTTCGGCTTTTAAGATAGCGTTACTGGCTTTATATGCATGAACTAAAGAGTCTGGATTGCTATTACCAATACCGACATTCCCGTCATGGTCAAACCGTACTACTTCATTTGCAGTGTTACCAACCCCTGTATAAAAACGCAATCCTACAGAGCCGTGATTATCTTCTGCATAAGCTCCAATTTTTGTTGGAACGCCAGCCACTGATGTTCCGTCATTCTGTTCAAACTCAAGAACACCAACAGCTTGGTTAGTTACCAATGATGTATCAGTAGACTCAAATCTAAGTACAGAGGTGCTTGTTGACCCAGCAGATAAATGCAACGACGTATCTGGACTGTTAGTACCGATACCGACGTTGCCGTCTGAGTCGATACGCATGGCTTCTGTAGTTGCGCCGTTAAAGCCGGGATTAAACGTCAGCTCTACTCTTCTTTCATCAGTTGAATTTGTGATAGCTTCAATGCTGGCTGTAGTTGGGCCACTGCCTGTTGTATCACTATTATGAAACTCGAGCGTTCCTACTCTAGCGCCGTCAGCTAACGTGGTAGATGAGTTAGTAATACGCAAGCGGGGAGCATTTGTTCCGTCATTATCATCGGCGGCCAACTCAAGCATTGTAGCTGGACTGCTAGTACCGATACCAACATTTCCGCCATCTATAATATACATGGCATCAACACCGCCTGAAGCAAGCCTCAGAGTTCCGCTACCATTTCCACTGATTCGCACGCCCGTAGTACCTGACTCAATAGGAGTAATCTGTCCATAAGCGCCTCCGCCCCCAATCGCAATATCTCCACCTACATGAAGCTTATAACTTGAAGAAATTGAAGTTCTATTGATACCAACTCCACCGCTCGAGTCAATACGCATACGCTCGCTGCCAGCAGTAGAAAATCCTATGTCATTACTAGAAGCTCGAAACATTCCTGTAGAACCGTCCACAAGAAAAGTAGGAGTGCTTGCACTTCCACCAGCACCTCGGAACCAGCCTGTAGCTAAAGCATTTCCTGTAATGTTTAAAGCCTGACTCGGAGAAGTATTCGCAATTCCCACACGGTTATTCGAGACGTCAAGATAGAGAGTGCCGGCGTCGATATTCAAATCGCTCGAAGCAGCATCTTGCTTCAACATTCCTGTACTAATTTTTGTTAATGCCATTGTTTACTCCTCAAGGCTTGGTCGGCCATACTACAGTCTCTAAAGAGTTGTAGGTATTTGTAATATCTCGAAGCGCTTGTCTATAGGCCGTCTGCTCTGTAGTCATCGTTCTATCAGAAGTTGCCCACCAATCAGTTTCTGCAAGTTTTTTATCTCGTTCCTTACGTAAGCATAAAAGATTAGAGGCTGCAATTTCTTCTGCACTAATTTCGATAGTGGGGCCTACATCTTGCTCGCGAGCAATCAACTCATCGTAATTTGGATGACGGTACTCTATTGTACCGTCTGGTCTTGTAAATGGTATAAAATTATTCATTAGTATACTCCTGAAGTGTTTGACGAAGAAGAATATGCCAAAACATCTATATTATGCTCGTAGTGGCTATAGCCAGATTGCACATACAAAAATCCTCCGGTATATGTTCCGTTTGTTTGTACAACTATTACAACATAGTCATCTGAAGAATAGTAGTAATTTACAATTCCTCCTGTAGTATTTCCCCAATTGACAAGACTAGGGCTATAAGGAGTGCTTGTACCTGTATAGGTATAAAAAGTTACTGAATTATGAACGTTTAAAGTTCCATAAGTAAACCCATCGTATTCAAACTTTATCATTTTATTTGTAGAACCGCCTAAAGTTGTTTTTATGTGCACGTATGGAACTGCCCCGGTTGCAGCAACAAACCCTAAACAAATACGACTACCTTGATATACATTGTTATTGTAGATTCTAAATCTATCGTTTGAATTAATTCCTACATTAATTAAATTCGCTGACATTTATTTTTCTCCTTCAAGTTCTGCAACTCGTGCTCGAAGTGATTGAACTTCTTTTACTAGCATGGGTACGAGTTTTGAATAATCCACACTTTGCATTCTATCTTCTTCTTCTGGAACATTTACAGCGCTTGGAAAAACTTCTGCAAGCTCTTGTGCAACCATTCCATATTTTTGATGAGAACCATCTGCTTTCCAGTCAAAGGAACGAACTTGTATTGCATCAATATCTTCAGAAGCTGAAGGAGCATCTACTATATTTTCTTTTAATCGTACATCGGAAGTAGTAGCATAGCTTGTATAAGTACTTGTAGTTGTTATAGTGCCTACATTTGAAAAACTGTGGTAGAAAAATATAGCATTTCCAGAAGAAGTATTTAGCCCTAAACCATATCCACTTCCATTTACATTTGAAAAGTGTCCCATAAAAGCAGCAGACAGGTTACATGAAACAGAAAATATTCCATTTGAAGAAGGGTTCGTAGTGCCGATACCAACATTACCCGTATCTTCAATAACAAAAGGAATTGTACTATCTGTTTTATTTTCTACTCGTAAGTCTCCACTAGAGGTAGAATTAAACCTCCAACGAGTTCCATTTGTGCCGGTATTAATTAAATCTAACTCACAATTACCATTATTAGTTCCTATTATAAGTCCGTCTGCACTTAAACCACTTGTGTTTATTCCTACTCTACCATTATCGCCAATATACAAACGGTAACTTGAACCATCCGTACGGAAGTTCATTTTTCCTATGGCATTGAAAGTAGTTGTATCATCTGACGGATTGTCGTATAGTGCAAATCCTGTACTGCTTCCTCGAGTAATAGTAATTCCCGATGCTACATCTCCACTTGCCGCATTGTGAATACGAATATAATTTGACTGGCCGCTACCAATGTGTAAAGTTTCTGCTGGGGAGGCTTGCCCTATACCTACATTACCTCCATGAGGATTAAAAGAGAGAGCATAGTGATTTGAAGTGCCCATTGTAGGCAAATATCCAGACTGAAACCAAGTAGCATAAGGACTGCTTGCAGAAGTTCCAATGGCAAGTCCATCTCCGCCTATTCCTCGTCCAATTAACCAAGCATTTGCAGGAGTACGAGTATTTGATTGCGTGTATCCTTCAATATTTAATTTTTGACCGTCCATAACGGTGCCGCCGATACCGACCTTACCTCCTGAGCCAATACGCATACGCTCGGTAGGTGCTGTATTAGTAGTTACATCTCTTAATGCAAAAACTAAATCACCTTTTGTATATCCGGCATTTGACGTAGTGTCTAACCCAATTTCAGCAGGTGACTTAGTAGGTACTGAACTGTCAACGTAGCCAAATCCTATGCTGTATATAGAACCGTTTCCTGCCCAACTGTTATCCCCGCCTACCTTAATTAATGGTGCACCAAAATTTGTAGTTACATTTGTTGCAGGATCTACATGAAGAGTTGCTCCTGGAGAACTAGTGCCGATACCAACGTTGCCATCAGAATCGATGCGCATACGCTCGGTGTTTGCTGATGTGGAAAAAAACCTTAATGAACCACTGCTACCGTTGTCATAATCAATTCGTGGATTCGCTTGCTTCATGCGAATGTCATTACCAACATTGATAAAGCCTGACAGGTAAAGGTCTTTGAAGCGGTTAGAGGTAGCGCCTAAGTCTGTCGTTGCGTCAGTTCTAGCGTCAAGTCTAGGTTGCCCTGAGCCTATATTATTAATTGCTCTTACAGAGCCGTTTAGGTCGCCGCCTAAATACAAAACACCATCATCAGAAGTAATAGATAAATCGGTGCCAGCAACACTACTAATACTACCGACTGTGGAGCCGTCTTTTTGCACACGTATGATTTCACCGTCACTTGTTCGCCTGTTGAAGTAAGCAGCAGTGTCACCATTAATAATAGCTTGGATATATCCCGTGTTGCTAATACTTACAGCGTCATTTGCACCAGAAGAAGTTCCTCCAATGATTAAATCTCCGCTAGAATCTACAGCAAATACATAACTTGCTGCTTGGTTCCCTGAACCTGCAGAAGTTTTTCTAAAATATAATTCTCCGCTAGAAGTCATTTGCAAAAATGAAGCACCATAGCTAGTATTAATATTTGAATAATTAGTGCCGTTCCAGGCAATATTTTCTCCGATAACTTTTCCAATAGCAGCTCTGGTTCCTGTTAATGCGCCTCCAGAATCTATTCTCCAACGTTCTGTAGGGGTAGAGCCAGTTGCAAACCTTATTGTGGTATCTGCGTCTAGTTGTAGATTACCTCCGGCAGAGCCACTATTATCAGCTAAAATATGGTATATTCCATTAGCGTCCATATAGTGTTGCCCATACAGCGTAGTGCTATTATATCTTAACGCTAAAGTATTATTAGAACCGTTCCCCGTTCCAACAGTTCCGTGTTGTATTTCTAGTGAGTTTCCTGGAGAAGTAGTGCCGATACCTAATCCATTTGTATCGAGTGTCATTTTTTCTCCGTTGTTTACGAAAAATTCTAAATGACCATCTGATTGTTCTATTCTTTCATGAGAATTATCCCACTGTAAAGACATTCCTGCATCTAATCGTAAGTGACCGCCAACTACATCTAATTTAGCCGCCGGAGAAGCAGTGCCGATACCAACATTTCCCGCATCTGTGATAACCATAGGTGTAGTGTTATCAGTTACGTTTCTAAAGAATAAATTATTATTAGTTACGCCCGATGCACCACCACCAATAGCAAATACTTTACTTCCTTGCGTGTTTTCAAATAAAACATGAGATGCGTCATCTGTTGCTGTACCGCCTTTGATGTGTAATTTACCATCAGGCGATGTTTCACCAATACCAACGTTGCCCGAAGAGTTAATAGATAATCTTTCTGAAGAAGCATCTACATCGTAAATGGAAAATCTATCATCACCTGATATTGCTAACCTATATGTTCCTACGCTTGTTCGTGTTAAATCTAACAAGTCTGCACCTGAATCAGAAATATGTAGCTTTGCATTAGGAGAAGTTGTTCCTATACCAACATTGCCCGAATGTTCAATTATCATCTTGTCGGCGCCACGAGTACGGAACTTAATAGCAGAACCATTTGTGCCTGTGGCTCCAACATCAGAGCTGATAATTAAATTACCTGTTGAACTCTCATAAGGACGAACCCATGCGTAATTACTAGAACTACCAAAACGAATATCGCCATCGCTTTCGATACGCATACGCTCTGCAGTGTTAGTGGTAAATTGCATGCTGTTGTTTGTATGGTCGTAAAGCAAAACACCTACATTTGCATCAGCCGCATCACCAAAAAATATGTGGCTATAACCATTAATTGCTGATAAAAACTGAATATCAGAAGAACCAGAACTGTCTCCATTTTCAATAACAAGTTGATTACCAGCAGGGTTTTGAGGTGAGTTGCCTGTATCAGTTTTTTTCAGATGAAGCTTACCTTGAGGCGATGACTCACCAATTCCGACGTTGCCGCTTGTATTTATTACAAAATGGTCGGCAGTAATAGAGTCGTTAGATAAGAAAACATTGCCTGTGTTTTTATCAGTACCTAAAAATGTCGAGAAGCTACTGCTTGCACCAGTTGCCTGTCTAATTTTTATAGCATTACGGTTGTTTGCCGTGTAGTCAGTGTTATCAAACTCTGCTGAAATTATGTTGCCAGCCGTTGCTTGCTGTACATCTAACTTACTTGACGGACTGTCTGTGCCAATTCCGACGTTGCCCGCTGTATCTATAACAATTCTGTCGAGCTGTCGACTTATATCTCTAAAGGATAATTTTGCGCCAGTACTGTTAATTTGCCAAGTTTGACCACTTGCGTCACTTTCAACAAGAGTAAAGTTTGGAATATCCGCTGTACTTTTAAAGCCTCTGTTAGCAGTTACTCCATACGAAGCACTGCTAGTTACATCAATAGATCCAGTTACATCGATGCCTGTAGAAGCAGTTGCAAGTTTTGCGGAATTGTCGTAATAAAGAGTTGCTGCACCATCCGCAACAAAAGCTCCCATTGTTTCGCCAGAAGCTGTACTTTTTCTGAGATAAATATTTGTTGCGTCTAAATAAAGACTTCCAGCTCCGCTCTCTGAAATAATACTATTACCAGAGCCCGTATGGTATATTTGAAGTTCTTGTGAGTCTCCAAATCTTGCGGCATTATTATCAGGAATATTTATATCAGTAAACTGAGAGGTGCTTGTTGCTACAAG
>Ga0213866_10003515_pt1 | contig 10641 bp, 8 predicted proteins | sample PICome_11_FD_160079 | JGI IMG/M metagenome (GOLD analysis project Ga0213866, IMG submission 160079) | Coastal seawater microbial communities near Pivers Island, North Carolina, United States - PICO284 | ecosystem: Environmental > Aquatic > Marine > Coastal | place: USA: North Carolina... | reverse complement strand
GGCTACAATGGGTCTGCGCTCTGCGCAGAGGAAGATTGGGAAAGCGCTTACCTTCGCGCTGGCACTTTCGCTGGCCCGAACACTTCCTCGTTAAAATTGCGCAGGTAGGTGTCGAGTTTCTTCGGGCGGATCCAGGGTTGCTCGACGATCACATCGGGATCGTAGAACACGCCGTAGCTGGATTTGCTCAGCCACTGCTTTGACTCGCAGCGCTGATAGATCGCGCTGCCGGGCTCGGGATGGAAGACGCTGACGAGCGACCAATCCGGGCGCATGCGGCGATTCAGCTCAACCGTTTGCTGAATCATGTCTTCGGTTTCGCCGGGGAAGCCCATCTCGTTCACGGTAATCATCGCGATGCGGAAACGCCTGCACGCGCGCGCGAGATACATCAGGTGCGAGTCGCTGACATGCCGCCCGATGACGCGGCGGCGCACGTGATCCGCACCGCTCTCCATCGTCACGAAGATGCGGAAGCAGCCTGCATCGGCCAGCGCTTCAAACACCGCTTCCTTAAGGTACTCGGGACGGGAGACGAGCCAGAAGGGCATACCCACTTCGTCGCGCCAAGCTTCGCAAAGCTCAACCGCCCACGCGGCGTCGGCAAAGCCGTGCTCATCGCGGAAGCCAATAAACTTCAGCTCAGGATTGGATTCACGCAAGGCATTCGCTTCGCTCACTACCTGCGCGCAAGTGCGATGCTGATAAGGCGCGATCACACCAGTTTGGGGAGCGCTCATATCGAAGGCGGCCTGCGTGCGGTCGGAGGTGTTGTACTCGCCGCGCGAAAGTTCGAGCTCGGCGCCGATCGAATCTTCGAGCCCCTCGATGCCTTCAAAGTACGCGGTGACTTCGCGGTCAGGCAGCGGGCGCTCCGAGAGCTCGGGTGGTTCACCAATCGGGTTGTGGTAGAAGCGATTCATCACCGGGAAGCTGAGGCCCGGCAGGCCGAAGAAGTCGCCTCGCGTCTCCAACGCATCGCAAAGTTTGCCGAGCAGATGCTCTGCGAAGCCGCGCAGCGCGTACACGCCTTGCGCGACGTTCAGGCAATCTGCGGGCCAGGCCGATGCGTGCGGCCCGGTGAAGAAGACAGTCGCCTCGGGATACTGCAGCGCGAAGAATGCGCCAATCGCGCGCGCTTGATCCGCCTGGCGCGAGCGCGTGTAGATGATGACGCACTTGCCATCCGTCGCGTGGATCGCGTCGCGCAACTCTTTCTCTTTGTAGAGGCTTGTGGTGAGCACCGTCGCTTCATGCCCGGCCGCTTTGATCGTTGCAGCGTACATACCGATTTCAGCCGACCACGCGGAGAATCCACGCGGGTCAGGGCGAGCTACGGGATTCACGATGAGGATGCGCATAGACGTCCTTGTGCTCTCTGGCCGGCATACCTGACCGACACCTCTCTGACACGTCAGTATAGCGTTTGTATTTCGGAGTGAGTAGCACTGAGCGCACGGAGAGACGGAGAGCGCGGAGCCTGCTGGTTTGGGCGATGTGGGCGGATTCTGATTGGATTCGAAGAAGGGCTGCGAAGTCTCGGAGGTGATTCGCCTTTCTGTTTTTGGATCACGGAGCTCTTCAGCAAGAGTGCCGCTTTGCTCGCTGCGAGTCGGCTTGTCCGTTGCGCAACCTGCTTCGCAAGTCTGCTCACTCCCAGAGCCCCCTCAGTCTCGGCTGCGCCTCGACAGCTCCCCCGCAGGCGGGGGAGCACTGAGCTGATTGCTTTGTTGCCGCGCTTTTTGCAAATGCGATGCGGTCAGAAAAAGGCTATCGAGTGCAGCGCGGAGATCGGCAAGTACCTGCGCTTCCGTCATTCGAAGCACCGTCCAACCTCGCTCTTCCAGCCAAAGCTGCCGAGTCGCGTCTCGTTCTGTTTTGAAATGGTGTGAGCTTCCATCGATCTCGACAATCAGCTTCGCCTTTGTGCAAGCGAAGTCAGCGATGTATGGCCCGACCGGATGCTGTCTACGGAAGGCAAGCCCTTGGTGCTTGCGGGCGCTTCGCAGATGAACCCAAAGCAGCGTTTCCGCTTTGGTCAAAGCTCGCCGCAAGCGTCTGGCCTGCTGAATCGTTTTCTGTTGTGTTTCACGCACGACCTTCCCTCCATCATTTAGCCAGTGTATATTTTCAAGAGTGCGCGTCAAGCAGAAGTGCTCCCCCGCTTGCGGGGGAGCTGGCGAGGCGAAGCCGAGACTGAGGGGGCCCAGGAGTGAGCACGCTTGCGAAGCAAGCTGCGCAACGGATGGGCCGACTCGCAGGAAGCAAAGCTTCCGAGAGGCGGAGCGCAGCGAGCAAAAACGCTTTTCCAGAAGCAACGCTGCCTGCTTCAATAGCGAAGGAGCCTCTCCCGTTTCGAGACCAACCGCAATCCCTTGTCGCATCCATCGACAATCCAACCTTCTGCTTGACCCTTCCGCATCACGTGGCACAAAGCGCGCATGAAACTCGTCGTTGTAGAATCACCGGGCAAGATCAAGAAGATCCAGAGCTTCCTACCGAGCGGCTACCGCGTGGCCGCGAGCTTCGGGCATGTTCGCGATTTGCCGCAGCGAGAGCTGGGGATCGAGTTCACCGAAGATGGTCAGGTGAAGCCGGCCTACAAGACGCTGCCCTCATCTTCCAAACACGCGAAAGCGCTCAAGCTGGCGGCGCAAGGCGTTGACGAAGTGCTGCTGGCGACTGACCCGGACCGCGAAGGCGAAGCGATTGCTTGGCACGTGCGCGCGCTGCTCGGCCCGCGCAAGTACAGTTACCGTCGCATCATCTTCAACGAGATCACCAAGTCCGCCGTGCTCGCGGGGATCAGTGCGCCGCGCGAGATCGACATGGATCGCGTCAACGCACAGCAAGCTCGGCGCTTGCTCGATCGCTTGGTGGGCTGGGGCGTCTCGCCATTTTGCTGGCGTCGCATCGGATCAGGCACGAGTGCAGGGCGCGTGCAGAGCGTCGCCGTGCGGCTGGTCAGCGAGCGCGAAGACGAGATCCGCGCCTTCGAGCCTGAGACGTACTTCGAGCTGATCGCCTGGCTGCGCGAAGCGGGCAGCGGACTTGAGCGCGAACCTCTCGCGCTCGCGGTGCGTGAGAGCGACGACGAATCGAACGCCAAGAAAACGCCGCCACCGGAAGGCGCGTTCAAATCGAAGCTAATCGAGCTTGCGGGCAAGAAGATCGAGCGTGGTCTCGCCAGCGCCGAAGAAGCGCAAGCGCTGCGCGAGGAGCTCCACGCGGCAGGCTACAGCGTCGAAAAAGCTGAGCGCAAGGAACGCAAGCGCAGACCGCCGCCGCCATTCGTCACCTCAACGATGCAGCAAGCTGCCAGCAACCGTTATCGCTGGAAGCCTCGCCGCGCCATGCAGGCAGCGCAGAAGCTCTATGAAGCGGGCCTGATCACCTACATGCGTACTGATGCGCCCGCGATCAGCAAAGAGGCGATGGCAGCCGTGCGCAGCTTCATGCAGGAGTCGCTCAAGCCTGAGTATGTGCCCGCGAAGCCACGCTATTACAAGGCTGGCAAAGGCGCGCAGGAAGCGCACGAGTGCGTTCGCCCCACCGATCCGCGCAAGCTTCCCAAAGACGTCGAGCACGCGATGCGAGGCGATGAGGGCAAGCTCTACCGCTTGATCTGGGAGCGCTTCGTCGCATCGCAAATGACCGACGCGATCTACGACGACACCAAGCTTTTGATCGGCGTTGAGCATCCTAAGCAGCCGAAGTTCCAAGCGAGCGGCAGCGTGCTGCGCTTCAAGGGCTGGCTCTGGCTGAGCGGCGCGAACCACGCCAGCAGCGACAAGGCGAAGAAGGAAGGCGAAGACGAAGAGCTACCGCTGCTCAACGTCGGCGATCCCGTCGATCTGGCGCGACTCGATCAGCGCGAATCGCAGACCAAGCCGCCTGCGCGCTTCAATCAAGCCTCGCTGATTCGCGCGCTGGAGAAAGAGGGCATTGGCCGCCCCGCGACTTACGCAGCGATCATGGACACCATCATTTCGCGCGGCTACATTGAGGAAATCGAGCGCAACGCGCTGGCCTCCACGCATCTCGGTGATGCGCTGACTTCCATATTGAAGCAGGGATTTGAGGGGCACTTCATCGAGGTGGGATTCACCCGCGAAGCAGAGAATGCGCTCGATGCTGTGGCCGAGGGCAAAGCGGATTGGCAGGAGCTGGTGCTGCGCTTTCGCGATGACATCGACAAGCTCAAGGCGACGAAGGCCAAGGGCGTCGAGCCATTCAAAGATCTCGTGGATGCGGGCAAGGAGCGCAACGCCGCAAGTCGCAGCGAGCGCGAAGAGCTGGAACAGAAGTGTCCGAAGTGCAACGCTCCTTTGATTCGCATCAAGGGCAGCTTCGGCAGCTTTATCGCGTGCTCGAAAGGCAAGGAAGTCTGCAACTTCAGCGGGCCTGATCTGACCGAAGATCAGCAGAAGATCGTCGCGCCCGTGCTCGACACGCCATGCCCGCAATGCAATGGCGCGATGTGGCCGAAGGAATCACCGAGCAACGATCAGATGTTTCTCTCCTGCTTGCGCTATCCCGAATGCAAAGGCACCGCGCCCGTGCCCGGCAGCGAAGGCAGCGTGAGCGCCGCCGAAAAGATTCGCGGCGGCCCCGTGCGCAAAAAGACGCGCACGAAGAAGGCTGGCGGCGCATCAAGCTACGGCGCCAAGCGCTCGCCATCACCTCGCACCAAAGGCTTCGTGAAGAAGGGCTCGCGCAAGAAGCCGCCGTCGAAGTCGGGCAAGCCGAGCAAAGGGCGAGGCTCGCAAGGCGAAGCTCCCGCCGATGGCCCTTCGCCTGAGTGCTCGCTTTGCAATTCTCGTATGACGCTGAGGCGCTCAGCGCACGGGCCGTTTTGGGGCTGCTCGAACTACCCCAACTGCAAGAACACGCTGAACGCAAGCGAGTAGGTTGCACGGGGAGAAAGCGCGTCATCCCGACCGAAGGCACAGCCGCAGGGGAGGGATCCCTTTTCTATTCGCAGATGTGTGGATTGAGCAATGCATTGAGTTATCCGACGGCGCTGAGCCCCGCCTTTCGGAAGCTTCGCTTCCTGAGAGACGGCTCTTCCGCTGCGCTCCAGTCGGGATGACGACGAAACGATTTCTATTCGTGAACCAGGATCCGATGGACAGAGGCGTGCTCGCTCACGTCGTCACTTGATTGCGGTACTTGCGGCCAAGCGTGGAGTTGGCGAGCGCTTCGCAAACGCGCAGTAGCTCGGCGACTTCTTCGAAGCGCTGGCGAGTCTCGACGGGATCGCGATTTGTGCGCGGGAAGCGCGAGAGCCAAGCGGGTTTATGCGGGGGTGCCATCGTCATTCTCGATCTTCTTCCACTGCGCGAGTTCGCGGCAGAGCTCTTCGAGCTCGCTGATCTCGCGCAAGCGCTCAAAGATCAGTTCAGGATCTATGGCGAGCACGGGGAGATTCGCCATCCACGCAGGCTCCGGCGCAGGCGCGCGATTCGGGACGTCGTGGGCTTTGAATCCGGCAGGCTTCATCCGTTCGAGTCTCCGCTCTCTAGCCGCTCAATGTCGACGAGGTCTTGTGGTCTGCCAGCCGCGCGCTTCATGATGATCAGTCGGGCTTTGGAGAGCACTGGGATCACTCCAAGCTTGGGGTGACTGCCTTTCTCGACGTGCCCCCAGATGTCGGCCAATGGCCCTTCGCTGAGCAGGCAATCGAGAATGCGATGTTGCGATCCCTCGATCTTCGTGACGCGCTGAATCGCGATGCCACCGGAAAAGCGCATCGGAAGCGCGGGGAACTCGTAGCCAATCACCTTGACGGCAGCCTTAACGGCGTCGACATCCTCTGGCCTGACGATGATATCGATGTCTTTGGTGGCGCGCGCAAAGCCGTGTACGCCGATGGCAAGCCCGCCGCAAAGCACCCAAGGGAGGCCCACTTCGTTGAGCGTTTGCGCGACTTGAGCGAAGTCTGCGAAGAGGGATGGGAGATCGCCGTCGGACATCGGGGTCACTCCTCAATCAGCGAGTCTTCTTCGGCTTCTTCGATCGATGCCCCGCCTGCAAACGCAATCAATTCTGCTATGGCTTTCATCCGTTGCTCTTCCAAGGTCGACTTCACGGAGAAGTAGATCCTGCTGCGTTTCCTCGTTGAGCTGAAATCAAGCTCGTCAATTTTCTCTTCAATTCCTGGGATCGACTCGCGGAACTGAATGCTGAGCCAATTCCGGCGCGGCTGGAAACGCACGAAAAGATCAGAGCGCGAACCGAGCACAACTCCGACGTAAGACTTGTTGTACTTCGCCGACAGGTTGGGGAGTCGTTGTTGCGCAAGACCGATCATCCGCTCAAGCAACTGAATCAGATCAGGCGAAGACCTTTGAATCCAGTACTCACGATCGACTGCTTCCGCTGGACCATCTTCTTCATCTACGTTGAAGAACTGTATGGACTCATCAAAAACCCGAGTGAAGACCAACGACACCGCCGTGTCTACTTTCAACGCATTCAGTTTGATCGCGATAAAGGGTACGGAGCGGCAAATGATGTGCATGACGTTCATGAAGCGCGAAGGAAAATCCTCCGCGACCAGCACCGCTACGTGTTCAGTGTTTGGGTTCTTGCGCTGCTCTCGATCCCAATACTCAATGCTTCGAATGATGTGGGAAGGGTCGCTCTTGCCGAGCTGGAGCTCTACGCAATAGCGGCGGTCTTTGTTTCCGTCTTCCAGAAGCAGATCGAGCCGCCCTCCAAGAAGCTGCTTGCGCTCACGGTCGATCACGTCGAGCGAATCGCCGAGGCCCAGTAGGCTAGTGTCGTCCACCAAGCGCTGCTGTACCCAAGCCTCATCCAGCGCGGGCTCTTGCTTGATCGAGAACTGGGTGAGTGCTTTGTATTCCACGTGGACCTCCTTCAATACATATCAATCACACCGTAGTGCGTGTCGCGGCGGACGGGGACGCGGCCGCTTTCTTTAATCGCTTCGATCAAGCGTTGCTCGGCGGTGGTTTGCGGGGTTTGGGCGCCGGCCATGTGGTAGATGCGCTCTTCTTCGATCGTGCCGTCGAGGTCGTCGGCACCGTAGCTCAGCGCGATCTGCGCGAGCTTGAGCGTGCTCGAAACCCAGTAGCTCTTGATGTGATCGACGTTGTCGAGCAGTACGCGACTCACCGCGAGGCACTTCAGATCGGTGATGCCGCTTGCTTGCGGGATGTCGGCGTACTCGGTGTTTTCGGGGTGGAAGCTGAGCGGGATGAAGTTCATGAAGCCGCCCGAGATGTCCTGCTGATCGCGGATGCGCATGATGTGATCGACGCGGTGCTCTTCGTTTTCGATGTGGCCGTAGAGCATGGTGGTGCCGGTCTTGATCCCCATGCCGTGGGCGATGCCGTGGATCTCCATGTAGCGCTCGGCGCTGATCTTGTTTGGGCAGATGATCTTGCGAACGTCGGGGTGAAAGATCTCAGCTCCGCCGCCGGTGAGTGAATCCAGTCCGCACTCGATCAGCTCTTCCATCACGCTTTCGACGCTTCTGCGCGTGATGCGTGCGAGCCAGTCGATCTCCACCGCCGTGAAAATCTTGACGCTGACGTCAGGCAAGATGCGCTTGAGGCCGCGCAGCATCTCGGTGTAGTACTCCCACTTGAGGGATGGGTGCAGGCCGCCGACGATGTGCAGCTCGCTTGCGCGCGTGCCGACGAGGCGCTCGGCCTTCTCGAAGATTTGCTCCAGCGAGAACTGATACGCGCCTGCCTGATTGGGCTTGCGCGCGAAGGCGCAGAAGTGGCAGGTATCCCAGCAGATGTTGGAGTAGTTGATGTGGCGGTTGATCACGTAGCTCGCGCGGTTGCCGTTCTTGCGCTCGCGCACGATGTTCGCGGCGTATCCCAGCGCTGCCATATCGCGGGTGCGGAAGAGGCGCAGGCCGTCGTCATAGCTCAGGCGCTCCTGGCGCTCGACCTTGCCAACAATATCGGAAATCTCAGACCGCTGAAGAATCGCTACCATCTTGCTCTCACTCACTCGTCGTCGTTCGCTCGCCCCATCCGCGCGGCTGCATTGAGCTCACGCGATTCAGCATGGTAGCGCTTTGGCGCTGGAAGAGCCAGACCACCAGAGGCATGCGAGATATCAAGACCACCTCTTTCGGTACAGGCTATCGACTGCGCTACATTTCTACCCTTCCGCCGATACAGTCCAACAACGGACTCTTGCATACGGCTGGAGTCTCGCCTCTTGCGGACCTGGAATGACTTTGGAACAATTGCTGAATTGACGACCAATATGCCTCGCTACGGAGCCTCCATGAATACCCTTTCCGCCAGCTGTACGGGCTGCGGCCAACGCTATGCACTTTCACCGGATAAAGCGGGCAGGCGATTCGCCTGTAAGAAATGCGGCCAACCTGTCCATGTCCCGCAAGTTGAAGGTGCGCCGCCGCCCTTGCCCACGCCTGTGTTGGCGCAGGGGCAATATGCTCTCCCAAGCAAGCAGCCTGCGCGTCCACTCCCGCCGCCGCCTAAGCCCCACTCGAACCTCTTGCCAAACCCAAGGTCAATGGCTCCTCCAGTTCCGACGGCTGCCCCCCACGATTCAATGCAGAAGGGAAGGAATGAGCCCAACACTCCGAAGAAGTCGCGTGGGCTACTTTTGGGCGGCGTGGTAATTGCTCTGCTGGCTGCTTTTGGGGTCGCGTACGTGCTAGTTTTTGTGGGAGAGGAAGCCGTTCCCCAGCCCGTCGCTGAAGCTCCCACGGACACCAAGGCACGGGAGAACCCTGTCTTGGAGTCCGTCGCGCGTGCCGTTTCGACGCCAAACATCGATCGTCTTAAACGAGACGTAGATGCGGCAGTTCGGGCACTCCTCAAGGGCAAAGGGATTCTCGACGCAGGCCCGGATGGGCAATGGGATGGCGAGGTGGATCGTAGTCTGGAGCTTTTCAGAAAGTTTGCGATTGAGGCTGCGAAGAATCGAATTCGGCTCGAACTGAGTGAAGCGAAGTATGCGAAGGCGCGTGAGCGAGCGATCCAAGAATTCAGCGCGCTGGAAACCGAGGAGTTGCTTGGGCTCGCTATTGAGTTACCGCTGACGGGGCCAGATCAAACAGTCTACGTCAACTATCTGCTGATTCTTAGCCTAGGGATTTTTGCGGTAGAGCGTGGAGAGCTTGAACCGGAGGCTACTTACGGAGCCGACGCAGCCAAGGTTTGCGGGCAAGCGCTTCAAGTGACACTGACCTTCGCCCGAGCGCGTGCCGCGCGGAGTGAATTGGAGGGGCGCTAAGCGTGTCCGCCGACCAGCGAAGGATGCAGGAGTGGAAGAAGAACCACCGTATTGCTACTCACAGAGCTGCATCCGTCACCTGCGCGGTGAAGCTGAAAGGCGAGCCTGCAGCATCGCTCGGCGTGCCCACGATAAAGGCGCCGTTCAAGCTCAATCCCGGCGGCAAAACTCCGGGCAGAATAGCCCAAGTGTAGGGCGCGCTCCCGCCCGTCGCAGTGAGCTGCGCTTGATAGGGCTGGGAAAGCGTCGCCGCAGGCAGCGTGGTAATCGTGATTCCGATCGGCGAATTAGCGCCGGAACCGCCACCGCCACCAATGCCCGTCCCGCCGGAGCAGGCGAGGGCTGAGCTGAGTGCGAGGAAGAGGATTGTGGTTCTGATGAGATCATGCACAGTAAACTCAGTCTTTTCTGCTCCGCACACAGTGACTGACGCCACACGGAGATTATGGTCTCCGGTGAGCAACGCAAGCACGACGTGCAAAGCGCTTGCCAGGCAGACCCACTCTTGCCAGATTCATCCACGCGAACCGACACGTCAAGATTAAGTGGAAAGAGCGTGCGGAGTGCGGAATCGGGGGATATCCGAAGTCCTCGGCGCTTCCCTCTTTATTCTTTAACAATCCGGTGCAACAATCGGCGCGAACAAGACTTAGCGAGAAGCAGGAACCCAGCAGCCAGCACTTGGCTCGCCAGGCTCTAGCTTTCGCGCTATCCCAACACGTCACGCACGAGGAAGACCATGCGCCTATCGCGAACGGCACTTTTCAACATTCTCGCTGTCAGCACTTTGTGCATTACCCTCATGGCCTGCGGCGGCTCTGGCGAAGGCGATGGCAACACGCCAGCCGAGGGCAATCCCTCCACCGTGAGTGGCGGAAACTCCGGCTCGAATGCGAAGGGTAGCAAGCAGTACAACGACCGCCTGCTCGGCGCCACGCTCTGGATGCAGCGCGCAGCGGAGTATCAAGCGCTTTGCTACCAAGCCTTCAACTCGGCGGCCCTCCACCTCAACGAAGCGCTCAACGATCCGAATTGGACCGCAGCCGCTGAGCAAGGCGACGACCTGCGCCGACTGACGCCCGCCGTGGTGCTGGACATCGACGAGACCGTGCTCGACAACAGCTACTATCAGGCCCGTCTGATCCTCGAGAACACCAACTACGGCAGCGATTCATGGAAGGCCTGGAGCGACGAAGCTGCGGCAACGCCGATTCCCGGTGCGCTCGACTTCTGCAAGTTTGCTGAGAGCATCGGCGTCAAGGTGATCTACGTGACCAACCGCAAGGAGCCGGAGCGCGAGGCGACCGCCAAGAACCTGCGCGAATATGGTTTTCCACTCGATGCTGACACGGGCAATCTGATCCTGCGCACCGGCGATAGCGAGAAGGG
>Ga0213866_10003510_pt1 | contig 10655 bp, 15 predicted proteins | sample PICome_11_FD_160079 | JGI IMG/M metagenome (GOLD analysis project Ga0213866, IMG submission 160079) | Coastal seawater microbial communities near Pivers Island, North Carolina, United States - PICO284 | ecosystem: Environmental > Aquatic > Marine > Coastal | place: USA: North Carolina... | reverse complement strand
TTACACGAGGCGATGCAGTTACTGACACTATTACTGTGAATGCTATTATTGCAGACGAAACTCTTAAAATGAAGAGAGACAACGATGCAGTAGCAGGGTTTAATTTAGTACTTGAGAAATCAACCGCAAGTGCTGCGGCAGGTGACGACATGGGCGTTATCAAGTTCCAGATGAACAATAGTGCAAGTCAAGCTGACGACGATGCTATACAAGCAAGTATTACAGCTAATGCAACTAATGTTAGCAATAGTGCCGAGCGTAGTGAAATTGTATTTGCTACAGCAAGTGGCACAGCAGCAACTACTGACAAACTTACAATCAGTGACGAAATAAGTGCAGCAGTTGACTTTGTTTCAAGCAGTACTAATACCATTGGACAGACAGACGATTACTGGAGCAAGTCTTATATTACAGACATGTACGGTGATTTACATGGTAATGTAAAAGATGAAGTTGGCACAGGTTACAGTGTTGTAAGTATTGGTAGTGATAACCCACAATATACAACTGGTGGTAGAACCCCAGTAGAATCAAACTTCTCAATATTCTACGGTAAAGTAGTTGGTCCAATTGATGGTACTGCTGCTAATGCAAGTGAAGCTGAAACAGTAGTAACTGGGTCTGTAGCAGCGAATGCAAATCATTACTTGACATTTGTAGATACAAACCATGCTACAAGGACTGCTTCTACAGTTTATACTGACAGCGGTATTAGATACAATCCAAGTACTGATCGAATGACACTCAGTGGTGTATTAGACATTACTGATACTACAGCATCATCAAGTGCTAATGGTGACAATGGTGCGTTACGATGTGAAGGTGGCGCAAGTATTGCAGGCAATGTGTATGCAGGCGGATTTGTTGGTAACTTAACTGGTCAAGCAAGTGATATTAGTAATCACGATACTGGTGATTTATCAGAAGGCACTAACAAATATTTTACAAATGCTAGAGTACATGCAGCACTTAGCGCAGGCAACGGCATTAACAGCACTAGCCTGGCTAGCGGCGAAATTGCTGTAGATTTAAGTAGTGTTAGTGCTGGATCAACTGAAGCTGTAGATATTACAAATACTAATACAAATGCAACATTCTTTCCAATATTTGTAAGTGGTACTGGCAGCGGCGAAACTGTTTACAGTGACAGTGCTAACTATACCTACAATCCAAGTACAAACACACTAACAGCAACAAACTTTAACGGTACTGCTTCTCAAGCAAACTTTGCTGACTTGGCAGAGAAATATGTAGGCGACGAAGCATATGAACCAGGAACGGTTGTTGTGTTTGGCGGTGCAGAAGAAATTACTGCTTGTACAACAAAAGGTGATCGTAAGGTTGCAGGTGTTGTATCAACAGATCCAGCATACTTAATGAACAATCAACTACAAGGCGACACCGTTCTTCCACTAGCACTAACAGGTCGTGTACCATGTAAGGTTATTGGTAGAGTAGAAAAGGGTGATATGCTTGTAACAAGTGCTGTACCAGGTTATGCTATAGTTGATAATGATCCTAAACTAGGTACTGTTATTGGTAAAGCAGTGGGTACTAAAGACGATGATGACAGAGGTGTTGTTGAAGTTGTTGTAGGACGTTTGTAATAAATATAGTAAAGCGGAGACGAACATGGCATTAAGAACTATTAACCTTGGATCAGTAGCAAACGACGGTACTGGTGATGATTTAAGAGAAGCATTTGATAAAGTTGTTTTTAACTTTGCAGAATTAGATGCTAGAACACCAGAAGCAACTACTGTTTTAAATCTTGGTACTGGCGAAGGTGTATATGCCAGCAAAAGTGATGCTGAATTACAATTTAAATCCTTAGTAGGCGGGAATAATGTTACACTATCGTCAGACGCAAATGAATTAACTATTGATGTCGATGCTGGTGTAACACAATTTGTTGTTGCCGGTGATACAGGAAGTTTAACTGTAACTGAAAATACTACGTTTACTATCCAAGGTGGTACTTCAATTACTACCACTAGAGATGGTAATAATATTAGAATTGATTCTAGTGCATTAACAAGTCTCCAAGATGATCCTGCTCCTAGACTAAGTGCAGGTCTAAATGCTGACGGATTTAACTTAGGTAACGTTGGTTTAATCAATGCTACAACGGTTACAGCAAACTTCAACGGTAACTTAACAGGTTTGGTACACGGTGTTGATATACGTGATTTAAACTATAATAGAGATCCTGATAACTGGGATTTTAACGGTATTGCTCCTACTTCTGTAACAAACTTATGGGACTTTTTGTTTGCTACAACAAATGTAGACTTTGGATCTATTGCTGGTAACAACTTAAATGTAAGTCTGGATCTTGGCAGTATTAACATCTAAATATTCGATAAATATTGCTATATAAAGGAATTCTTGTATGGCATTGTGGACAGCAAAAAACAATTTATTACTGCGTAGTATCGAAGAAGGTAAAACTCTTCGAGAAGCAAAACCCGGCGAATCCAGATCAGCCGAACTACTTCCTATTACTTTAGACGTTGACCAAGATGCAACTTTAGAAGTTATTAGTGGATCATTACCTCCTGGACTTCAATTAAGACAGCAAGTAATTCAAGGAACACCGTTAGAAGTAGCTAGAGAAACAGAATTTAAATTTGTTATAAGAGCATCTAAAGATGGAAGTATAGACGATAGAACGTTTAGAATAAATGTGTCTGGCGCTGATAAACCTATATGGGAAACAAGTGCCGGAATATTGCCAGTTGGTAACAATGATACATTTTATATATTAGATAATAGTCCTATTAATTTCCAACTAATTGCTAATGATAGAGACATAGAAGCAGGACAAACATTAGAATATTTTATTGCTAGTGGCGACGGAGAATTACCGCCGGGCATTGAACTTACTTCAGATGGTAGAATTGTAGGTGTTGTAGATCCGGTTCTTGCGATTGATGTACTAGCAAATAGCGGTTATTACGATAGTAATCCGTACGGAACATTCCCTTTTGATTTTGGTGTGAGAAGTGCTAATGGTTACGACAGCTTTTACTACGACACAGAATTTTATGATAAAAGTATTGCTACAAAGTCACCTAAAAAACTAAACAGAAACTATCAATTCCGTGTAAGCGTAAGTGACGGTGATACTATTGAAAAACGTTTATTTAGAATATTTGTAGTAGGAGACGATTTTTTACGTGCTGATAATACTATTATGCAATCAAGTAACACGTTATTTGGTGCAGATGCTTCGCACGTTAGAACACCAGTTTGGCTAACACCAGCAGACTTAGGATATCGCAGAGCTAATAATTTCTTAACACTTTACTTAGATATAATTGATTCTAGCTCTATTTCAGGGTTTGTAAATTATAGTCTGTTAGATTTTAACGACGACGGATCACCTAGTGTTATTCCTCCTGGAACTGAATTAGATACAGGAAATGGAGAAATTGCTGGAATTGTTCCGTATCAACCAAACGTTACAAAAGAATATAAATTTACAGTTAGAGCAACACGTTACACTGACATTCCAAATAACTCTAAGCAGCTTAGTTTTACTACCTATGAAGAAACGTATCCACAAACTAGAACGCCTGCAAAAAAATTAATTGCTAACCGTCAGTACCAAATTTTAACAACAGAAAATACAGACTTTACCGAAGTAGGTGCAACTGATAACGATATTGGGACAAATTTTGTTGCAGCAGGTGCTGCAAGTGGTGTTGGTACAGCACGACAACTTAATACATTTATTTTACGTATTAACAAGAATCCAGATCTAAAACAATTAAAGAATGAAACATTTAATATCAAAGGAACAATTTTCGAAATTACAGCAATTAACAATGCTAATCCGTTATATGATGTAATTACATTATCAAAACCTTTAGACGCATACATAAAAGCAGATGTAACATTTACAAAAACTGTTATTGACAATGCTAGGGAAGACACTAACTCTGCATTTAAAGATAAAACATTCACAGTTAAACTACTTGGCGAAGTTGATTCAAGAATTGTTTGGAATAGTCCTACCCAATTAGGAACAATAAATGCAAACTTAACTAGTACGTTTAGTGTAAATGCAACTACTAGTGTACCTAATGCTGTTGTTCGTTATTATAAAACAGAAGGTAGACTTCCACCAGGATTAGATTTAGCACTTGACGGAGAAATATTTGGTAAGGTACAACAGTTCGGAGAAAACTATTATAGAAGTTTTTGGAAAACTGGTAGAGATTACGTTGCTAACGATATTGTTAAGGTAGGAACAACAAAGTATAAATGCTTAATAGCACATACTGCTTCTGCAGACTTCATTACTGACAGTGCTAAGTGGGAAGAATATGCAAATTTTGCAGTTTCCGGATTAACTGTACTAGATAGTAATGACTTAATTTTAGATGGTAACGTAACAACTATAGATAAAAGTTATACATTTAAAGCACAAGCTGAAGATCAATTTGGCTATAGTGCAGTTACAAAAACTTTTACAATATCTGTTAATGATCCAAATGATTTAACTTTTAGCAATCTATTTGTTAAACCGTTCTTAAAAAGAAATGAAAGATTTCTTTACAATAGTTTTATAAGTGATCCTGTAATATTTGATCCTGCATACATTTACCGTCCTAACGATCCGGAATTTGGTTTACAGAAAGAACCAACGATGTTAATTTATGCTGGTATTGAAAATGTTGAAATGAAAAATTTTGTTGCAGCAGCAGCAAAAAATCACAAGAAAAAACAGTTCCAGTTTGGCGAAATCAAAACAGCAGTAGCTTACGAAGAAGGCACAAAAAATCCTGTATATGAAGTAGTTTATGTTGATATAATTGATCCATTAGAACCTCAAAATGGTAAAACCAAACAGTCTATAAATATAAAAACTAAAAATGATAGACTGATAAACAGTATAGAATACGAAGATAACGATAATACTTCATTGATAGGGGAAGGAGAACCCTATAAATTTAGACCTATCACAAATACAATTAAGATTGATAGTGATGCAATAAATATCGATGAAGATAAACAAACTAAAAAGTATATTAGTAATATAACTAATATGAGAGATAGAATACAAGATATCGGTGTTACTGACGGTAACTTTTTACCTTTGTGGATGAGAACTCCACAAGAAAATAATATCGAAGCACTAGGATATACTCCTGCTGTTGTACTTACATATTGTAAGCCCGGTACTGCAAACGAAATTCTATTAAATATTAAAAACAGTGATTTTGACTTTAGTAAAATTAATTTCACTATAGATAGATACATAATTGATAGTACTAAAGGTAATAGTAATGAGCAGTATATACTATTCGCAAATTATGACTTTAACATTTAACGAGATAAATACTGCACTAGGAGAAGAATAATATGTCAGACGTACCAGTAGACAATCCAATAAGCACAACAGATTTAGATACCGAATTTCCTGTACCGGGTCAAGATAACGACTCACAAGGATTTCGTGATAACTTTACTGTAATAAATGATAACTTTTCAGCAGCAAAAGCTAGATTAGAAGATCTAGAAACTTATGCTGTAAGAAATGAAGCAAATACAACATTTCTTCCTTTATCAACAGGTGGTACAGCAAGACTTGTAAATCCTACACTGAAAAGTCCTTTAGAAGTCAAATACGATTTAGGTGAAGTTACAACATCTGCTACGATTGACTTTAGTGGCGATGAAGCGGGAAGTTATCAAACTATAACTCTTACAGGAAATACAGAGCTTACAATAGATTCAACTAAAGTACACGACAACGGTTATTATGGAAAAATTATACTAGACATTCAAGCATCAGGCGGCACATATAATTTAACTTGGGATAATAACCTAACTATTAAGTTTGACAACGAAAATGAAGATTTTTGGAATAGAGATACTACTGAAATTAGCACTATTACACCTGGAAGCACACATATTATAGAACTATGGACATACCAAGGTTCTCTTACTTATTTTGCAAAATACATTGGAAGTTTTAATTAATGCACCCTTTGTTCGAAAATACACAATCTTTATCTGACTCCGAGTTAGAAGAAAAAATAATGCAACTTAATCGTAAGTATTTTCAAACACAAAACTTGCAAGTAAGAGATCAAATTAGTCTTTTACTTGATAGTTACAAGCTAGAACTAGAAGCACGTAGACAACGTCAAAAACTTGAGCAAGAAAAGCAACAAGAAAATGGCGAATCAGGGCTTGACAATCTTATCAAAGTATCATAAAATACTTTTATGCTTATGAAAACAGACGAACTAGGTATTCCACGATTCTCTAATCGCGATCTTATCGATATGATCTATAGTGGTCATGCAGACAAAGTCCATGTGGTATTGTGCGATGCAAACGACGATGTAGACAAGTTCAATGCCGCTATGGAAGAGCAAGGCTTTGATAAACTACAAAAGTATATCCCATTAGATGTAGATCAAAAGACTTTTGACGGTGTATGCCAAAGTGAATGGTTTATGCCTGACAAATACAAAGAACTTGATATAGGTGCAGAAATAATGTCACGCCTAATGCATAGTATGCAAATCTTTGAAGCGTATGAAATGCAAGAAACAGCAGAATGGACTAGAGTTTGCGAAGAACTTGAAGCGTTTAGAGAACGCGACATGGAAGACTTACTACGCTATATGGTGTATCTTGTAGACTTTATGCGTGAGAATAACATTGTATGGGGTGTAGGACGTGGATCAAGTGTAGCAAGTTATGTGCTGTATTTGATAGGCGTACACAGAATAAATTCAATCCAATATGGCCTGGATTGGCGTGAGTTCCTTAGATAAATACGTATATAATTCACAGGAGAATTAAAATGGCACTAAAAGGTAACACAAGAAAAACGTATAAAACTATGCGTGGAAAAATGGTTGACATGGATCAACTAGAACAAAGAAATGAGCTTACTCCAGCAGTAGGCAATGCTCGTGTAAATGCACGTGGCGACGAACTAGGACCAGGTGGGAGAGTTGTAAGAAAGCGTGAAGATATTATGCGTGAATATTACGAAACTACAAATAAAGTACCAGACGAGCCTAAGCCAACTGCCGAAGTTAAAGTAGACGAAGCGCCTGCTTCAACGGCTACTAAGACTACAAAAACAAGAGCTCAACAGAAAGTAGAAGAAAAAGGATTAGAAGAAGATCCTAAAATGGCTGCTGAATTCGGCGACGATGAAGATTGGGTTGAAGACGCAGACGGAAACTTTGTACCAAAAAGCGAGGCTTAAATGGAAATAATGGGTGGCACTACCGGTCTGCCTACAAGGGTTAAAGGTAAAGTAAGACCAATTCAAAATCGTGTAATTGTAACCAATATGGAGTTTGGAGAGCAAACTACAGCAGGCGGCATTATTATTTCTTCCGACGATGGTAAAGATAGAGGTATCAAGCCGCGTTGGGGGCAAGTTGTTGCTAAAGGAAATGATAACAAAGATCCTTATGATATAGGAGACTGGATTCTAGTTGAACACGGTCGTTGGACTAGAGGATTTGAAGTTGAAATGGAAGATGGCACTGTAGAAACAATGCGAACAGTTGAAGCTGAAAGTATACTAGGCTGGCAACCTGAGACACCTGAAAATATTGTTTTTGGTAATAAGACAGATGCCGGAACAATGGAAACACCTAAAGCAGAGGATTTTGGAGCTCGATGACAAACCCATTTAGAGATATTAACAAGTTTCATGCAGCTTGCGATCAACTAGCAAGCAAAGAAAATTACGAAATGTACCTAACTCTTATTAAAGAAGAGTTCGAAGAACTACAAGAAGCAGTAGAAGCAAACGACAGAGTAGAACAATTGGATGCTCTTATTGACATTCTTGTTGTTACAATAGGTGCTGTTAGAGCCGGCGGCTTCGACGGTGAAGGTGCTTGGGAAGAAGTTATGCGTACTAATTTTGCTAAGATTGATCCAGAAACAGGCAAAGTACGCAAACGCGAAGATGGAAAAGTTCTAAAGCCAGAAGGCTGGAAATCACCTGAATTGGCGCAATTCATTAATTAAATTTAAAAATAATTCTTGACTCCTAGTAGTTTATACGTTATAATAAAGTATAAATTATTAGGAGTTTCTTATGAAATTAACACCTCAAGTTAGTGGTATTGGCACTACTGGTGTAACAGGAGTTGCATTAATGGTACTACATATTACAGGATATTTAACAGGATGGGCATGGCCTTTGCTGTATGTATTCCTTATTATTTCAGGAATTGGACAAGAAAATAGAAAAAGTTAATTATGACAAAAAGAAATAAACTTGAAAGAAAACTAGACGAATACAATCATACAATGGAACTTATTAGAACTATTGTACCAATTGCTGTTTTAGTTTTACAAATTTTTATATTGGTAAAGTTAACTTAATATGGCTACGCACGGTATGATCGACTTAGAAACACTAGGCGTTGAGCCTGATAGTGTTGTAATGACGCTAGGTGCTATTAAGTTTGATCCATTTACAGATAGTGAACCGCATAGCCCTTTGTATTTGCGTGGAGACGTAGAAGAACAAAGTGAGCAATATGCACGTTCAATTGACGACAATACACTTGCATGGTGGGCTACTCAACCACAAGAAATTCAAGACGAGGCATTTGGAGATCATCAAGATCGTGTAACTGTACAAGAAATGCTACGTCAACTAAACAAATGGTGTGTAGGATTAGATTATATTTGGTGTCAAGGTCCTACATTTGACTTTGTAATACTGCAAAGTTTATATAAGGCAGCACAAAAGCCTGCACCGTGGAACTACTGGCAAATTAGAGACAGTCGCACATTGTTTGCTATGATGCCAAGCGATCCTCGTAAAGCAATACAAGAAAGCCTACACAATGCACTAGCCGATTGTTATTATCAAGCTAAGTGTGTACAACAATCATACAAACACTTTGGAGTAACAGCACGATGATGGATCGACAATCAAAAGAATCAGAAGTAACTAAGGAAATGTTACAAGAGTTTTTTGATAGGGGAGGAACGATTACTGTTTGTCCTACTGGTGCTCGCACTGAAGATATTGATTATAAAGGCAGCAGCTTTTACGGCCGTAAGCCAAAGAAAGAACAGGAAAAGAAATGAAAGAATTATGGGTAGAAAAGTATCGTCCTAAGACGGTAGATGGATATGTATTTAGAGACGAAGCACAAAAACAACAAGTCAAAACTTGGATCAAAGATAAAACTATTCCGCACTTGCTTTTTAGTGGCAATGCTGGGATTGGTAAAACTACTCTTGCTAAGTTATTATTTAACGAGCTTGAAGTAAATGATCTAGACATATTAGAGATTAACGCATCACGAACAAACTCAGTAGATGACGTTCGTGATAAAATTGTAAACTTTGTACAGATGATCCCATTTGGGGACTTTAAGGTTGTATTACTAGATGAAGCTGACTATCTTAGCCCAAACGCTCAGGCAGCGTTGCGTGGTGTTATGGAAGAGTATCATACTACTGCTCGTTTCATTCTTACTTGTAACTATCCAAATCGTGTTATACCCGCTTTGCACAGTAGGTGTCAAGGTTTCCATATTGCTAAAATTGACCAAACTGAGTTCACAGCTAGAGTTGCTGAAATACTTATTACCGAAGGTGTTAGTCCTGATTTGGATACGCTCGATACCTATGTAAAAGCAACATATCCAGACTTGCGTAAGTGTATCAACACTGTACAAATGAATAGTGTAGACGGTGTGTTAAACAAGCCCAACGAAGGTGACACAGGAGAAAGCGACTGGAAACTTGAAATGGTTGAGTTGTTTAAAGCAGGTAAGATTCAAGAAGCACGTAAACTATTATGTGGTGCAATACGTCCAGAAGAAATGGAAGAAGTTTATCGTTGGTTATATGACAATATTGAATTGTTCGGAAATGACGAACAACAAGATAAAGCAGTGTTAATTATTAAACAAGGGTTAGTGGATCACACCCTAGTAGTTGATCCTGAAATTAATTTAGCCGCAGTGCTAATTAAACTAGCAAGACTATAGGTGAAAATAAGATACTATAATAAAATAGATGGATGGAGATGGCTAGGATTTATATTAGCTATGGTTAGTGCATTTACTTTAAGTGGCGGAGATCCGGATAAACAATGGATAGGCTGGGGAGTAGCATTATCATCTTGTAGTATATGGATATGGATGGGAATAAAAGATAAAGACATACCAAGAGCATTAATGGAATTAATGTATCTGCTCTTAGCGATAAGAGGTGTATGGAATTGGATAGGACATTAAATGACGTATTTAGTAACAGATAATTGTATAAAGTGTAAGCATACAGATTGTGTAGCAGTATGTCCTGTGGACTGCTTTTACGAAGCAGATAACTTTCTAGCAATTAATCCAGATGAATGTATTGATTGCGGTGTATGCGAACCAGAATGTCCAGCAAATGCTATTGTTGCTGAAAATGCAATTAGTCCTGCAGAAAGAGAAAAGTGGGAAGAAATTAATAGACGAGTTTCGGATTGGAACATTAATATAACTGAAAAGAAAGAGTCTCCGGCAGATGCTGACGAATGGGATGAATATCCTAATAAATATGAAGAATTTGGTATCATACCAGTTAAGGACATAACAGATGAGTAAAGGAAGTAGACGTCGACTACAACAAATAGCAGACGAACAAATGCA
>Ga0213866_10003508_pt1 | contig 10661 bp, 7 predicted proteins | sample PICome_11_FD_160079 | JGI IMG/M metagenome (GOLD analysis project Ga0213866, IMG submission 160079) | Coastal seawater microbial communities near Pivers Island, North Carolina, United States - PICO284 | ecosystem: Environmental > Aquatic > Marine > Coastal | place: USA: North Carolina... | reverse complement strand
CGCCCGCTGTGCTGAACGCCCAATCCATGTCTGAGGACGCGGCCAATTTTGCCATGCAGCAGGGGCAGGTCGACGCGGTTTTCAGAGTTCGCGCGCCGGGCAACGACGCTATCCGTAGAATGATCAGGGATAACCCCTTGCACATGGTGCCAATCACCCAGGCCGACGCGCTGTCACTCAAACAACCTTCGGTGATGCCGGGTGTCATTCCCCTCGGTTCTTACCGGGGCTATCCCCCTCAGCCACAATTTGACCTGCCCACGGCGGTGCTCGACCGCCTCCTTGTCGCCCGCTCAAACCTCGATCGTGAGCTGGTATATCAGTTCACCCGGGCGGTGTTCGAGCGGCGATCCGAGATCCTGGAGAAAAGCCGCCTGGCTGGATTTATCGGTCCGCTGGCGAACGACGACAAAAGCGCAATTCCGGCGCACCCGGGGGCTCGCAGTTTTTTCGATCGTGAAAAGCCAGGCTTTATGCAGCAGAATGCGCGCCTTGCCTCTGCGCTGTTATATGTTATTGCGATCGTCACTTCGGCATTATTGGCCTTGCGAACGCACTGGGTGCAATCACGACGTCTGCGCATGAATGTCTATAACCACCGGTTAATGGACATAGCTCACCGTGTGCGCGGTGAGCAATCGCGAGACGCTTTGTCGCAGAGCAAAAATGAGCTGATGGACATCCTGGCAGAGGTGGTAGACGAGTTGGAGCACGAACGTGTAAGCCAGGGCGAGTTTGAGCACTTCAGCTTTACCTGGCAGGCGGTGGACGCGCTGGTGAGAGATCAGCTGACTCTTGTCAGCAGCAATATCGCGGCCAGTGAATCGGAGGTGATCGCATGATCTCTAATCGACGATTCTGGTTGCGTTGGGCACTAGCACTGGCGCTAGTCACGCTGGCGGTGGCCTGGGGTATCTCCCAGTGGCACCTGTCTCGATACACCCGCTTGATAGAAGATCGCCTGGTATTGCTGGGGGACTTGAGAAGCGGCGCGGTTCAGAATTACCTGACCACGGCAAGTGCAGAGCTCAAGTTCTGGAGCTCCAGCCCGGGGCTGTTGGATCTGCATCAACGCCTGGTGCAGGCGTGGATAGTTGACGACGATGAGGCGCATGCCCAGGCACTCAGGCGAGTCTATATCGTAGACAACCCTTACCCCGTCGGGGAGCGAGCTGAGCTGCTGCAGGCAGATGACTCGCCCTACAGTCTGCTGCACGCCGAGATGCACGAAATGGCTCGGCGTTTTGTCACCGAGCGAGGGTATTACGATTTTTTCCTCATCGGCATGGATGGCTATATCGAGTACACGGTTGAAAAAGAAGACGACTTTGCCACCAACCTTGTTGATGGTCCTTTTGCTGATACCGGTCTTGCCACCGTATTTCATAGGGCTGTAGAGCGACCGGAAGAGGTTGCCCTGTCTGACCTCGAGCGGTATGCGCCAAGCAGCGATGCACCGGCGCTGTTTATGGCGATTGCACTGCAGGAAGCGGATGGGGGTGTGACCGGTGGTCTGGCTATCCAGCTGCCCACCGACAGGTTCCTGGAGATCATGAACTACACCAGTGGTATGGGCGAGACCGGCGAGACCTATCTCGTGGGTGAAGACAAGCTGATGCGCAGCAACTCCCGGTTCTTCGACACATCGACGGTGCTCGTCCAGTCGGTTGATAGCGCCACCGTCAGGCTGGCTCTCGCAGGTCAGCAGGGTGTGCAGTACACCCAGGACTATCGCGGCGTGGAAGTTCTTTCGGCCTACAGCTCCATCGAGGTTGGCGATAACCGCTGGGCTCTGATGGCCGAAATTGATCGCGCCGAGGTTCAGCAGGGAGCCGCCGGTGAGCGACCTGCGCTTGCGGGCATACTCAGCCTGTTCTACGGGCTTTCATTGTGGTCGGTCTGGTATTGGCGTGGCCGGACCCTGCCGAATGCAGCCCAGGACGTGGCCAGCCTGGCGCCTGAGGGGGCGCTGCAGGTTGCCGATGATGCGGCGGGCGGGCTTGGCGCCGGCTAGCTGCGCTTAAGGCCGCTGAGAAAAGTCCGGCTGCTGGTAGCCAGCAGGTCGAATACGTCTGAGTTTGGTGAAAACCGTTCTATGGCATGATTCATGGTGAGCGCGCTTAGTCCGTGCACCAATGCCCACATCTTGGTGGCCAGCTCTACCGGATCGTCTTCGGTGATATTTTCTTCTGCGCAGTAGGCCTCGATGGCACCAACAAGCACGTGAAAGCCGGTAGCCTTCAGGTCGACCGATTGCGGTTCCATCGCTCGCATGCCCATGTCGCCAAACATCAGGTCGTGGAAGGCCGCGTGATCAATCATGTACTGGATGTAGGATTTTCCAAGCGCAATTATTGTGTCCATGCTGCCAGGCTCCTTGCCGGCAACCGCTGAGCGACTTGCCTCGGTAAGCCCCAGTAGTGCCAATTCTGCAACTGCCTCCAGCAATGCTTCCTTGTCGCGGAAGTGGCGGTAGGGCGCTGCGCTGCTGACGCCCGCGCGTCTCGCGGCGTCAATCATCGCAAAATCAATCGAGCCGCTTTCTTCGATCAGTTCGGCGGCCGCAATAATCAATGCGTTGCGCAGGTCGCCGTGATGATAGTTCTTTGCGGTTCCTGCCTCGGACGATAGTGTCATTATTAGCTCGCCAGTCTTTCGGTCTGTGAATATGATCTGGGCGACATTTCCAGTGGCGCACCCACGGGTTTGCGGCCCACACGATTTAATACAAGAAACATCGGCGGAACCAGATAAAAAGAGACGATGGTTGACAGTAACACGCCGCCGGCAATCGCCATGGCAAAGGGTGGCCAGAACTGGCTGCCCTCCAAAATCAGTGGCAGGAACCCGCCGAAAGTGGTCACAGTGGTCGACACGATATGGCGGCTGGAATCCATGATCACCCGTCGTATAGCGTAAAGCCCGCCAGACATCGCGCTGGAATCCAGTTGCAGTGCCGTCATGATAATAATGGCTGCATTGATCGACACACCGATAGACCCAATGACGCCTATAAGTGCCTGTACGCCGAAGGGGTAACGAAACAGTGCCAACGAGAGCAGGCTCAGCCCCATAGAACAGATACACACCAGCAGCGCGACGGCTGATAGCCGCCAGGAATTGAAGGTCAGTACGATAGAAGTTAGCAGCAGGGCCATGATCAACCCCATGGGGGCCATGATGTCTGCTACGACCCCCGCCCGCTCATCCGCATCCCCACCAAATCGGTAGCGGTAGCCTTCTGGCAGTTCAATCGGGTTTTCGGCGAGGTCGCGGCGCAGCAGTTTTAGCGCCTCCTCAGGCAGCACTCCACGAGTCAGGTAGCCCTGTACCGTGTTAACGCGGATGCCATTTTTACGGGAAATGGCGCTTTGAGCCGGCTCCAGTTGATAGCTTCCCAGGGTGCTCAGGGCAACTGCCGGCAGGTTTTGAGCCTGGGTTCCTGCAGGTAATGGCAGTCGCAGGTTGCCGATCTGGTTTGATGTTGACCAATCAGCTTCGCCCAGCCGGGCGCGGACCGGCAGGCGCTCTGTGTCCTCCAGTACCTCACCGCCGGTTCGACCCAGCAGGGCGCCGTCCAGGGCTTCTGCGACATCAGCCAGCTGCAGGTTCGCCAGTCGCAGGCGTTGCTCATCCAGATGGAAAACCACCTTGGGCGCGCCGGCGACGAGGCTGGTATTGGTGTGCGTGACGTCGGGGACCATTTCCATCCGCTGCCGGAACTGTTCACCCAGGCTGCGCAATACCTCCAGGTTAGGTCCCATGACCTCTACCTCCAGTGGCGCATCCACCGGTGGGCCCTGGTCGATACCGCGCACGATCGTTCTGGCGCCGGGGAAGTCATTGTCGAACCGGTGCTGCAAGTCTCTGATCAGTGCGTCGGTACGGTTTTCATCCCGGGTGAGAACCAGCGCTTCTGCCCACGCGGGAATGCCGTCCTGCATCTGGCGCATGTTGTAATAAAAACCCGGGGCGCTTTCGCCCAAGGTCCAGTCAACGCGTCGAATCATGGGTTCGCTGCGCAGCATCTCATCCATAGCCGCGACCACCGCCTGCGTATTCACCAGGGAGCTGCCGTCTGGCAGCTCTACCTGGATATAAAGCTGGTCGCGGTCGGTCCCCGGGAAGAACTGGGCTGTCAGGGTGGGGAAAGCCAGGAAACCGCTGATCGGCAGCGACAGTGCCAGCGCGATAGAGGCCATAGGGTGGCGCAACGACCAGTCCAGCGAGCGAGTAAACCAATGGCCCAGGCGGCCGCTCTCCATGCCGCGGTCCCACCAGTGGCTGTCTTTATCGAGGCCTGCTGGCAGCAGCCATGCCGCGAGCACCGGGGTGATGGTCAATGCGAGAATCAGCGATGAACCCAGCATCACGACCACAGACTTGGCAATAGAGCCCAGGAAGTCACCCGCAGGTCCGGTCAGAATCACCATTGGCGTGAAAGCCAGGATCGTGGTGGCCGTGGATGAGAGCAGGGGGATGCGCATGCGTTTGACCGAACCGGTGATCGATTCCAGCGGCGTATGCCCGTGAAGGAGCCGCTTGCGGATCTCGTCGGTCATCACTATTGAGCCGTCCACCAGCAGGCCAAGCGCCACGATAAGCCCGGTGACCGACATCTGGTGGATGGGCACACCCATGTAGTAGAGCAGGGTGAGTGACATCAAGCTGCACAGCGGCAGAATGATCGCCACCACAACGGCTGCTCGCCAGCCCAGCGTGCACAGCAATACCAGGATCACCAGCGCCACGCCCATGGTCAGGTTCTTGGCCACACCGGCGAGGCGGTCACGCGTGTAGCCGCTCTGGTCGTAACTGGTCTCGATGCTGACTCCGGCGGGGGCGCCAGCTCGGTAGGTGTCTAGGAAATCGTCAAAAGCATCGCTCCAGCTATCTACCTGGAGGCCTTCGTCCATCGAAATGCCCACCAGGATGGCAGGCTTTCCCTCGGCCAGAGCCAGTGAATGCGGTGGCGTCACCTGGGTCTTGTAGACGCGGGCAATGTCGGCGATGCGCACGGCCCTGCCGTCGACACTGGTCCGCACGATGACTTCGCGAATACGCTCCTGTGAGTCAAAGTCGCCAGCGACTTCAATCAGGAATTGCCCTTCGCCACCCGTGGTACGCCCCGCAGACACCTTGGGGTCGGCGGCCCGAAGGGCGGCGGCGACTTCGCCAAACGAAATGCCTCGCGCCGCCAGGGAGGTTTCATTGACTTCCACCCGAATTTCTTCATCTGGCATACCAAACAGGTCGACCAGCTTGGTGCCGCCGAAATTCCGGGTCCGATCGGCGAAATCTTCCGCAATACGTTTGAGTAAGGGCAGGGGAGGATCAACGCCGGGTGCGCCACTGATCGCAATGATCTTGACGTAGGTGCTCATCAGATCATTATCAAACTCGGGCGCCATCACACCCTGCGGGAAGGCGATAGCTGCATCATCCACGCCGTCGCGAATTTCAGACCAGGCACGTTCTAGTGCCTCATCAGACAGGGAGTCGAGCAGCTGTATCGTTACCACCGATACGCCGGTACTGGACGTTGAGTTGATTTCTTCTACTTCAGGTATTTCCCTTAGCTCATCTTCGAGTGGGCGCGACACCAGCGCCTCTACGCGGTCGGGTGTGGCGCCGGGATAAAAGGTTTTCACGGTGGCGACAAAATTGGTGATGGTGGGGTCTTCTTGCCTGCCGATTGACTGGAAGCTGGTCAGGCCGACAAACAAGATGACCAGCAGAACAAGTGTGAAGTAGCGGCCATTGTTGTAGAAAATCTTTGCGAGCATGTCAGTTCTCCCCGCTCACATCCGCGACCGGAGTGCCGGGTGTAACCCGGTGAATGCCGTCAGCGACAACGCGCTGGCCCTCCACAAGGGTTCCCCGTACGTAGGCGCGATCGCCATCCACGTGAAGTACTTCCACGGCTTCGCGCAGGGTGACGGTGCTGTCGCCCTGATTGTCGAGGCGAAGCACCGTCCACAAACCCCGCTCTCCCTCGATCAACGATTTTATCGGCAGCCAGCCTCCGGCGACGTCGACGGTTTCATCGAGAGTCAGCGCAACGGGTTCGCCGTCCAGGCCGGCAACACCCCCGGGCAGTTCGAATACCGCGGTGGTAGTCAGAGTTGCTGGGTCAATATCGGGACGTATGGAGCGCAGTGTGGTTTCGACCTGCTGACCGCGAACAAGCAGCGGGTAGCTAGTACTGGGCGTCAGCCGGGCAGCCTGCTCGACAGCAATGCCGATGTGCGCCTCTCGCAAGCCGCTGGAGACAATTCTCGCAATCGCTGTGCCGGTGCTGACCACGGCACCCTCGTTAACCATGCGTTCCGCAACCATGCCGTCGTAAGGTGCATAGAGAACGGACTTGGTGATGTCGAGATCAATACTCTCCAACTGGGCCGCAGCTGATAGGCGTTGCGCTTCCAGCGCCTTGGCGCGCAAACGGGTTTCATCGTAGGTTTCCTCAGAGACAGCGCCGGTGTCGCGTAAGTCGCGCTGGCGGGCTTCCTTGAGCCTGGCCAACTCGAGTTCGGCAGTGACGCCCTGCAGGTCTGCCGCGACTGCGCTGCGCCTGGCCTGCAACTGTGCCGTATCCAGGCGAGCGATTTCCTGGCCAGCCACCACCAGTGAACCCTCCCGGATAGGCACCGACACCACCAGACCGGGTACCTCGAAGCCAATGTTGCTTCGCTGGCCTGCACGAATCAGCCCCAAGAAGGAGACTTGACGCTGATAGCCGTCATCGACCGCATATTGAACCGTGGCAACGGGTAGAGGCGTGAGAGTGGGCGAAGCCGTGCCAAAGCCTGCCCTGGCATGGAGCAGGGCGGTGAGAGTCACAATGATGCCAGCCGCTGCGGCCAACCCCCAGAAGTTGCTCTTGGCGCGCCTGGGCCTGCCTTTGGTGATCTTGTCAGCTGCCATTACTTCGGTACCTCGTGGCATGTAAGAGAATCTCACATTTATGTTAAAGCTTATAACATTTACGTCAAGCCCCAGCACTCGGATTGCTTGCAGGGTTGGTTAGATTTCGGGACAATGCGCGCCCTGTGCCCAACCCGGCCAGCGTTATGGTGGCTCGGGCGGTCCCCCCGCAACGACAGGTAGCGAACCCCGCCAGGCCCGGAAGGGAGCAACGGTAGTTACCGAATCGTGTGCCGGGGTGTGGCTGTCCGAGTCGCCTCCACTTTCTCGTTGAGCATCAAGTACCGGTCACCAAACGGCTGGTGTATCCTTGCTGTCCCAGCAATGATCTCGAGCAGCTAGCAGCAGATGTCCTACCAGGTTTTGGCGCGCAAATGGCGACCGGCAAGTTTTCGCGAAATGGTCGGCCAGGAGCATGTCCTGCAAGCACTGGTAAATGCGCTCGACCATGACCGTCTGCACCACGCCTACCTGTTTACCGGCACCCGCGGGGTTGGTAAGACAACAGTCGCTAGAATCCTGGCCAAGTGCCTCAACTGCGACACCGGTGTCAGCTCCGAACCCTGTGGCGAATGTGCGTCCTGTGCAGAGATTGCCGAGGGCCGCAGCGTTGACCTGCTGGAGGTGGATGCGGCCTCCCGCACCAAGGTGGAAGACACACGGGACCTGCTGGAGAACGTACAGTACGCGCCCACCCGTTCACGCTACAAGGTGTACCTCATCGACGAGGTGCACATGCTATCCAGTCACAGCTTTAATGCGCTGCTCAAGACGCTGGAGGAGCCCCCTCCGCACGTAAAATTCCTGCTGGCCACTACTGATCCGCAAAAACTGCCTGCAACCATTCTCTCCCGGTGTTTGCAGTTTAATCTCAAGAACATGCTTCCTGAGCAGATCGTGGGGCATCTCAAGCGAGTGCTGGACGAAGAGATGATCTCTCACGAGGAGCCGGCGCTCTGGCTATTGGCTCGGGCGGCCTCCGGCAGTATGAGAGATGCGCTTAGCCTGACAGATCAGGCCATTGCCTTCGGCTCCGGCAAGCTAGTCGAGGCCGACGTTCGCCGGATGCTCGGTACAGTCGACATGAGCTTTGTGTACCAGCTGCTCGAGGCTGTGGCGGCTGATAATCCCGCGGAGTTGCTCGCTATTGTCGGTCGGATGGCTGAGCATGCTCCGGATTTTGAAGGCGCGCTTGATGAGCTGATCGGCCTGCTTCACCGGGTAGCGATAGCCCAGATGGTGCCCGATGCCGTCGATAACAGCTTCGGCGATGCCGACCGGGTGTTGGCCATGGCGAGCGCCATCACCGCCGAAGACGCCCAGCTTTACTACCAGGTAGCGATCAACGGCAAGCGTGATTTACCGCTCTCAGCCGATCCACGAAGTGGCTTTGAGATGGTCATACTGCGCATGATCGCGTTTCGTCCCGTCACGGTCATTGATCCTGCGATTGAACCTGGGGACCTTGTCCCCGCTTCAGGGGATAGTAGCCAGAACAATGCCGGCGAGGTCGGCGCCAGTCCTGCAAAAAAGTCACTGGCATCGATTGAGCGTCCAGGGCCCGCTGCCGCACCACCGCCAGTAGCACCCCCGGCCCAATCGACGCCGCCCCAGTCCGGTCACAGCACTGCGCCGGAACGCGCCGCCCAGCCAGAGGGGCAGGTTGCGGGTTCTTTGTCTGATCTGGTGCCGGAGCGTTGGGCGGATACGTTGGAGAAGCTCGGTCTGGTTGGTATTGTGTATAACATTGCTGCCAACTGCGAGCTGCAATCGGCAAGAGGCGCAGAACTGGCTTTCGTGCTCGATGAACAGCACGCCACTTTGTTCAATGACAAGCACGCAGATCGAATGCGCCTGGCACTACAGAACTACTGTGGGAATGACGTCTCGGTTGCTGTGACCGTGGGAGTTGTGCAGTCCGAGACACCAGCGGCACGGCGCCAGCGCCTAATTGAAGAGAGACAGCAGCAAGCGGTGGCCTCCATTGAGGACGATCCCGTACTCCGGCAATTGATGGAGCGGTTCGACGGCGAACTGGACAAAGGTTCGATCAGGCCGCTCGATAATTGATTGAGGTATCAACATGAAAGGTTCTATCAGTGACCTGATGCAGCAGGCCCAGAAAATGCAGGCCGATATGCAAAAGGCGCAGGAAGAGATGTCACAGGCCGAAGTGACCGGGGAGTCCGGCGCTGGCCTCGTTCAGGTGGTTATGACCGGGCGTCATGACGTTAAGCGGGTGACCATCGACGACTCGGTCTTCTCCGAAGACAAGGAAGTGCTGGAGGACCTGCTCGCCGCGGCAGTCAATGACGCGGTACGTAAGGTTGAGGCGCAGAATCGAGACGCCATGTCAGGCCTGGCTGCGGGAATGAATCTTCCCCCAGGCTTTAAGATGCCGTTTTAGGCATACGCTCGATGCACTTCAGCCCCGCACTGGAAAACCTCGTCGAAGCGCTGCGATGCCTGCCCGGCGTAGGCCCCAAGTCGGCCCAGCGTATGACCCTCCATCTCCTTGAGAGAGACAGGGAGGGGGCGCAGGCGCTCGCTAACGCACTCCTGGAGGCTGCGGAGAAGGTTGATCACTGTAGTCGCTGCAGAAACTTCACCGAGTTTGAAGTCTGTGAAATCTGCGGCGATCAACGGCGTGATCGAACCACGATCTGTGTCGTTGAGAGCCCGGCCGATGTGCTGGCCCTGGAACAGAGTGCCAGTTATCGAGGACTGTATTTTGTGCTGATGGGCCATTTGTCGCCAATTGACGGTATAGGTCCTGAGGATATTGGTCTCGATCTTTTCCATGGCCGCGTTGTGGAGGAGGGTATCAGCGAGGTTATTCTGGCGACCAATCCCACCGTCGAAGGTGAGGCCACTGCCTACTTTCTGTCAGAAATGCTCGCCAATACCGAAGCCCGACTATCTCGCATTGCCCACGGCGTGCCTTTGGGTGGAGAGCTCGAATATGTCGATGGCACTACGTTGGCGCATGCGCTGTCCGGACGTGTACCCGTTGAGTAATTCATTGTGAACTGGACCCTGATAGAAGGCGACGCCGCGCTCGGCGAGGCGCTGTCTCAATACGCTGACGCCGATGCAGTTGCCGTTGATACCGAATTCATGCGCCGCAACACCTACTTTCCCAAGGTGGCGCTGGTGCAGCTTTGTTTCGATGAGGCCGCCCTGCTGATTGATCCTCTGACGCTGACTGATCCCTCACCGCTGATTGACCTGCTGACTGACGAAAGCATCACTAAGGTGCTGCATTCTGCCAGTGAAGACCTGGAAGTCTTCGATCACTGGCTGGGTGTGTTGCCTGCCCCACTGTTCGATACCCAACGCGCTGCAGCACTTCTGGATCGTGGCTTTGGTATCGGCTACCGGGCACTGGTTGAAGCGATATGTGGTGTTGACCTGCCCAAGGGTGAGACCCGCTCTGACTGGTTGCAGCGGCCATTGACACAGTCTCAGTGTGAATACGCCGCCCAGGATGTCACTTACCTGTTGCCGGTCTATCGCGAACTGGCAGCAGCCTGTCGGCAAGATGACCGCTATCAGTGGGTGCTCGATGATGGCGCAGACGCCCTGGCAGCCTTTGGCACTGCCAGTCGCGAGTATTTCCGTCGCATCAAATCTGCCTGGGCACTGGACCGATTGCAGCTCGCAACACTGGAGGCCATCAGCCACTGGCGGGAGGCCACCGCGCGCCGTCGGGACAAACCACGTGGCTGGATTAT
>Ga0213866_10003507_pt1 | contig 10662 bp, 17 predicted proteins | sample PICome_11_FD_160079 | JGI IMG/M metagenome (GOLD analysis project Ga0213866, IMG submission 160079) | Coastal seawater microbial communities near Pivers Island, North Carolina, United States - PICO284 | ecosystem: Environmental > Aquatic > Marine > Coastal | place: USA: North Carolina... | reverse complement strand
GGCTTGCTGTTCTCCAACACGCCTTCGATACGAAGACGCCCCCCCAGATCATCCACGCGCCAGTCGAGGGGGGTCATCCGCAATGGCGAGGCGGGTCGCAGGCGATGACGGAGCTCCAGCCAGGCCACAGCGAGTCCAAGGCCTAGCGGAGCAAGCAGCAGCGACACAGCGGATCCGGCTCAGCGACCGGGACAACTGGGCGGCAGCGTAGGCGCCATGGCGGTGGGCGTCTCAGTTGGCGGTGACTTCGATGTTCACTTCGTTGAAACTGCCTTCCTGATCGATGCGACCCAGATCAGGAGCCGGAAGACCGGTGGCGGAGCTGATGGCGTCGTTGATCACCGCCAGGGGGACCTGACCGTCCTGATCGAGGACAACCCGACCATCGGTGCCGATCACCACCACCTGAGGAATGGTTCCGGACCAATAGGTGGCCGGGTCACCAGCTCCCAGCGCTTCGCGTCCCTGGAGCGGATCGGTGGAGAGCGGCAGCAGATCGATGCTGCGTCCCCAAAGCCGTTGCAGCTCCGACACCACCGGAGCGAAGCGTTTGCTCACAGCACTGTCGTCCAGGTAGTAGACGATCACAGCCGTGCGTCCCTCAGCGAGGGACTCTTCCAGGGTGTTGGCGGGAGGAACCAACGAGCCGTTGCCGGCATAGAGGGCGTAGATGTTGCCGTCGTAGCTGTCGGTGTTCAACACAGCGGCGGCTGGGGCGACTTGAAGCAGCAGCGCGATCGACAGGGTGATCAGACAGCGCACCAAAGCAAGCATCAAGCCGAAGCAGCGGATCGCCATTGTGGACCCAGGGGGCCTAACTACGGCCGAGGCTGCGACCCATGCCCTGGGCAATGCCACGTCCAACCAAACCGATGGCGCGGCCGAGCACCTGGGTGAGCAGGAGAACGGCAAGGTCGCCGATGCGACGCACCACAGCTTGCACCTGCGGCGCAAGGGCATCCCGGGCTTCCAGCAGTAACGCCACCTGCCGCTGCCACCAACCGAGCTGATTGAGCTCCTTGTCGCGGGGCTCGGTCAACTGCAGCGGTTCGATGCGACCGGAGCGCAACTGAAACAGGATGCGCTGGCTTTCGTAGAGCTGAATGGGGCGCTCAACCCAATCAGCCCAACGCAGCTGCGTGTTCAAGCGATTTCTGAGACGGTCGAGTTCCCGGGTCGCCAGAAGGGCATCCCGCAGCAGATAACGACGCAGCTCAGGCCAATCGCCACAGGCATCGAGCAGTTCTGCACCAATCAGTTCAGCTGTCCTCACCAGCCAGTTGCTCACCAGCGTTTCCAGTTGGAGGAAAGCCCTGGGGTCATCGGCCGGCAGCAACAAACCGTTCACCAGCATCGGTTGATCCGCCACCAACGCAGCCAACATCCCGGTTGGATCCGGCAGCTCGTCGTCCTCCCCGGTGAGATCAGCACGGTTCAACAATGAGGCCACAACTGGCTGCAGCTCCCCGTTGCAGGGAATCTGGACATAACTGCCCGCCAGAGCGGTAAGGGCTTGCTGTCGCAACTCGGGCTGCAGAGCAGCCCAGGTCTGGGCCATGGCTGTGCCGTCCTGGCGGGTGCGCAGGCGCTGCAAAACCTGATCGAGCTGTTGCAGCAGGGCCAGGAGCAACTCCCGGCGCCGATCCGGATGCAGGCCCTCAATCGCCAGCAGACGGCCAGTGGAATTGGTCAGTCCCGCCTGAACCGAGCCGTCGATGCGATCGCGGATGGCATCCCAAACGGCAACGGCATTGCGTTCGCGAAGGCTGATCGCCGTGGTGACGGGTGATCCATGGGTGGAAACAGATGGCCCGAGGGGTTCTGCATGCTCAAGGCCCATCTGCAGCGGTCCCCAGAGCCAGAGCAGCAACCCCTTGGCAAAGCGAAGTTCGCGGCGGCGCCCCTGCAACAGGAGGAACAGCAACGGCTGCTCCGGGGGCGGGTTGAGCATGGCCTCCACCCCTTGGAGGTCGCGGCTCACCTGCTGCAGACCACTCACCAGCAACCACTGCCCCAGTCCCATGGTCTGCCCTTGGCTCTCGGCCTCAGATGGAGCCTCCAGGCGAATGTCGCGCCCGCCCTGCAGCAGCGTTTCAATGGCGTTCTGCAGGCCCTGGGCATCAACGTTTTGGAGCATTCCAGCGGCCGGCAGCTCCAGCAGCTGCTCGCGCGACAGGCGTAGCTCGCTGGGCAGCAGCAGCAACACCGGGGCGGGCTGCCAACGGTCCTGCAGAGCAAACAGCTCCTGCTGAATCGCCGCCAACGATGCCACGCGGTCGATCGACCAGATCACCAGGGCCGGAGCCCCCGTCAGTCGCTCGGGGCGTAGCACCACCTCCCAATCGTTCCGGGCGGAGGTGAGTTTCAGCGCCAGCGACTCCCCGAGCAGATCCGGAGCGAGCAGCAACATCCGCACCGGCGAAGGGGAGACCAAGGGTTGAACCCAAAAGACTTGGGCTCAAGGTAACGAGCTTCTGCTCAGTTCTCCAGGGTGCGCCGGCCGTTCAATTGCAGGGTGTACGACTCGATGCGAAAGCCGGTGTGCTGTTCGATCCGACGCAACAGATCGTCGGGCAGAACAACGTCGATGTCTTCGATCGAACCGCTGTCGAGGCAGGTGAGATGGCTGTGGGGATCGCTCCTGTAGCCGTACAAGCGACCACTGGCACGATCGAGACACTCGATCACGCCCGCCGACTGCAGGGCTTCAAGGTTCTGGTACACCGAGGTGTGACCGATGCTGCGGCCCCTCAGATTCAACTGCTCAAAGATGTCGCGTGCACTGAGGTGGCTCTTTTCGCTCCAGAGCAGGTCGAGCACCATGCGCCGCTGACGGCTGAGGCGCATCCCCAGCCTTCGGCATTGCTCGAACACCTCCTGCAAGCTGCCCGCGGGGGGCGGCGTACTGCTTTTGGTGGCGGCTGCACTTACCACAGAAGGGGCCTGCTTCCTCAACCATAAGGCCCAAGGCCAGTTCAGGCGATGTCTGCGGCCACGGTGGTGACGTCTTGAAGCCTGGCCTCACCGATCGCGGCGATGGCCTCCGCCAGATCAACACGGCCGTCGTAGAGGGCTCGACCAACGATCACGCCGGTCACACCGAGGGGCTCCAAGGGCAGGAGCGAAAGAAGGTCAGCCATGCAACCGATGCCTCCGGAGGCGATCACCGGAACAGCGCTGCATTGCGCCATGGTTCTCAAGGCGTCCAGGTTGGGGCCTGCGAGGGTGCCATCGGTGGCGATGTCGGTGGTGATGATCGCCGCGATGCCGGCAGCACTGAACTGCTGGGCCAGATCCGTGGCCAGAACATCGCTCTGCTCAATCCATCCCCGGGTGGCCACCCGGCCATCGTTGGCATCAATTCCCACCACGATGCGGCCGGGATGGCGTTGGGCCAACTCCTGAACCAACTCCGGCTGTTCGATCGCCACCGTGCCGAGGATGACCCGATCCAGACCACAGGCGATCAACTCTTCGGCACGCTCGAGCGAGCGCACACCACCACCGAGCTGAACAGGAATACCGAGGGCGGCAGTGATGGCCCGCACCGCTGCGTCATTGATCGGCTCACCCCGTTTAGCGCCATCAAGATCCACCAGATGCAAACGGGTTGCCCCCTGGCTCTGCCAGCTCAATGCCTGAGCAACTGGATCCTCACTGAATCGCGTCACCTGGTCGTAATCCCCTTGGTGGAGCCGGACGCAGGCTCCATCGAGCAAATCAATGGCGGGGATGATCTCCATCGGGGTCGGACCAGAGACCCTCCATCCTGCAGCGCCACGCTTCAATAGCTGCGCTTTTCGGGCCCAAGTGCATGAAGATCCTGGTGATGGGGGGAACCCGCTTTGTGGGCAGGCCCCTGGTGGCTCGCCTGCAGGCCCAGGGCCATGCACTCACCCTGTTCACCCGCGGAAAGAACCCTGTGCCCGCCGGGGTGGAACACCTCTGCGGGGACCGCAGCAGCGAAGAAGGTCTGAGCGCACTTCAGGGCCGAAGCTTCGATGTGATCGTCGACAGTTCCGGACGCAAGCAGGAGGACAGCAGCAGGGTGGTGGCCATCACTGGCGCCCCCAGCCATCGCTTTGTCTACGTGAGTTCGGCCGGGGTCTATGCCGACTCCGAGCAATGGCCCCTGGACGAATCCAGCCCCACCGATCCGCAGAGCCGTCATGCCGGCAAAGCCGACACCGAGGCCTGGCTGCGCCAGGAGGGCATCCCCTTCACCAGCTTCCGGCCGACCTACATCTATGGCCCGGGCAACTACAACCCGGTCGAGCGCTGGTTCTTCGATCGCATCGTTCACAACCGCCCGATTCCGCTCCCCGGCGACGGCAGCACGATCACCCAACTGGGCCATGTGGACGACCTTGCGGAAGCGATGGCCCGTTGCATCGAGGTGGATGCTGCCGCCAACCGCATCTACAACTGCTCCGGCAAACAGGGCATCAGCTTCCGGGGCCTGATCCGCGCCGCAGCCCTGGCTTGCGGCCGCGATCCTGACGGCCTCGATCTGCGCAGCTTCAACCCCGGCGATCTGGACCCCAAGGCCCGCAAGGCCTTCCCACTGCGGCTCAATCACTTCCTCACCGACATCACCCGGGTGGAACGCGAACTGGCCTGGCAACCGAGCTTCGACCTAGCCAAGGGCCTGGCCGACAGCTACAGCAATGACTACGCCAAGAACCCAACCGCAGCACCAGACTTCAGTTCTGACGCGGCGCTGATCGGGGAGTGATGTAACCCAGGGCTGAACTCAGAGCCAGGGCAAGGGAGGGCCAGAACAGCCACCAGCCCAGGCTCTGAAGCCCGGGAGAGCCGATCCAGCCGGAGGGCCAGAGCATCAGCAACAGGCTGAGGAACTGCAAGATCGTCTTGGCTTTGCCCGACAGCGAGGCCGGCCCCCCATCGCTGGCCAGGGACCTCCATCCCGAGATCAGCAATTCACGGGCCAGCAACAACCAGACCGCCCAGAGCGGCAGCACTGCGGAAGACGCCAACCAGAGCAACGGCGCCGCGATCAGCACTTTGTCGGTGAGTGGGTCCAAGCGGGCCCCCCAGCTGCTGCCGCCCCCGGCGCGGCGGGCCAGCCAGCCATCGGCCGCATCACTGAGCCCGGCCAGCAACAGCAACCACCAGGCCCAGCCCTGCCAGCCGAACTGCAACGCCAGGATCAGCGGGAACCCGGCAACGGCTCGCGCCACGGTGAGTCCGTTGGCGATCGAACGCAAAGACAGAAACAACGCTCAGAATGCGGAGAGCTGAACCTTGATCATGGTCCTGCAGCTCACGGTGGCTGATGTGATGACCCAACCCGTGCTGACGGTCACGCCCGACACCCCGTTGCAGCAAGCCGTGCAGATGATCAGCGACCACCACGTGAGTGGTTTGCCGGTGGTGGATGCCGAGGGGCGTCTGATCGGCGAACTGACGGAACAGGATCTGATGGTTCGGGAAAGCGGTGTTGATGCCGGCCCTTACGTGATGCTGCTGGACAGCGTGATCTATCTGCGCAATCCCTTGAACTGGGACAAGCAGGTGCACCAGGTGCTCGGCACCAACGTGAGCGATCTGATGCGCAAGGACTCCCACAGCTGTGGGACCGACCTACCGCTGCCCAAGGCAGCATCACAGCTGCATGACCGGGGAACGCAGCGCCTGTTCGTTCTCGACGGGAACCAATGTCCCGTCGGCGTGATCACGCGGGGCGACGTGGTGCGCGCCCTCGCCTCCCATCAAGACGGCTGATTCAGCCGGCCGGTTGAATCCCGATGGCGATCGGTTGAATCGAACGGAAACTGACGAAGTCACCCACCTTGAGCTGGGCGAGGGGATCACCATTGAGCCCAGGCCGAACGTCGAGGTTGTGAATCCCTCCGAAGGGTCCCCGCAGGCTGAGTTCATGGTCTTTCTCCGAAACCTTCACCACCTCCGCGGTTCCGGACCCCATCGCCACCCGGGCTCCCTTGCGCACCTCACCGAAATCCTCCGAGAGGATCACGTCTTCACGGGTGAAGCTGAGGCTGCTGGCGGAGCTTTTGCTGAGGTCCACCACGAGGCCATCGAGGATGTCAACGATCACCTCATCACCGTTGCGGACCCCGGCTGTTTTGAGCCCGCCACCCATGGTGATCAGGAGAGTGTGGCCGTAGGGACTCTTCAGCTCCATCACCTGTTGATCGGGCTTGAACTGCAGCAGCGTTCCCTGCACCTGCGAGAGCTCGAACGCCTCCAGAAGTTCGGCCTTGAGGCTGGTGCGGCGATCCGCAGCACCACTGAGCAAGGGTTGCGACGTCGAAGCACCTGCCTTGGGAGCGGCGGTGGCAACTCGGTCGATGCGCACCGCCACGGGCTGAATCAAGCGGAACTCCACCAGATCTCCGGCCTGCAGCGCAGGGAAGAGGTCATCGCCACTTGAAGCATCCCCGGGCATCACGACATCGAGGTTGTGGATGCCACCGAGTGGTCCCATCAGGCTGAGGCTGCGATCGGTCGCTGACACCTTCACCACCCGCGCCGTGCCGGACGCCAGGGCCACCCGCATGCCCTTCTTCAACGGACCCATGTCCATCGGCATGATGATGTCTTCGCGATCGAAGCTCAACGTTGTTGCTCTGCTGCGCTCCAGATCCACCACCAAGCCATCCAACAGTGAAACGTCGACGCGATCTCCCTTGCGCAGCTGTAGGGGAGCCATGTCGATGCCAACGGTGACGATTTCCAGGTGACCTTCAGGATCGATCACCTCGATCACCTTCTGCTTGGACAGCACAGCATTGACTTCACCGCGCAGGTGGGTGACTTCAAACCCCGCCAGCTGTTCGGGCGTGAAGCCAGCCCTCGAGGGCATGTCAAAGGCCAGGGCCGACACAACGGCAGCCGCTCCAGCGGCCAAGACACGGCTGATTCCGGAGCAGCGGGTCATGGTTCAGGCACGGACAAGGCAATGGGTTGACGCTAGCCCCTTTCGAATAGGTCAAAATACTTGCGGTCGCCTGTTGCACAAGCCAATGCAGCTTCGTTCACTCCTTCTGACGGCAGCGTTGGGCCTTGGCTCCATGGCAGCGGTTCCGGCACAGGCAGAAACCTCCATTCAGATCAGCCTGAAAGACCGCTATCTCACCCTGCTCGACGACGGCAAGGTGATCGGCAAGTACCCCGTGGCGATCGGTGCGCCCGAATCGCCAACACCTCCGGGCAGCTACGCCGTCACCAAAATGGATCCGCAGCCCGTCTACCACAAGAAAGGCAAGGTCATTGCTCCCGGCCCGAACAACCCGGTGGGCGTGCGCTACGTGGCTTACGTGCAGATCGGCACCGGTGAATACGCCATCCACGGCACGGCCTGGCCCAACTGGGTGAAGTTGCGGGCCGCCGTCAGCCTGGGCTGCATCCGGATGCTGAACAACGATGTGATTCAGGTGTACAACCGCATCAAGGTCGGCACACCAGTGGTCGTCACCAACTGATCCTTTGTCCTCCCTTTTCAGTCCGATGCTGCGCTTCCTGCTGATTGCCTGTGTGGTGGCGGTTGCTCCCCTGCAGGGCCATGCCAACCCCACAGCGGAGATCGAGGAAAACGATTTCCTCGATCTTGTCGATGGCGAAGGAAACGTGCTGATCCAGGGGCGGGGTGTTGATGCGGTTAATGCCGAGGCAAAAGCCCAGGGTCTGGCATTTCCTGCCTTGGGGTACTGGTCGCCGGAGGGTCACTGCTTTGTGAAACCGGCTCCGGGGGACTGCAACGGCGTGTTCAAGCGCTAAGGGCGTCCCGTCGATGGGGATGCCGGGGCAGAAGGTACGCGGTTATCCACGCGCAACGGCGAAAACAGAACGAGGTTGCCTGCCACCAAGCCGGCGGTGACAACAACAGCCGCGACAACCTCCAAGCCCTCTGATCTTTTGGGGTGCATGCCTCGAGCATGCGGCGTTCTGTTACCGATGGCGAGGCTTTGTTTGGCTTTCAACTTGCTGAAACAAAAGGGGTGCGTTGATACGACTTCCCAGAATCGAGGAGGGCTACGACAGGAGAGCAGCTGCGTTCTGCCTGGTGTCGCTCATCTCACGATTTCACGACGACACAGGTGATCTGCCTCCGATCAAATTCGAGACCGGGCATCAGGGAAAGGAGGCAGAACGCCTGACTCGATTCATCTGGAATCAAGTGATTCAACTGCTGCTGGCGGGCAAGGAACTGGAAGCCAACTCTCTGTTGGAAGAATTTGATGAGCCCCCGCTGTGGGACGACCCTCTCGCCTGACAAGCTATGGGAACGCCTCTCACGCAATGGCTTCAGTTGGTGGGCTGGGTGCTGCTCGCCACAACCCTCATTTGCCTGAGTGCAACAGGGGTCTTTTGAGTTGAGCGGTTGAAGCAAAACTCCTCAACAGCAAGCAATTGGACCTGCAAAATCAGAGATCAACAACATCACAAATCATCTTGTATGACTTGCTACATCGATCCCAAAACCTTTCTTGAATGGATCGGCAGCGACATCCAATTTAAGGTTTGATTGATGCACACATTGATTGGAATCAATGGCCTCGTATCAAATCACAGTTACCACATCCGAAGGGTCCTCCACCTTTGCCTGTGCCGACGATCAGTACATCCTTGATGCTGCAGAAGAAGCTGGTGCTGATCTGCCCTATTCATGCAGAGCTGGCGCCTGCTCCACCTGCGCGGGCAAGTTGTCGAGTGGTTCTCTTGATCAATCAGATCAGAGCTTCTTGGACGATGAACAGATCTCCAAAGGCTTTGCCCTGCTTTGCGTGGCTTACCCGACCAGTGATTGCCAGATCAAAGGAGAAGCAGAAGAAGACCTCTGATCTCCTTTGCGCTGAAAAGGGCTGGGGCGATATTCCTATCTCCCCAGCTCATCTTCAAGGATTCGCGCTGCGAATCGCAGGCTTGGCCCCACAAAAGTCCCGCGGTTCGTCGCGGGGAACTCCGCCTCTCACGTACGACCTCTTACGGCACTGAAAAGTCAAATCCTGTTTTTGTTCTTTTTGACCAGCTCCAGCCCGTTCACTTCAGCAACCACCTGATTCGCCCAGCTTGAATTCACCACGCGATAGGTACCCAATGTCGCCATTGACTTGGTGCGAGCGCTCACAAAAGCCTTGAACTCCGTCTTGAAGCACAATTCGCGTCTCCATTGCGAATCGTCGTCTTTGCGTTCGATGCAATACACGCTGAGAACCTCTTTCAGCACATACAAGCCATGGAATGCTCAAACACCTTGAAATTGCGGAACGGCTTCGGGATCGCTTCTTCAATTCCTCACTTGAGTTGTTGCAGCAGTAGCCGCTGATGCATCCAGCCATCCCCCACCGGGGTTACGACAAAAGCGCTCCCGTTGATTTGCAGCTGTACGGAGCGGCGAAGCAAGGGGCGCCTTACGGACTAGACGCCAAAGAAAGCAAGGACTGCTTCTAAGGCTCCGAGCCCCAACAGGAAAACAGCAGCGAGCAAGGCAACGTCTTTTTTGGAGTTAGCCACAGATGCAACGGTTGCCCCGACGAACGCCAACAGGAAAAATCTAAAGAGAATTGGAAGAGCCAACATTACGGAGGATGTGCGTCTCCAATGCGTTTTGTAAACCCGCTGCGGCGCAGGGATTTAACGGCTCGATACCAACATTGTGTTTCGTAATTCCTCTCAGAGGAGGTAATCAGCACAACGAAAGGTGTCCCCTAAAAACTGCTCTGACTCTGCCCAGCGAAGCGGCCCGCATAGTGCTCGTCACCATCCATGCGCTGAAAGATGAACTGACAGATCAGCGTGCCGGGCACCACAGCCAAGGGAGCCGGACCAAAGTTGCTCATTTCCAGCACCTGCTGACTGTCGATCCCCGGCCCCATGAACGGTGCACTGATATGCACCATCAACCCCAGGCGAGCAAAGCGGCTGCGGCCCTCAAGCCAACCGCAGAGGCCTGGCCCAAGCTTGACCCGCTCGAGGGTGATTCCCAGCACGGTTTCCCCGGGCATGATCAGGATGTGCCCGCCCTCAGGGATCTCCAGCTTGTCGGTGCAAGCGCGGTAGTCGGTGTGATCGCGAACCTCGATCACTTCATGCACCTTGCGGAACACCCGAAAGGTGGAGCCGAGGGTGAGATCTATCGATGCAGGGCCGACATGGTGGGCGCTGAAGGGCGTGATCGCGATCAGACCGTCGTCAACCGCCTGAAGAATGGCCTGACGTCCAAGCACCGCCATGGGTCGATCCCTTGCTGGGCCATGAGTATGGACGCCTCAGACGCCTGGGTGCTCCAACAGCAGTGGCGTTCGTTCAAGCCATAGCTGCAGTTGATTGCATCGGACCTGCTCGCCAGCACGATGATTAACCTGGATGCAACAGGGGGCTCGTAAGAGACAAGATTCCACTGCAAAACAGGATGCAATCTGATCTCATTGAGCAGCTGCCACACGAAGAAAAGGTGTTGCAGACAGAGAAGTTCAACTGCTAATTGGCCAACCCAAGCACGTCGATAGGTATCAGAGTGAACACCCTTGAACAAATATGCAGGCCATCCAAAGAAGGCAAAAAGGCCTTTAGCGTCAAGCGTCCAAACGGCTCGGATGAATCCATTCACGTTCCTACCACCCAAGGGGATGATCATGGTTGTCAATCACAAACCAAAAAGGAGAGGGCAAACCGCGA
>Ga0213866_10003506_pt1 | contig 10663 bp, 9 predicted proteins | sample PICome_11_FD_160079 | JGI IMG/M metagenome (GOLD analysis project Ga0213866, IMG submission 160079) | Coastal seawater microbial communities near Pivers Island, North Carolina, United States - PICO284 | ecosystem: Environmental > Aquatic > Marine > Coastal | place: USA: North Carolina... | reverse complement strand
ACGCGCGGCTGCGCACGCCGATCTCTGCGTCGGCAACTTGCGATTCGCGCTCAACGGGACCACGGCCCCGCACTCGCGCGAATCGCAAGCCGCCTTCTTGATCTCGCCGCGCTCGCACGCGCTCGCACGCGCTCGCGACAAGCGCACGTCTAGGCGCAGCCCCGTGCAAGAAGTATGGAGATCCGCTTGAACGAAAATTCCACTACGGAACAACCAGCAGGCTTCAACCCCAGTAAATACGGGGGCCGCAGCCTACCGGAGAAAATCTCTACGCTGAGGCAGAAGCTCTACCAAAAGGCCAAGCAGCAGCCGACCTTCCGCTTTTACGCGCTCTACGACCGCATCTACCGTCGCGACATCTTGCTCGCCGCATGGGAATCCGTGTCGGCGAAAGGTGGCGCTGCGGGCAGCGATGGCGTGACGATCCAAGCGATCAACACGTCCGCGCGAGGTGCGGCTGGACTCGTGGATGACCTCCACGAAGAGCTGCGTACAAAGCAGTATCGGCCCGGTGCTGTGCGCCGCGTTCACATCCCGAAACCTGATGGCAGATTGCGCCCGCTCGGTATCCCGAATCTTCGGGACCGCGTGGTGCAAGCCGCGACTTTGCTGGTGTTGGAGCCGATCTTTGAGGCGGACTTCGAGGAGACATCCTACGGATTTCGTCCTGGTCGATCAGCTCACGATGCGCTCGCAAAGGTGCGACAACATCTGCACGAAGGTAAGCACGAGGTGTTTGACGCGGACCTCAAATCGTACTTCGATACGATCCCTCACGACAAGCGAAGAGTCGATCTCGATAGACCTCCGTCGCGAGCGTGAGCGAACGCGGCAAGATCAAGGAGACTCCTTCGCATTGAGGCGATGGCGGGGCCGAAGTCCCGCAGAGACTCGATGCGGAGGAGTCGACGCCGAGATTGTCGCGTGCAGCCGGGCGCAGCAGAACGCGTGGCTGGCCGTAGCCCATGCGCAGTGGTGCTTCGTGCCCTTGCCGCTGCTGATCCAAGATATCAATCGCCACCTGCGCGGCTGGGCGAACTACTTCGATTGGGGCTATCCGCGCATGGCTTTTCGCGCGATCAACAACTACGTGCGCGAGCGATTGGCGAGGCACATGAACCGGCGAAGTCAGCGGCGCTTCCATCTGCCGGAAGGCCAAACCTACTACAGCTATCTCGCGCACGCGGGCCTGCTGCGCAGTTAGGTTTGTGTCGCTGACTCGACTGCGCACGCCTGCGGCGAAGTGTCCGGGTGCGCCGGATGCGGCAATTCCGCACGTCCGGTGCGACGAGGGGGAGCGGCCTCCACCGCTCCCTACTCTACCGTTAAGCTCTTCATCCCTTCGCTTAGGCCGATGCGAAAATGGCGAAACGCTAGTCTAGAGCCCTTCTCGATTTCGTTTCGCCGCCGTCATCCCGACTGGAGCGAAGCGGAAGGGAGGGATCCCTTGGCGCTTCGGCTGCATGTAGGAGGAGTGACGCGTTGCGAGAGCCTTGCGAGTGTGTAGCGATCTCTTTCGCAAGCTCCCGCAACTCCGATCTTGTTCCGCAGCTCACCTTCTCCAAAAGGGATCCCTCCCCTCCGGCTGCGCCTCCGGTCGGGATGACGACGAAACCAGTTCGGGAACTGCTCAATGCGGTTCCAGCGCATAAACTCTCCGGGAATTGGCTTGCGTCGAATATCCAGTGGTAATAAAGTAGGTTCCGCGCAAGCAAAGTCAAGCTGAATGCTGCGAGGATTTCATGCGGGTTCGCTATCACGTTGCAACGAGTGCCGATGGGTTCATCGCCGCCACTGACGGCAGCTATGGGTGGTTGAACGACTTCCCGGAAGGCGAGACGGGCTTTGATGCCTTCATTGCGAGCATCGAGGGCATCGTCGTTGGCCGCACGACTTTCGATCAAGCCTTGAGTGTCGGCGAGTGGCATTTCGGGAACACTCCCTGCGTGGTGCTTTCGTCACGTGAGCTAACTGGCGATGTCCCCGCGTGCGCGATGCGTTGCGATGGCACGCCGGAAGAGGCTTTGGCGATGCTTGCAAGCGCGGGTGTTCAGGGAGACGTCTGGCATTTCGGTGGCGCGAAGTGCGCTGCCAGCTTCTTGCGCGCGGGCTTGATCGACACGATTGAGTTTGCCGTGCTGCCTGTGGTGCTGGGAGAGGGCATTAGCGCGCTTGGAAGCATCGGAGCGCCCCGCAGGATGAAGTTGCTGAGTCACACGGTCGTGGATCACGGCATGCAGTGGGTCACCTACGGCGTGGAGGAGATTTGAGCGCTGACTTTGCCCATGAACCTTCGGAGTTTCGGCGGCATAGTGAGTGAATGGAGTTGATAGACGCGATTCATCGAGCCTCGAAGAGCCTAGCCTCGCTCACACCATTCCGCTTTGGGATGGATCGTGAAGCGTACAAGCAGGCTTTGCACGCAGCTCAAGCGTGGACGCCGATATTGCTGGCAGCGACGCCCAGGCCGACGGCCAAACTGCTCGATCACGCGCGACGCTTTGATGCCGAGAGGTTGATCTTTTTGGCCCCCGGCGACTTCGAAGATGCGCGGGATGCGCTGCTTGTGGTGTTGGGCGAAGTAGCTGCTGCGCTGGGATCGACGCCGCAGACGAGCGGAAAAGCGGCAATCAGCGTAGTGCTCAAAGATGAAGCGCAAATTGCTGATCCAGTCGACGCGCGAGGGGGAGTTCCGCAACGGGTTGAGATCTTGGAAACGCCCGTGCCCAAGCTAGAGCGCCTCTTGGGGCAAGGCTTCGCGATCTCTATCGCCACGCTCAAGCGTCAGCTTTCGCTGCTTTGTCCGGACGTTGGACTGCGCGCGATTCTGCTCGCCAACATTGGGGAAGCGGTGACCTGCAACGCCGTGGGCGCGCACAAATCGGCGGCGATCATGGCGGGATCTTCCGCTGAGGGCTTGCTGCTCGCGGCGCTCAAGCAGGCTGGCGACGAGGATTGCAACGCGGCTTTCGCGCGAGCTTTCCCTCAGCGCAAAGCACGTGCGCCGGAGCATTTGAGCTTTGAGGAAAGCGTGACCCTAGCGTCAGAGCTTGGCCTTCTCTTGAGCGGAACGCGGCACTTCAGTCGCGGCGTCAAGGATTTGAGGAACCTCGTCCATCCCGCGCTGGAGTGGCGAGAGGGATCGAGCCCCAGCCCCGCAGCGTCGGAGTTGGCGATTCGCAGCGCGCTGCTCTTGCTTTACGATTTGGTGGCTGGGCTGAGTAGTCGCCGCCGGGTGGAGCCGGGTTTCTGACACTGTCATGCGCTCTTTGAGCCATCAAAGCTGAGGATTCATTTGCGAATTGGCCGAAGCGACAAGATAATCAGATCACAAAACGACAGCTTGGCGGTTCCGCGAGATTGGGCCAGCCCGACATCGTTCACAAGAGGTAGTGGCATGAAGTGTTTGAAGATCGCGCTTGGGATTGTGGCGCTCAGCTTGGCATTGCTAAGCCTGGCTCCCGTTGGCGTTGAAGCGAAGGAGAAGGAATCCCGCTTCCCCGCCAGCCAAACCGAAGTCAAAGGCGAAACGCTGGAGGATTTAGCCGAGAGCTACCTCAAGCAGGTGAAGTCTGCCGATTCCGATCGCGAAGCGGAAGCGGAGAAGGCTGGCGACGACGCTGCGGAAGTGGCTGAAGCCAACGAGCGCTTTGAAGCGCGCGTGATTGAGATTCGCCACAACTATCAGGAAGCGCTGAGCAAACTGCTGAAGAAGCTGGCTGGCGATGATGAGGGCATTGAGATTGCGCTCAACCTTTTCAGCGTCTGCGTTGAGAACGACGATCCAAGCGCTGCCAAAGATGCTTGCGATCTCGTGCTGAAGAAGCAGCGCAGGATGGCCAGTGAGGACAAGTCAAAGCTGCTCAACGCCTACGCCGACTGCGCCATGCGCTGCACAGATGCGGAGATGATGAAGGACGCCGTGATCGCCGCTGCCGATCTTCTGCCCATCACCTCGGTTCGCGAGCAGGCGATGAAGCTGCGCTACCTGCGCGAAGGCGTGCAAGCGCTTGGCCTGGTGCGCGCGTATGACGAGATAGACGATCTTTGCGACGAGATGCTGAAGCTCCCCGTGGCCAAAGATAACGACGCCACGAAGCAGTCGATCAATGACATGAAGAGCCAATTCGGCGGCGAGATCAAGCACTTCAAGCGCACCAGCTTTAAGAGCACCGTGATCGACACCAAGGACTACAAGGGCAAGCTCGTGCTGCTTGAGTTCTGGATGGTTCACTGCCCCTTCTGCAAGAAGGAGCTGCCTCATCTGCAAGATCTCTACACGAAGTACAACGATCTGGGCTTCGAAATCATCGGCATCATCGGTGGCGAAGACGCCAACACGATCACCAACTACATCTCCGAGAAGAACATCGAATGGCCCGTCGTTGAAGATTACCTGATCGACAACACGTGGCTGGGCAACGAATACAGCGTTGCCGAAGTGCCCTACTTCTTCCTCGTTGACCCTGATGGCAAGCTGATGGCTGCCAGCATGGGCAAAGGCAAGATGGGGGTGACCATGGATCACGAGAAGATCGGCCGCGCACTGAAGGCTTACTTCAAAGAGAATCCCGATGGCACGCCTGCCATTGTCGAAGCTGCGAAGAAAGCGGCCGAAGAAGAGAGCGAAGAGAAGTAGCTCAACGCTTCAACTCAGAACCTGCAAGCGCCGGACAGCATCTGCTGCCCGGCGCTACACTGGCGTTTCGCCATTCTCGCACCCGCCTCAGCGAGGGCTTAAGAGCTCAACGCAAAGGCGCCATGAACGCCAAGGTTCGCAAAGCCTGGCGGAATGGGCGTCTTCTGCCGGGCGTTTGAGGCTCTCCAGTTCCGGCAGCGCCCAGAAACTTCAGAATACGAGCGCGACCATTGCGGCTGAGCGCGGCTGGCCATGAGCTGCTTCTCGATTTCCACTGTGAAGACCGTTCTCGAGCGCTCGGCCCAGCATTGAGGAGCCGACGTAACTGGCCCAGGATGCTTGATCCCACAGGCTTTGCGGCCCTTCGCGCTCTCCGCGCCTTCGCGTTGAACTCCGATTCTTCTCGCTCGCAGGAGCGTCAAAGTTGGCGAAACGCTAGTCTATCTGATCGGTCAGAGCAGCGCTCTACACCTCATCCATCTGCGGCGAGCTGCCAAGTTGCGGCTCGCTGTACGAGTAAAGATCGTGTACGCCGCCTTCGCGTTGGGCTGAGCTTGAGCGTTGTTCGAAGCGCAGCTCGCCGCGATAGAGCGCGTCGTGCAGTTCCCCGACGTTGCGGTAGCCGACGTCTTGGAATGCGTACTTCAACCCTTCCGCGAGATAGGCGACGAGCGAGGCGAGATTGCCGCGATCCGGCACGGCGCCGCTCACGCCTTGCGCAACCATGATGCGCGAGGAGTCGTCGTTGAAGTAGCGCTTGCCGCCGCCCGCTTTCATCGCTTCGACTGATGCCATGCCGCGATAACGCTTGAAGCGAACGCCGTCGCGATAGAAGTATTCGCCCGGACTTTCGCGCGTGCCGGCGAAGAGCGAGCCGCACATGACCGCGCTCGCGCCCACGCTTAGCGCCTTCATGATGTGGCCGATGTTGCTGATGCCGCCGTCGGCGATGCAGGGCACGCCGCGCTCTTTGGCGTAGCGAGAGGTGAAGTAGACGGCTGCACCTTGAGCGCGTCCAGTCGCCATCACTTCTTGCGTCGTGCAGATCGAGCCTGGCCCCATGCCGATGCGCAGCGCGTCTGCACCGGCATCAATCAGGTTATGCGCTTGCTGAGGCGTGACGACGTTGCCGCCGACCACGTCAATTTGCGGATAGGTCGACTTGATGTGCTTGATCATCTCGACTTGGAAGCTGGAGTTGCCCTGCGCTGCGTCGATCACCACGAGATCGAGTCCCGCCGTGACGAGCGCATCCAGACGATCGCGATCTTCCGGCTTGGTCGAGAGTGCTGCGCCGCAGAGCAGGCTCTTCGAAGGATCCTTGCTGGCGTAGGGGAAGTCGCGGTTCTTCAAAAGATCGCGGCGAGAGGTCAGTCCAACCAGTCTGCCTTGATCGTCGATCACCGGCAGCTTGCCCTTCTTCGACGTGCGCATCAGCTCGTTGCAGCCTTCGAGCGTGACGCCCTTCTTGGCGGTGAACAGGTCGGTGCTCATCACTTCGCCGAGTTTGCGAGTGCGGTCGGGTTCGAACTCCACGTCACGGTTGGTGACGATGCCGATCAGCTTGGTGTTGAGCGTGCCGTCTTCGGTGATCGGGATGCCGCTGAAGCCTAGCTCGCGCTTGATGCGGTGGATGTCTTCGATCGTATCGTTCGGGCTGAGCACGATCGGATCGAGGATCATGCCGTTCTCGAAGCGCTTTACTTTGCGCACCATCTTGGCTTGCTGTTCGATCGTGTTGTTGTAGTGGATGACGCCGATCCCGCCTTCGAGGGCGAGCGCGATCGCCATCTGGTCTTCAGTCACCGTATCCATCGGCGACGCAACCAGCGGCCGCTTGAGCGTGATGCGTTTGGTAAGCTGCGTGCTGAGATCGACTTCGCTGGGGATGAAGTCGATGAATCCCGGCATCAGCAGGAAATCGTTGTAGGTCAGCCCACGTCCCGGGCGGAAAAGTTGATCCGCGGGAGCGCCACTCGCTTCACTATCCATGTCTCGTCCTCGTCTTGGCTGTGCGTGAGGCGGTTCGATCTACGATTAAACAACAACGCCCAGCGTGAAACGCGTGGGCTTGGGCGTAGAGTCAGGCAAAGGTTGGGAAGTTCGTACCGCCATGGGCCATTGATAGCGGGCGGGGGCTGGCTTGTCAATCGGCGCGATGTTAATCCTCGGCAAGCAGGGCTACGAAGCACTTGAAGGTGTTGGTGCAATCAGCTAGACTGCCGCGCACGGGTTTTGATTTATGGCGCATTCCGCGCTGCTTTGCTTAGGGGTGAACGATGAAGATTGTTGGCAAGATTCTGCTGGGATTGGTCGCTGTGATCGTGGTGTTGGTCCTGGCGTCATTCGTGTTCATGAGCGGCAAGTACCACTTCGAAGAGTCGATGGTTATGGATGCGACGCCCGAGCAAATCCACGAGTACGTCGGCGAGCTTAAGATGTGGAAGGAGTGGGGGCCGTGGCACGAGGACGATCCGACCTTGGCCTACACCTACGCAGACAACACGACCGAAGTCGGGGGCGCTTGCTCATGGGACAGTGAAAAGTCTGGCCCCGGCAGAACCGTGCTCACTGCCGTCGATCCGCAGAAGGGCATCGACTTTGACCTCTTTTTCGGCGAGGACGACGCTTACGAGGCCAAAGGATCGATCAAGTACGAAAAGGTTGACGGTGGCACCAAGGTGACGTGGAGCATGGACGGCGACAACGGCATGAATCCGATAGGTCGCTGGATGATGGCGCTGATGGGCGGCACGATGGAAGAGATGTTCCAAAAGGGCCTCGTCAGCATCAAAGATCGCACGGAGAGCGCCGAAGCTCCCGCACCCTCCACGGACAACAACGCGGTGGCGGAGGAGCCTAGCGCCGATTAGCCCTATTCGCAGAAGTGAAAGCCTCTCCTTGCTTTCGGGCTTGTCTTTATCCACATCACGCGTGGCGGCTGTGGCAAGTAGTAGCGCAGGCGTCCCGCCTGCTCCGGCGTCTGCATCAGGCGTCCGCGCCAGATCTACGTTTTGAAACACGCCGACGTGTAGGACAAGCACTGGTCTTCAGCGCGTGATCTAATAGGCCGAACGAGAAATTTGACTACCTCAGCTAGGGCAATTCTCGATTTGCTCAAGCTCATCATCGTCATCCCGACTGGAGCGAAGCGGAAGGGAGGGATCCCTTGGCGATTCGGCTGCATGTAGAAGGAGTAATGCGTTGCGAGAGCCTTGCAAAAGAGTAGCGCTCTATGGCGCAAGCTCCCGCAAGTCAGGTCCTTCCTCGCAGCTCAGCTTTTCGAAAAGGGATCCCTCTCCTGCGGCTGCGCCTCCGGTCGGGATGACGATCGCATACACCAAATCGCGAACTGCTCTAGGCCAAGGTTTCGCCATTTTTCGCGCTCATGCGAGCGAGGGGATTCGGAATTCAACGCAAAGTCGCTGAGGCGCAAAGGGCCGCAAAGCCTGTCGGATGCTGCAATGTTCGCTGTCATCGCGCAGCTGTCGCCGCAAAGCTTCCTCCACCTAGAAGAAGGTTGTTAGGAAAGAAAGAAGGCGATGCGACCAAGCGTCGTCGGTTACATCGGGAATGCTTTCTTGGCACAACGAAGGCGTTCTTGCCCGGCCGAAGAATTCGGGCGCAGTGCCACGCAATGCCCGATCCGGCAGGCTTTGCGAGCCTTTGCGTACTCTGTGGCTTTGCGTTGAAATGACCTTTTGTGGCGGCTTCGCAATTAGTAATGGCGAAACGCTAGGCTATGGCTCGTTGATCGGGCGCGGACGCCCGATGCAGCCGGAACAGGCGAGACGCCTGTGCTACTACACTTCGCGACCCTCTCTCTGAGCCTAGCGTGTGAGATGTGCAAAAAAAGAAAAGGCCTGCGGGGAGGGGCTTTCGCTTTTCGCTGCATTGAACGAATAAGTACGCATCAATTCCGCCCGCAAGCTCGCGCCTCTTCTCCCTTTCTTCACCGTCGCACTCGCCCAATCCCTGAGCTATACTTTGTCGCTCATGTATTGAAGTACAGGCAGTCAGAGCGCCTGCCCCAAAGAACCCCAAGGTTGGGCCTATGTCCTTCGACGCCCGTGTGGCTGGCATTCCGGATTTCATCGCTCAGGTCAAGGATGCGCTGGGTAAGGACGAGGGGCAATTTGCGCAGAAGAAGTTCGATGCAGCGAAGGATGCGCTGAGCTCGAAATACGGCTCGAAGATCGGCAAGCGCGAGATCTCGAAGGCTTTTAAGGAACGCTCGGAGCCTCAATCCCACATCGGATTCGAGCGCCACGGCTTCTTGGAGCCCCTCCAGGGCTGGGCCGCCAATCGCAATGGCACGACGCTCAAAGCCGTGCGAGAAGATGATGCTTGGACTGAGTTCCCGCACATCGCGCTGCTGGGCAGCAATGACTCGTTGGTCTTGCCTTTGGACTTTTCGATGCCGCTCACGGTCGAGCTTGATGAGCGCAGCTTCCCCTTCATGGTGGCCAGCGCGCCCCGCTTGTTGGAGGAGCTCAAAGCTGCGAACGCGGTGCTTAAAGTGGAAAGCTCGTTGCGCAATCACGAGCTTCCGCCCTTCGTGTTGGCGAAGAAGCATGAAGTAGAGCGTCTGGAGCACATCGAGTGCTTGGACGAGGGCTTTTGGATCAAGTTCGGCCTGGTGGCGTTGAGACAGCTCGCGATGGTTTCGTTTGAGCTCCAACTGCCGCTGATCATTGAGCCGAATCTGATCGCAGACAAGAATTGACCCGTTGATAAGGCCGAGGCTTCAAAGAGGCCAAAGCCACTGGTGTTTCCCCCCAACGCCAACCTGCAAGTGATGCTTGCGGGTGAGTTTCTTTGCGTTGATCTCTGCGAGCCACGAGCTCGTAGGGTTCGCGCTCCCAACACTGCGTAGCTCAAAGGGGCTTTCATGGAACGCTATGTCAGCATTCTCGGTTTGGTGGTCATGGTCGGCATTGCCTGGCTGATCTCGAACAACCGCAAAGCAATCAATTGGCGACTTGTGGCCTCTGGCATCATTCTGCAAGTGGTGATCGGCGCGTTCATTCTGCTCACGCCGAAAGAAGGCACGCTGACCGGGCCGGGCGCGGGCGGCTTGCTGATCGGTCTCGCCGGCGCGGGCATTGGGCTCTACTACTTGGCGCGCACGAGGAAAGTTGGGCCGGGCTGGGTGGGCTTTTGGTGGTTCTTCAGTGCTCTGCTCACCTTCTTGATAGGCATGAAGGCGAAGGGTGGCGTTGCTGAGCACGGTGATCTCGGGGCTTGGATGTCCGGCATCGCGATCGTGCTGATCTTGATCCCGATCGCACGCAGGCTTTTCAAGGATCAGCTCCAAAAGCGCTTCGGCGAGAAACTCAAGCTCGACGCCTTCCAAACCTTCGTTGTGTGCGGCGTCGCTGCTCCGCTGATCGTCGGTGGCATGGCTCTGGGCTACGGCCTCGACAGCTATCACATGAGCTTTGATTTCTTCGGCATGACGCGCGACATCGTGGCCGCGATTCTTGGCTTCAGCGATCAAGGCGCGAAGTTCATCTTCGGCGATGGATTCCAGGAGCACTTCTTTGCCTTCAGCGTGTTGCCCACGATCATCTTCGTCTCGTCACTCACGGCGGTGCTTTTCCACTTGGGCGTGCTGCAAGCAGTTGTGCGCTTCCTCGCGAAGATCATGGTCAAGCTGCTTGACGTGTCGGGCTCGGAGTCGCTGGCTGCTTCGGCCAACGTGTTCGTCGGTCAAACTGAAGCGCCTCTCATCATCAAGCCTTACCTGCCGACGATGACTCAATCTGAGCTGATGGCGATGATGACCGGCGGCATGGCAACCGTTGCTGGTGGCGTGATGGCTGCGTACGCGGGCCTTGGCGCTGATCCCGGTCACCTGCTGACGGCTAGCGTGATGTCCGCGCCTGCCTCGCTGATTCTCGCCAAGATCATGATTCCTGAAACCGAGGAGTCGCCGACCAAGGGACTCGTCAAAGTCGACGTGCCGAAGCAGGATGCGAACGTGCTGGATGCTGCATGCCGCGGCGCGGGCGAAGGTCTGCA
>Ga0213866_10003504_pt1 | contig 10670 bp, 8 predicted proteins | sample PICome_11_FD_160079 | JGI IMG/M metagenome (GOLD analysis project Ga0213866, IMG submission 160079) | Coastal seawater microbial communities near Pivers Island, North Carolina, United States - PICO284 | ecosystem: Environmental > Aquatic > Marine > Coastal | place: USA: North Carolina... | reverse complement strand
GGTAGTAGCGGAGGGAGGACTCGAACCTACGACCTTCGGGTTATGAGCCCGACGAGCTACCAACTGCTCCACTCCGCGTTATTGTGGGTGCAAATGTATGCTTATTTATTAGACACACCAAACTTGTTGGGGCATCAATTCGTGAAAAGCTTTTCTAAATGTGCTGGACCTTTCTCAATTTCCTCACGTCCACAACGTTGCCTAATGGTACCGCTCTTCAAAAAAATTGTTTCGTCACAAAGTTCAACCACCTCTTGCATGATATGAGTTGAAAAAAGAACTGTTTTGTTGGCACTTACCTCTCTTAGTAGCTTTCGGATTTCTACCAATTGTGCAGGGTCTAGGCCCGTAGTAGGCTCGTCGAGGATGAGAACAGCAGGGTCATGAATAAGCGCAGCAGCGAGGCCGACGCGCTGGCGATATCCCTTGGAGAGGGCACCTATTTTCTTATGTTGTTCAGGACCTAGAACCGTTTGCTGAATGACTTTCGCTACTGCTGTTTTTGGAGCCTTGTAAACCGATGCCACATAGGCCAGGTACTCCTTAACATATAACTCAAGATATTGAGGGTTGTGTTCAGGTAAGTAACCAATCTGCTTTTGAACCGCTAATGGGTTGGCCAAAACATCTATTCCGTTGACGGTCACTGAACCTTCTGTGGGTAAGATTGCTCCCGTAATGATTTTCATCAGGGTAGATTTACCCGCACCGTTGGGACCCAGAAGACCTGTAATCTGTCCACTTTTTAGTTCCAAGGAAATATCATCGAGTGCACGTTGATCCCCATAGGTCTTGGTGAGGCCTTTAACTACTATGCTCATGATTTGATACCCATTAAGTCTAGGAAGAACGCGTATTCCATGGCTGTTTCTTTCAGCGCAGCGAATCGGCCCGAGGCACCACCGTGGCCCGTTTCCATATTGCAATACATGAGTAATGGCTGCTCCGGATTAGTGCGAGTTTTGCGCAAACGAGCAATCCATTTTGCGGGCTCCCAATACTGTACTTGGCTGTCGTGAAGGCCTGTGGTAATGAGCATCGCAGGATAATCTTGTGCCTTGACATTGTCGTACGGACTGTACGATTTCATATAATGGTAGCTGTCTTCGTTTTTCGGGTTCCCCCATTCATCAAATTCACCTGTGGTAAGAGGAATAGTTTCATCCAACATGGTCGTAACCACGTCTACAAATGGTACAGCCGCAATAACGCCACGGAACAAGTCTGGACGTTCATTTACAACCGCACCCATGAGCAAACCACCTGCACTGCCACCCATAGCCATAAGGGTTTCTGGGGTAGCATAGCCTCCCTCAATAAGCGCTTCGGCACAATTAATAAAGTCGGTGAAGGTGTTCTTTTTATCGAACATTTTACCATTTTCATACCACGGACGTCCCATATATTGAGAACCACGGATGTGTGCAATCGCGTATACGAAGCCGCGGTCGAGCAAGCTTAATCGGACTGTGGAAAAAGATGGATCTATTGTAATCCCATAACTTCCGTAGCCGTATAGCAATGTTGGGTTAGGACCGTTTTCACGGAGCATGCTCTTCTTGTATACTAAAGAGACCGGAACTTTGGTACCATCAGCTGCTGTGGCCCATAAGCGCTTAGTTTCATATTCAGAGGCATCATAGCCACCCACAACTTCTTGCTGCTTCTGAACGGTTTTCTTGCCGGTACTGAAATCGTAATCGATAACGCTGCCAGGAGTTGTCAATGAAGTATATCCGTAGCGAAGGTGAGCTTGATCAAAACTAGGGTTGTTGCCTAAATACGCGGTATACACTTCTTCTTCAAATGGCAAATAGTATGCGTCTCCACCCCAAGGCTGAATGCGTAATTGCGTTAAACCGTTTGAACGTTCTTCCAAGACTAAATAGTCCGAAAAAAGCTCCATGGATTCAAGATAGACTTCTTCACGGTGGGCGATAACATCTTCCCAATTCGCCTTAGAAGGGCTTGCAACAGGGGCCTTTATCAACTTAAAGTTAGTTGCGCCGTCAGCGTTTGTTCGAATGTAAAAGTGCTCGCCAAAATGGCTCACTCCGTATTCTAGACCACGCTCACGCGGTTGAATGATTTGGAATTCTGCAAGTGGATCATTAGCGGGGATGAATCGGTATTCATCGCTCATCGTGGAGCCGCTACCAATGATTATAAATTCCTTGCTACGGGTTTTGTATACAAAAGTGGAGAAGGTTTCGTCGCTCTCTTCAAAAATGACCTCATGCACACCGGTTAAAGCATCCCATCGCTTAATCTTGTCGCTACGAAGGGTCTCTGCATCTTTCACTGTATAGAACAAGTGATTTCCGTCAGCGCTCCAAGTAGATCCTCCGGTACATTCGTTTTCGGTGACTTGCTCGATAGCGCCTGTAATCAAATCCTTGGTGTAAATGGTATAGATTCTTCGGCTGACTGTATCCACTCCGAAAGATATTTTCTGATTCGAAGGGTGCATGCTCAAGCCAGAAACCTGGTAGTAGTCATGGCCCTCGGCTAGCTCATTTACATTGAGCATGATTTCCTCTTCTGCCTCAAGTGAACCTAGCTTACGACAGTACAGTGGATACTCTAAGTCACCTTCATATCGGGTGTAATAGAAATATCCGTCCAACTCATATGGCACAGAACTATCATCTTTTTTGATACGACCTACCATCTCATGGTATAGGTGCTCTTGAAGCGCCTCCGTACCAATCATGATTTTTTCGCGATAACTATTTTCCGCATTCAAGTATTCAATGACCTCTGGATTTTCGCGATCGCGCAACCAGTAAAACTCATCCACGCGTGTATCACCGTGAATGGTCATTTCATAAGGAATTTCTTTGGCTTTAGGTTCGCCTTGAGGAGTTGTTTCGCTCATAGTGCATTGGGTAAGAAGGGTCACAAAACTAAGGCCTACAATTGCCATTTGTCGCATGAGGAGAGTATTTTAGAGGTGTTGCCACAATTGGCTATTAAAGTACACAATATGAAACACTCTTTCCTAATACTATGTTCCACTCTTTTGATGCTGAATTGTACCAAACCTGAGCGCATCTTAGATTTACAGGGGCACAGAGGGGCTCGGGGGCTCTATCCTGAAAACACAATAGTTGGGTTTGAGCATGCCTTGGCCATACCAGAGGTGCGAACGCTAGAATTGGATCTATGCGTAACCGCAGATGATGAATTGATTATTTCCCACGAGCCTTGGTTTAATGAGGCCATCTGTGAAGTTGCCGATTCCACTCATGAAGGGTTCTCCTTTAGCTTATACAAGATGACCTTCGACAGTATCGAACAATTTGATTGTGGAGCCAAGGGCCATCCGGAGTATCCAAAGCAAAGAGCAGTCTCAGCACATAAACCATTGCTCGGTGAACTTTTTGCCACCATTCAAAGCAAAGGATTGCGCTGGCCGCATTTTAACATTGAGATTAAGAGTCACCCGAATGGAGATAACATCTACCATCCTGGACCACGCAAATTCGCTGATATTGTAGCCACGGAGCTTCGCCTGGCACACGAAAAATACCCAGAGGCAGATCTTCTCAACCACGTTACGGTACAGAGTTTCGATCCACGTGCACTGCGAGAAATGCGTAAAACGCTCCTTCCTGTCAAACTAGCACTACTTAGCGAAGATGCAGAGACGAGCCCGGCTGATCAAATGGATGAACTTGGTTTTCCTGTAGATATTTACAGCCCAAACTTCGAGCAAGTAACCCCAGAAATGGTTTCCTGGTGCCACTTCCGAAGAATAGCAGTCATTCCATGGACCGTTAACGATCTAGGAGAGATGCAAAAGTTAGTGGATATGGGTGTGGACGGATTAATCTCCGACTATCCGAACGAATTTAAAAATCTGGTTTACTGACCTACTTGAGCGCGGGCAATCTTCATTCGCTGAAGGCCTTCTTTTGAACCTTGATGGTCTGGATTGTACGACAACGCCTCTAAGTAATCGGCTTCAGCATTGTTAATGTCCCCGAGCAATTCGTTGCAATATCCTCGTGCATAAAGTGCTCGATGGTTCACCGGTTGAATACGTAATGCCGTATTAAAATATCCTCGAGCTTCAGGGTAGAGTTGCAATTGCAGATGAATGTATCCCAGGTTAAACCAGCTCTCAAGATCATCTGGGTTTAATTGGGTACACTTTGTAAAATCCTCCAACGCACGATTCCATTCTTTCATGCCCAATTGGAACATTCCTCGGTTGTAATACGCGATTCTATTCTGAGGCTGTAATTCGACCAATCTGTTGAAATACGCACCGGCCAAAGGACTTCCGAGGGCACTGTACAAAACCCCACACATGTCCAACGCTTCGATGTATTCCGGATCAATGTCAATGGCCTTTTGAAACCACTCCAAGGCACGCGTCGTATCTCCCATGGCATCGCGCATGAGCAATCCTTTAAGGAAATGAGCTTCGGCGTTTTGAGGGTCTATCTCTAATACTCGATCCGTGAGCTTTGCACTCTTTTCAAACTCTGTCACCACATGGTACAGCTCGGCCATTTTGAGACGGCAACTAATATTCTGAGGATCCTCTTCCATACACCGCGTCCAAGCATCACGACTTTGACGCGTCTGGTTTGTGGAAAAACTGATATCCCCCCAAAGTTCTAAGGCTTTAGTTCGTGTGCTGTCCAATTCCAAAACCGCAGCGACATCTGCGGCGGCATATTTCAAGTTTTGACGCTTCAAGTACTCCTCCGCTCGAGCTTCTAGTGCCGCCAAATCATTGGGTTCGTAACGTATGATATCATTCAGGCTATCCAATACGGCATCCTGTTGTGAACCTGCAACTAAGGTAGCAGGCGTTTCGACCTCTTGCGGGTCCGATTCCGTAGGTCCTCCACATCCAATCAATACGACCGTGGCGAGGAATAAAAGCAGCACTCTATTCATACATCAAAAATGAGGCAAAAAAAGAGCCCCGCCAAGTGGCGGGGCTCCTATATCTAAATCTAGATCAGATTAGAAGTTGTAACGGAATGTTGCATTCCAAGTACGACCGAATCCCATCCATACGTAGTTCGCAGTGCTGATACCGTTCCAAGTATCATCACCTGCTGCTGCGTGGATGTTTGAGTTAGATTCTGCGATGTACATAGTGTTCGCTACGTTGTTCACGTTCAAACGCAATGAAGCCATATTTCCACCCAACTCGAATCTTGAAGTAAGACCCATATCGATTAGGCTATATGATGGCAATTGCAATGCGCCCATGTTATCTGGGTTCTCGAAGTCTGAATCGTTGATTGAGTAATCAGCGTACAAACCATCTACGTAACGGAAACCTAGGTCAGCGCTCAAGTTCTTAGCGATTTTGTAATCCGCACCCAAGTACATTGTAGTCTGAGCAGCATCACCCACCTTCGCTCCTTCTGTGTATAAGGTAGTCGAACCAATCAAAGTGTTGTTATCATCATATACTTCTGCTTCGAAGTTGTTCAAGTACTTCCAATCACCCAAAGAAGCCATAGCGTTCAGACGAAGGTTGCTGCTTACGTTGTAGCGAGCTTCCAATTCCAAACCTCTGTGGTTTACATCGATGTCTTTGAACTGTGCAGTACCATCTACACCGTTCAAATCAACACCGCGAGAGATGAAACGGTTACCCCAGTTGGTGTTGTAAACGTTTACATTCACTTGCAAATCGTTAGTGATGTATGCGTAACCCAATTCAAATGATTGGATGATTTCGTTTTGTAGATCTGGGTTGATGTTGTTCGCGTATCCTGGGAATACAGCGTCAAACAATGGTTGACGAGCAATAACCCCTGCATTGAAGAATACGTTCATTTCTTCGTTCAAGTTGTAGTTCGCACCACCTTTAACGTATCCACCGGTTAATGGAGCCCAGTCAGAAACAGGGTTGGTTGGTTGATCGAAGTAATCGATACGACGGTAGTTCTGTTGAGACCAACCTGCTTGCATTACTGCAGTCAGTTTGTCTTGGTCGTTGTACTCAACCATACCGTTCACACCTGCCCACTGTACGCGACCGATGTTGTAGTAGTCCAATTTTGGACCTGCCAAACCAGTATTAGCGAAAGGACGAGCATCAATGGTCGTTTCAATGATCTGACCGTTTGAGTTCTTGTTACCTGTAGAGTAGTAACCGTCCAGACCCATCAAGTCGTTCAAAGCACGGTAGTGGTAACCCGTGTAATCACGTAGATCGATACCCGCACTCATTTTAAAGTTGCCCGTAGTGTACTCCAAGTTAGAGATCACTCCGTACCAGTTGTGAGAGTTCATAGAAGCACGACGAACCAATACTGCGCGGTTTACGTTGCTATCACGGAAACCGTTAGAACCAATTCTCATACCCGTGAAGGCTGAGATATCTCCTGTGTAACCAGAAGTAGAAGCTTGGTTTTCGGCAACCAATGCATCGAAGTCGATGAATCCATCTGCATCGCGTGCACCACGACCATCAGCACCACCGTTAGCAACGTCCAAGTGCTCGTACAAGTCTTTGCGGTAAGGAAGGATGTCCAAAGTAGAGTTGCGGAAGTTGTTTCCACGAGGACCTGTACCTCCACCGCGACCAGCAGAACCGTATACAGAAGTAGCCAGTTTCAGATCACTGTTGATGTCCCAGTCCCAGTTCAAAGTTGCCAATGGCTTGTTGTAGAAGTTACGACGCATAGAGAATTCTTGCTTCTCACCATCGATAGTTCTCATACCGCCGTTAGAGTTCCAACGTGGATCCATCACACCATCGTTCAATTCTCCACCTTGACCAAAGTAGTCAAAGTCACGCAAGCTTACCCACGCATCGCGTTGGTGGTGCCATTGTCCTGCTCCTAAGAAAGAGAAGTTCAAGCTGTGGTTAGAACCTTTAGGATCGTATGCGATAGCCGCGAAGTATGTGTATCCTTCACCCTGAGTGTTGTACACGTACCCGTTACCCATCCAACGGCTCAACAAGAATGAAGAAGCCCATCCTTTGTCGTTACGTCCAGTGTTGTAAGAAACACCGGTTTTGATGTAACCGTCGTTACCAACACCAGCTGTTACTGTACCGCCTTCTTTGTTTTCAGCAACTTTTGTGAAGATACTTACAGTACCCCCCACAGAAGGAACAGCCAAACGAGACGCACCAAGACCGCGCTGAATCTGGATACCAGAAGCAACATCTGTTAGACCTTGCCAGTTTGACCAGTACACCCAACCGTTCTCCATGTCGTTTACAGGCTGACCATTGATCAAGAAAGAAGTATTTCTCTGGTCAAAACCACGCAATGAGATACGTGAATCACCGTAACCACCACCTTGCTTGGTTGCGTAAACACCTGGAGTGTTGTTCATAATCTCTGGGAATTCCATGTTCCCCACTTTCAAAGAAATGTCAGATGGTGAAATGGTAGATACCGCTACAGGTGTCTCGCGAACCTTTGCAATATCAATCACATCTGACGTCACCGTGATCTCGTCCAACATGTTGAACAAGGAATCTGCAGAAGCAGAAGCGTCTTGTGCATAGATGTTCGTTGAAGCGAACAAAGCACCAGCAATTAGTAAAGCCTTTTTCATGTTTTGTTTGTGAAATGGTTATTCAGTTATCAAAAATATAACCTCTTAACAAGGCTTTAACAGGGTTTGTGTTACGAAAACCTAAAGTTTTATTAACTACTTATAAACAAAAAGGCGCTGATTAACAGCGCCTTATGCAAACTAAGTATACATTTTGTTGATTATGCAGTGGCTACTGCAATGGCTTCCTTAATCTTAATTTCAACTTCGTCCGCCATTTCAGGATTGTCAATGAAGAGTTGTTTGACCGTATCACGACCTTGACCGAGGCGCGTCTCCCCATAACTAAACCATGATCCACTCTTGGTTAGGATGTTGTGTTCTACGCCCAAATCAATAATCTCCCCTGCCTTAGAGATTCCTTGACCATACATGATATCAAACTCGGCAGTACGGAACGGTGGAGCAACTTTATTCTTAACCACTTTCACACGTGTACGGTTACCCATTACTTGGTCGCCGTCCTTAATTTGAGTAGATCTGCGGATGTCTAGACGTACAGAACTATAGAATTTCAGAGCATTACCACCCGTCGTAGTTTCTGGGTTACCGAACATTACCCCAATCTTCTCACGAAGCTGGTTAATGAAAATACAAGTAGAATTCGTTTTACTAATGGTTCCCGTTAGTTTACGGAGCGCTTGAGACATCAATCGTGCCTGAAGACCTACGCGAGCATCTCCCATTTCACCTTCGATTTCAGCCTTTGGTGTAAGTGCTGCTACCGAATCAATGATCAATATATCTACTGCACCTGAACGAACTAGGTTATCCGCAATTTCAAGCGCTTGTTCACCATTATCGGGTTGTGAGATGATCAGTTCATCGGTGTTTACCCCTAATTTTTCCGCATAGAATCTATCAAAGGCATGTTCAGCATCAACGAAGGCTGCAATGCCTCCTCGACGCTGGCATTCCGCAATTGCGTGTAAGGTCAATGTTGTTTTACCTGAACTTTCTGGTCCATAGATTTCGATAACACGACCCGTAGGGTACCCACCAACCCCGAGCGCAACATCAAGGCTAAGCGATCCTGTTGGGATGGCATCTACCTCTACTACTGGGGCATCCCCCATTTTCATTACTGTTCCTTTGCCGTATGCTTTGTCCATACGGTCCATTGTGAGTTTGAGTGCCTTCAGTTTGGCTTCTTTGTCTGCGCTCATAATCTTAGAATGCTAAAAATATTAGAATTATACAAATGTAGGACTTCCTTTGAATTGGCCAAGCCCTTTCTAATAAATTATGATGAAAAGTTGAAAATTAATAGAGTGACAGCACCTGAGCTACCGCCTCTTTTGTTTTCACCTTACCAATAAAATGCTCAATCTTACCCGCTTCATCTATGACATATGTATGACGGAGTATACCGTCAAATTCACGACCCATAAACTTCTTAGGACCCCAAGCTTCATAAGCTTCGATGATGGTCTTTTCCTCATCAGCGATAAGGTTATAGCTCAACTCTTGTTTGGTGGCAAAATTCAGCTGGCGCTTGACTGAATCGGCGCTTACACCAACTACTTCAAACCCCTTTGCGACTAAATCCGCATAGTGATCTCTAAAATCACAAGCCTCCACAGTACATCCCGGTGTAGATGCTTTTGGATAGAAGAACAATATGATTTTCTTGCCTCTAAACTGTTCTGAATGGATTGTTTCTCCGTGCTGATTCACACCTGAAAAAGCGGGTGCGGCGCTGCCAATTTCTAAAGCCATGGTCAATAAGTTTTATTTCTCAACACCTCGAAGTTAGCTTTGTTTCCAACGAACAAATGGTTGTTTGTAATTTTTAGTTTTGCACACGATGACAAAAACGGAAAAAATAGCGTTCACCCTTCAGACCTTAGAAGCCCTTTACCCAGAGACGCCAGTGCCTCTGGACCATAAGGATCCCTTCACTTTATTGGTTGCAGTAGTTTTAAGTGCCCAATGCACCGATGAAAGAGTGAATAAAATCACACCAAAACTCTTTGCCGTTGCAGACAATCCATACGACATGGCGAAACTGACCGTCGAAGAAATCGCCGCCATCATCCGACCTTGCGGCTTAGTTCCAATGAAAAGCAAAGGCATTCATGCGTTCAGCAAAACCATTGTAGAAAAATACAACGGGAAGGTTCCCGCGAGTTTCGAGGCACTCGAAGCAATGCCGAGCGTAGGACACAAAACGGCAAGTGTGGTCATGAGTCAAGCCTTTGGCGTGCCAGCCTTTCCTGTAGACACTCATATTCACCGGTTGATGTACCGATGGGGGTTTACTAACGGCAAAAGCGTCGAGCAGACAGAGCGTGATGCGAAGCGCCTCTTCCCGCGTGAACTTTGGAATAAACTTCATTTGCAAATCATCTTTTATGGCAGAGAATTCAGTCCTGCACGTGGCTGGGATTTAGAAAAGGACATCATTACAAATACCATTGGTCGCAAGTCAGAAATTTCGAAATGGCATAAAGAACAATCGGACCGATTGAAAAAGAAATCCACTCGTAAAAGCTCATAGCGAATTGCTACTTTTACACTCTTAAAAATCATTACACCCAAATCACACCATCTATATGGGACGCGCATTTGAATTTAGAAAAGAACGCAAGTTCAAACGCTGGGCGGGCATGGCAAAGACCTTCTCCCGAATCAGCAAGGATATCATCATGGCAGTTAAAGAGGGCGGAGACAATCCTGAATCGAACTACCGTCTGCGAATGCTTTTGCAAAACGCTAAGGCGGCTAACATGCCAAAGGACAACGTTGAACGCGCCATCAAAAAGGCGATGTCCAAAGACCAAAGCGACTACAAAACCATTATTTACGAGGGATATGGACCACACGGAATCGCCGTTTTAGTTGAAACAGCTACCGACAACAATACCCGCACTGTCGCAAATGTTCGCTCCTACTTCAATAAATGTGACGGTTCATTGGGTACCTCTGGTTCAGTGGAATTCATGTTTGAGCACAAGTGTCATGTAAAAATTGCAGCCGGCGACCTCGATGTCGAGGAGCTCGAGTTTGAAATGATCGACCATGGTGCAGAAGATGTATTCAAGGATACAGAAGAAAAAGACGGAGAAGAAACTGAAGTCATCATGGTTTATGGTCAATTTGCCGATTACGGCAATATC
>Ga0213866_10003503_pt1 | contig 10672 bp, 8 predicted proteins | sample PICome_11_FD_160079 | JGI IMG/M metagenome (GOLD analysis project Ga0213866, IMG submission 160079) | Coastal seawater microbial communities near Pivers Island, North Carolina, United States - PICO284 | ecosystem: Environmental > Aquatic > Marine > Coastal | place: USA: North Carolina... | reverse complement strand
TTCCGGAGACAACATCCATAACCTCGCAGTGCAGGGAAACTTTGATGACTGCCAGGCGATGGTGAAGGCGAGTTTCAACCAGCGCGATTTCCTGCCGGCGGATCGAGACCTGGTTGCGGTCAACTCGATTAACTGGGCCCGCATCATGGCCCAGATCGTTTATTACTTTTACGCGGCTGTCGCGCTGGGCGCGCCACAGCGCAAGCTCGCATTCTCTGTGCCCACCGGTAACTTCGGCGACATTTTTGCAGGTTATCTCGCACGGCAGATGGGGCTGCCCATAGAGCGCCTGGTTATCGCAACCAATCGCAATGACGTACTGCATCGGGTGATGACCACCGCCACCTATGGCCGCCAGTCTCTGGAGCAGTCTCTTTCTCCGAGTATGGACATCACAGTATCGAGCAATTTTGAGCGTCTTCTTTTTGACCTTTATGATCGAGATGGCAGCACCATCGCTGATCTCATGGCTCGATTCGAGCAGGGCGAGATCGAGTTCACGCCCGAGTCCATGTCGCGCTGTAGAGCGTTGTTCAGCAGCCAGCGCGTGTCTGACCAGGAAACCTGCGCCCAGATCTCTGACACCTGGTCAGGGAGTGAGTATCTTCTGGACCCACACAGCGCCATTGGTTTTCGCGCCGCGCTGGATGCCGGCGTTGGCACAGACGTGGCGATGGTCACGCTGGCCACTGCACATCCCGCTAAATTTCCTGCCGCAGTCGCCAAAGCCGGTGTCGCTGTTGAGCCGGCCCTGCCGCAACACCTCGCGGACCTGTTCCAGCGAGAGGAGCGGTACGAGGTTCTGCCCAACGAGCTGACTGCCGTGCAGTCATTCATGGCGGCGAATATCAACGCCTGACGCCGAGATGGAACGCGTCATACGTCGAAGAGAGCAACCAGCCACTGGCTTATCGACATCTGAACTGCACCCGCTGCTGGCGCGGGTGTACGCTGCTCGCGGAATCGCATCCACCGAGGAACTGTCTTTAGGCCTGGATCAGCTGCTGCCGCCCGGTAGCCTGTATCAATCAGACACGGCCGGCCAGCTGCTCGCCGAAGCAGTCATCTCCCAGCGCCGGATACTTGTGATAGGCGATTATGATGCCGACGGTGCAACCAGCACAGCGCTTACCCTGGCGGCTCTGCGCGCAATGGGTGCAGAGCAGGTCGATTACCTGGTGCCTAACCGTTTTGAATACGGCTACGGACTTACCCCGGAGATTGTTGCCCTGGCCGTGCCACGCTCGCCGGACCTGATCATTACCGTGGATAACGGCATCTCCAGCATCGAGGGCGTGAAGGCTGCTGCCGCGGCGGGTATTCAGACCCTGGTTACCGATCATCATCTCGCGGGCAGCGAACTGCCCATTGCTGATGTGATAGTAAATCCCAACCAGCCCGATTGTGGGTTCGCCAGTAAGGCGCTGGCGGGCGTGGGTGTGGTGTTTTATTGCCTGCTGGCGCTTCGTGCCGAGCTGCGCAGACACGATTGGTTCAGTAGCGCTCGACCTGAGCCCAACCTTGCTGATTTCCTTGACCTGGTGGCCCTGGGCACCGTGGCCGACGTGGTGCCACTGGATCGCAACAACCGGATCCTGGTGAATGCAGGGCTAGAACGAATCCGCGCTGGCCGGGCGCGGCCGGGTATCCTGGCACTGCTGGAGGTGGCGGGGCGCAACCCGCAGCGCATCGTTGCCTCGGATCTGGGTTTCGCGGTAGGCCCGCGACTGAACGCCGCTGGTCGACTGGACGATATCTCGATAGGGATCGAATGCCTGCTGGCGGAGGACTTTGCCCATGCCCGCCAGATCGCGTCACGGCTGAACGATTTTAACCAGGATCGGCGTGCCATCGAACGCGACATGCAAGACAGCGCCCTGACACACCTGGAAGCTCTGGACCTTTCTTCAGGCGGCGTACCGCCGATCGCGATCTGTCTCTATGATCCCGACTGGCACGAGGGTGTGGTCGGAATACTGGCATCGCGTATCAAGGACAAACTGCACCGACCGACGATCGCGTTTGCCAACGGGGCAGACGGCAACCTGAAAGGGTCCGCCCGGTCCATCAAGGGCATACATATCCGGGATGTGCTGGATGCGGTGGCCACTCGGCACACCGGTTTGGTCAGCAAGTTTGGCGGTCACGCCATGGCAGCGGGGCTCAGCCTGCCCAGTGACAAACTCGAGGCCTTCCAGACAGCCTTCGTCGAGGAGGTGGAGCGGCACGCCGAGGACGTTGAGCTGGACGCGATTATCGAATCAGACGGGGAGCTGACACCGGCGGACATCGACCTCGGCCTTGCCGAGTCTCTGCGCTACGCAGGGCCCTGGGGGCAACACTTCCCCGAGCCGGTGTTTGACGGCGTCTTCCGGATCGTTGATCAACGACTGGTCGGCGAGCGCCACCTGAAGATGGTGCTGTCATTACCGGGCAGTTCGGACATTGTTGACGGCATCGCGTTCAATATCGACCCGGCCAAGTGGCCAGATACCAGTGTCGATCGCGTACGCCTCGCCTATCGGCTGGATGTGAACGAATGGCGCGGTCGGCGGTCGGTCCAGTTGATGGTGGAGCACCTGGAACACTGCGCTTGACCTTCCAGTCACTGTAAGGTTTACATTGGCGACAGACCCCATGGGAGGTGGCCATGAATATCTCCGAGGCGGCTCGCCAGAGCGGGCTCAGCACAAAAACCATTCGTTACTACGAGGACATTGGCCTGGTAGCAGCTGCGGAGCGTGCTGAAAACGGCTATCGACAATACCGGCCGCGCGAGGTCGAGGAACTGCGTTTTCTCGCCAGGGCGCGGGATGTCGGCTTCACGCTGGATGAGTGTCGCCAGCTACTGGACCTGCAGCGAAACGAAGAACGGCAGAGCCAGCATGCCCGTGAACTGGTGCTGGAAAAGTGCCGGGACATAGAGCAGCGCATTGCTCACCTGAAGGAAATGCAATCCCAGCTGGAAAGCCTCGCTGCCCGCTGTCGTGGCGACGAGGGGCCCGACTGCGCCATCCTTGACCAGCTTTCTTCAGGGCAGGAAGCCTGAGTGGCTGACAGCCAGACATCGCCCTGCCATCAGGATACGGCTACTGACTGTGGTGGCGAACAGGGCGCCTGTCATACACCCCCCAACAAGATTGACTGGTTGCTCTGGTGCAGCGGTGGCATCGTGGTGGCCTCCCTGCTGTGGGTGCTGGTGTCCGGCGCTCATGATCATGGGTCGGCGCTGGGGTTGTTCACCGGCGGCATTTACGAACTGTTCAGTCGTATGTGGTGGGGCTTGGCACTCGGTGTGCTGTTTGTTGGCATCCTCGCTCGCATTCCGCGTGAGCTGGTGATGGGGGTGCTGGGGCGAGAGGCTGGCATCGGCGGCCTGTTTCGCGCCACCCTGGCCGGTGTGTTTCTTGATCTGTGCAGTCACGGGATCCTGGCTGTGGGAATGAAACTGTATGAACGCGGAGCCAGCGCCGGCCAGGTAATGGCCTTCCTCCTGGCGAGCCCCTGGAATTCGATTTCGCTGACCCTGATTCTCATTGCCCTGATCGGTTTGGGATGGACCATGCTGTTCATCCTGCTGTCGCTGATTATCGGTGTGATCACCGGCCTGGTGTTCGATGCCCTGGTCAGCGCCGGCCGCCTGCCAAAGAATCCGTGGCAAGAGACCCTGGCGGCGGAGCGGCCACTGTGCGAATTGTGGGCGGAATTCAGGGCTGATATCCGATTTTCCCTGAGCGGCGGTGCGGCTCTGTTTCGCGATGGACTGGCCGGTTCCAGGGTGGTCTTACGCTGGGCCCTGTTCGGCCTGGTTCTTGCGGCACTGATCCGGGCGTTTGTACCGGCCGAGAGTTTCGCTACCTGGTTTGGGCCGTCGATGATCGGTCTGTGGCTGACCCTGCTGGCGGCGACGATTATCGAAGTTTGTTCGGAGGGTGCCACCCCTATTGCCGCAGACTTGATGAATCGTGCGGCGGCACCCGGGAACAGTTTCACCTTCCTGATGGCGGGAGTAGCCACAGACTACACCGAGCTGATGTCGATTCGGGACACCACCGGTTCCTGGCGCATCGCGCTGGCTCTCCCGCTTATCACTGTGCCCCAGGTCGTCCTGGTTGGATTTCTCCTGAATCTGTCGGGCGGGTAGGGCCGATTCCCTGCTGAGCCGGGCTGCGCTAAAATGCGCGCCTTTTGACAGGGACACCACCCCATGCTGGAAATCAACCCACTGCTGCAGGCGCTCAAGGATATCGAGGCACGCACTGACGTGCTGAGGGGGTATCTTTGACTTTGCTGTCCGCAAGGAGAGGCTCGCCGAAGTAGAGCTGGAACTGGCTGAACCCAGCGTTTGGGAGGAGCCGGATCGGGCGCAGGCGCTGGGCAGGGAGCGGGCATCCCTTGAAGGCATAGTGCTAACTATTGAGAAACTGGATGTCGGCACAGCCGACGCCGGCGACCTGTTGGAGATGGCTGCCGCCGAGGACGACGAAGAAACCGTCGCTGAAATAGAGTCCGAGATAGCAGCCCTGCAGGGCCAGCTGGAGAAGCTTGAGTTTCGTCGCATGTTCAGCGGTGAGATGGATCCCAACAACGCTTTTCTCGATATCCAGGCCGGATCGGGTGGCACCGAAGCCCAGGATTGGGCGGAAATGATGTTGCGGATGTACCTGCGTTTTGGCGAATCAAGGGGCTTTCGCACGGAGTTGATCGAGGTGTCTGGCGGAGATGTTGCCGGCATCAAGAGTGCGACCATCAAGTTCGAGGGCGAGTACGCCTTCGGCTGGCTGCGGACTGAAACCGGTGTGCATCGACTGGTACGCAAGTCGCCTTTCGATTCCGGCAATCGCCGTCACACCTCTTTCGCCTCGGTATTCGTATCGCCTGAGATCGATGACAATATCGACATTGAACTCAACCCGGCCGATATCCGGGTGGATACCTATCGCGCCAGCGGTGCCGGCGGCCAGCACGTTAACAAGACGGATTCCGCGGTGCGGTTGACGCATAACCCGTCGGGCATTGTGGTCCAGTGCCAGACCGAGCGGTCGCAGCACCAGAACAAAGACAATGCCATGAAACTGCTGCGCGCAAAGTTGTACGAGATGGAAATTCTCAAGCGCAACGAAGAGAAGCAGGCGATGGAAGACAGCAAGGCCGATATCGGTTGGGGCAGCCAGATTCGCTCCTATGTGCTGGACGACTCCCGGGTCAAGGACCTGCGCACCAGCGTAGAGACCAGCAATACCCAGGCCGTTCTGGATGGCGGCATTGACCGATTTATCGAAGCCTCGCTGAAGAGTGGGCTTTAGCGCGCGACAACAGGGCCAGCGCCCAGCTCGCGATCACAACAGAGAACACAAACCATGAGTACTGACCAGGACAGCAACCCGGCACAGGACGAGAACAAGCTAATCGCGGAACGGCGCGCGAAATTGCAGGCACTGCGCGATTCGGGGGGAGCCTACCCCAATGACTTCCGGCGCACGGCCACTGCGGGCCATCTGCAGGCCGAATACGGTGACTCGAGCAAAGAGACGCTGGAAGCGGCCGACCAGGAATATGCCGTGGTGGGACGGCTGGTGCGTAACCGGGGCGCGTTCCTGCTCATTCAGGATGACAGCGCCAGCATTCAGCTTTATATCAATCGCAAGACGCTGGACGAAGATACCCTGGCAGCGATCAAGTCCTGGGATCTCGGTGACATCGTCGCCGCGCGCGGTCCGGTGCATAAATCCGGCAAGGGCGACCTCTACATCAATATGAGTGAGGCACGTCTATTGACCAAGGCGCTTCGGCCATTGCCAGACAAGTACCACGGCCTTGCCGATCAGGAGTTGCGCTATCGCCAGCGCTACGTGGACCTGATCGTCAACGAAGAATCCCGCGACGTGTTCCGGTTGCGCTCTCGCATCATTGCGTTCATCCGGCAGTTCATGGAAGGACGGGGCTTCATGGAAGTCGAAACGCCAATGATGCAGGTCATTCCTGGTGGTGCGGCGGCGAAGCCCTTCGTCACTCACCACAATGCGCTGGACCTGGACATGTACCTGAGAATAGCGCCTGAGCTCTATCTCAAGCGCCTGACCGTCGGCGGGTTTGAGCGAGTGTTTGAGATTAATCGCAGCTTCCGGAACGAGGGTCTGTCCACTCGCCATAATCCAGAGTTCACCATGCTGGAGTATTACTGGGCCTACGCGGACTATCACGACGCCATGGATCTGACCGAGGAGCTGATGCGGCAGCTCACCCAGAGCGTGCTTGGCAGTACCACGGTCAGCTACCAGGGCAGCGAATACGACTTCTCACAGCCTTTCGTGCGCCTGTCTGTGTTTGACAGCATCCTCAAATACAATCCGGAGCTGGGCGGCGACGAGCTACGTGATGAGGCCCGTGCACGGGCGATCGCCACTGGCATGGGCATCGAATTGAAACCCAGTTGGGGCCTGGGCAAGGTGCAACTGGAGATTTTTGAGAAGACCGTTGAGCACCGCCTGGACCAGCCCACCTTCATCACCGACTACCCGACTGAGGTATCACCGCTGTCGCGCCGCAATGACGCCGATCCTTTCGTGACCGATCGCTTTGAATTCTTCGTTGGCGGCCGCGAACTTGCCAACGGGTTCTCCGAGCTCAACGATCCCGAAGACCAGGCAGATCGTTTTCGCGCCCAGGTGGCTGAGAAGGAAGCCGGTGATGAAGAGGCCATGCATTACGATCACGATTACATCCGCGCACTGGAGTACGGCATGCCGCCGACGGTCGGTGAGGGGATCGGTATTGATCGTCTGGTTATGTTGTTGACCGACTCCCCATCTATCCGCGACGTACTGCTGTTTCCCCACATGCGTCCGGAGTAGTTTGCGCTTCGCTACAGGGGCTTGCCGGTGCTACACTCCCGCATCATCTAGTTATGTCGGGAGCACTGCTTGACTCGATCCAGCACTACCGCCGCCATGGTTCTGGCCTGCGTGATGCTGAGCGCCTGCAATACGGCAACCCAGGTCGATGGCGAGCCGCCCGATCCTAACTCGGTTCCCGAACTGACGCTGAATCTGCCTGGCCAGGCAGACTGTCGGTGTGTCGACACGCCCGAACGCGACCACACCTTCCTCGAGCGAGGCTACAGCGCCCTGGCGTTGCGGGAGTACCTGGATGCTGTCGAATATTTCCAGAGTTATCAGCGACTGGAACAGCGTGCAGAGGCCCAATGGGAGGCAGCCATCGCCATCGCGTTTGTCAGCATGCTGCCTGAAAGCCCGCTTTATGACGCCGAGGAAGCTCGCAAGTCCTGGCGGCAGCTCACCAAGGAATATAGCCCCCAGATGCAGGTCCATGATCAGGCCATCGTCATGCACGACGCGCTGGCATCATTTTCTGCTTTGGATCGAAGAGTCAGTGACCTTGAAGCGGATAACTCGGCACTCCGGGAGGAGCTGGGAAAACGTGAGGAAGCGCTTAAGCGGCTGCGTGAGCTAACTCTGGGTCAGCGGGCAGAATGACAGTAAAGGTCGATCCCTCGCCCTCGGTGCTTTGTACCGAGATCTTACCCCCCATCATTTCGCAGTAATCCCGGCAGATCGCCAATCCCAAGCCGGTGCCCCCGTAATTGGCGCTGGTCGATGAATCGGCCTGTACAAAAGCATCGAAGACCTTGGCCTGTTGGTCGTCGGTCATGCCGATACCCGTATCCCTTACCGAGAATTCATACCAGCCGTCTTTGCCCGAGACCGTGCCCGCCGCCACACTGATGTACCCCTTATCGGTGAACTTGCAGGCGTTACTGAGCAGGTTCACAAAGATCTGTCGAAACTTGGTGGCGTCGCTGTACATCGGTGGCAGCTCGCTGAAATCAGGCAGTTGCAGCGCGTTGTTGCGCTGTTTGAGCAGCGGGGCCAGCGAATCGCAGACCTGGGTGAGAACCTCGCCGGGGTTGAAGGACTCGCAGTGTAACGACATCTTGCCGGTCTCAATCTTGGAGAGATCGAGAATGTCATTGATCAGTGACAACAGCTGCCGGCCGGACTGGACGATACGGGCGAGATCGCGTTGGAACTGAGGGCGATCAACCTCATCGCGATCATCGAGTTCGTCGTGCAACATTTCGCTGTAACCGATGATGGCATTAAGAGGTGTGCGCAGCTCGTGGCTCACATTGGCAAGGAAGATGCTCTTGGCGGCGTTGGCCTCGTCGGCCTCGTCCTTCGACCGCTGCACATCGTAGATGGCGTTGCGCAGCTTGTCGGACATGGTATTGAACGCGGCCGCCAGATCACCCAGCTCGCCGTCATCATTAATGTTATCGATGCGGTAGTTCAGATCACCGCTGCCGAAACGCTCGGTGCCACGCTTCAGTCGCTTGAGCGACGAGTTGGTGTAGCGAACCAGGAAGAAGCCGAGCATGGCGGTGAGGAAGATCGAGGCAAAGAACCCGATTACCGTGATGCGATCAGTGAGCGCAATGGTGCGATCGATAATGTTGGCGCGCTGCACGGCAATAAACGCCTGCCGCTGTTCCAGCTCTTTCAGGCGCTGGCTGGCCTCCAGATAGGGGAGGGGATCTTCCACATCCAGGTCGAAGGCCGGGTCGTTGTAGTTGCGGTAGAAGGCCAGCCAGCCGTCCAGTAGCTCGCCGCCAGCCGCCCACAGGCGCTGATACTGCAGCTCAGTGACCTCGGGGCTAAGCTCTCCCAGTTCACTGATGTTGCCTCTTATCGAGCGAATGTCCTGCTCTGCCTGTGCAAGTTCTGGCGAGTCGAGCTGATCGTCGGTGGTGTCGCGCAAGGTGGCCAGGACCAGGATCTGCTGGCGCTGGTCATCCAGCTGTTGTTCGACCTGTGCGGACAGCTGAGCCGCAGTCACCGCATCCCGATAGGCCACCATCGACTCGCTCCTGGCGTAACTGCCCCAGAAGTGGGTGCCCACGTTAATTGCGAACAGTACCAGGATGGTGAAAAGCGAAAGTATGAGTCGCCGGCGCAGGCTCATTATCGTGTCAGCTTCTCGATTTTGATCAGCAGTCCCGGGAAGTCCACCGGTTTGGTGGCGTAGTCATCGCAGCCGGCTTCCAGGGCATTCAGCCTGTCCGCTTCCATGGCGTGAGCGGTGAGCGCGATGATGGGAATGTGTTTGATGGTATCGTCCTCGCGCGCTTTGCGCGAGGCCGTCCAGCCGTCCATGACGGGCAGATTCATGTCCATAAGAACCACTTCAGGCGTCTCCTGGTGCATCATCTCCAGCGCCTTCTGCCCGTTTTCGGCGGTCACCACATCGATGCCCGCCCGGTTCAGGCGCCGAATCAGCATGTCGCGGTTGAGTTCGTTGTCTTCTACCAGCAGCACCCGTGTTTTCTCAGTCATCAGCACGGCCCTCGATCCGGTGCACCACGACGAGCTGGTCGATGCCCTTCACTTTCAGTTCGCGGGTGCCAGTCACCGCGTAGTTGCCGGTGAGTTTTTCCAGGGTTGTGTCGGCCACCAGGATTTCGCCACCGGCTGAGAGGTCCTCGATGCGTGATGTGACGTTCATCGGATGCCCCACAAACCCATATTTGCTGCGTCGCTCTGACCCGATATTGCCGGCGATCACCTTGCCGGTATTGAGTGCGATGCCGGTCGCCACCGCCGGCAGCCCGTCTGCTTCGTTTGCACGATTGATGTCGGCCATCGCTTCCTGCATGGCGAGCGCGCAGTGCACAGCGCGATCGGCGTCATCGTCGCGGTGCTGTGGTGCACCGAAGACAGACAATATGGCGTCGCCAATGAACTCGTCGATGGTGCCCTGGTGAGCCAGGATAATGTCGGTCATCGCGCCCAGGTAGCGATTCAGCATGGTCACCACTTCGGCCGGTGCCAGGTGCTCACTGAGGGTGGTGAAGCCACGGATGTCAGACATCATGATGGTCACCTCGCGCAAATCGCCGCCCAGTTCCAGTCCCTCGGGCCGTTCCAGGATGTCGGTGACAATCTCGTCCGAGAGGTAGCGGCCAAAGGTCGCGCGAATGAATTTCTCGTTGCGTTCGAGTTGCTGCCGGTATTGCTCTTCGCGATCGTGCCAGCGCTTGCGCTCGATACCCGCCTTGATGCGGGCCTGCAGCAGAACCGGATTGAAGGGTTTGAACAGGTAGTCTTCGGCGCCGGCCTCGATACATTCAATGATGCCGTCCATGTCCTGGCGACCCGAGATCACAATCACCGGTGTTGCTCGCCAGTCAGGGTGCTCCTTGATTCGCTGCAGTACCTCCCTGCCATCCATACCCGGCATCACCAGGTCCAGCAGCACCACGTCGACATCAGATTCCGCCAGCGTCGCCAGGGCTTCTTCGCCGCTGGAGGCGGTGACCACGAAATGGCCGCTGCGAGACAGGTAGCGTGCAACCAGCTCCCGGTTTTCCTGCAGGTCGTCGACCGCCAGAATGAACCCGGGCTCGGAGGTGATGCTGCGACGATCGCCGGCAGGCGCGGTACCTGTCTCTTCACCATGAGCAGTTTCTACGGCCTTGAGCAGTCTTACCAGGTTGTCGGACAGGGGTTGGTGGGCCGGTCCCAGGTCTTCCAGCAACATCTCTGAATAACCACGGATGGCTGCCAGCACGTTCATCAGGTCGTGCCTGGACTCGCTGGTCTCCGGCGCACCTAACATGGACTCGAGGCGAGTGGCGCCCTCGAACAGTTGCTGG
>Ga0213866_10003501_pt1 | contig 10673 bp, 13 predicted proteins | sample PICome_11_FD_160079 | JGI IMG/M metagenome (GOLD analysis project Ga0213866, IMG submission 160079) | Coastal seawater microbial communities near Pivers Island, North Carolina, United States - PICO284 | ecosystem: Environmental > Aquatic > Marine > Coastal | place: USA: North Carolina... | reverse complement strand
GTCATGAGGGGAGGCGCGGTCATATGTCAAGATTAACAATTGAGCAGCTAATAGATAAATACTTTTTGTCTAGTGATTACAAACAGTTAGCTGATAAAACTAAAGCTACATATAAATATTCTATATCTGTTTTGTGCGACACAAACGTGGATGGTGTTTGCCTAAAAGAATGTAGCGTTAAAACTTTGAAGGGTTCACAGGCACGACAGGCGTATGAATTATGGCTAGAACGTGGCATTTATATGGCAAATCACATATGTGCTGTATCCCGCAAATTATACTCTTTTGCTATGGAAATGGGATATGCAGAAACCAATCCCTTTGCGACATTTAGACGCAAGACAGTCAAGCCACGTAAAGTTGTTTGGTCACGTGATGACCTTGTTAAGTTTCTTGACACAGCATATGCGGAGTACAAATACCGCAACGTAGGATTAATAGCACAAATGGCGTATGAATGGTGCCAACGTGTTGGTGATATGCGTACATTGCGATTTGACAATATAGATTTTGATAGCAATATTCTGAATCTGGAACAGTCAAAACGTGGTGCAAATGTTCACCTGCCTATCAGTGAGGACTTGATGCAGATGTTAACTCAGCAGAGAGAAGATTACGGGTTCCAAGATTATGTAGTACCCTATCCAGAGCCTAGAAACGGCACCTACAGCCCCTTCAGCATGGAAAGGCTGTCAAGGTACGCCAGACAGGTTACACGCCTTGCTGGGCTTCCTGACGAGTTACGAATAGCCGACTTGCGCCGAACAGGCACAACTGAAATGGTAGAAGCAGGTGTATCTATGGGGCAAATTATGTCGGTTACAGGACACTCAAATCCAAGTAGTGTAAAACCATACATGAAAAATACGTATGCCAGTGCAGAAAGTGCATTGACGACACGTAAAATTCATGCTAAAAGCACATTATAAGTGCCAAAGGAGAGATATTATATATACTATATATGAACATATAAGTGACTTAGACATAGGTATTGGTGAATCTAAGAGAATGAATTGTCCTAACTGTAATGGGTACAAAACATTTACAGTGACCAATAACATGGGTAAACTTTTGTGGAATTGTTATAAGTCTTCCTGTAAAATATCAGGCTCAAAGAAAGTTCGTCTTTCTGTAGATGATATACGCAATAAACATAATAGTGATTTGCCTATTGAAGATTTTGAGTTGCCTCCCTATATTGTATCGCATGGTGGCCGTAGGCATATCATCAAGTGGTGCGCTGAGTGGGGCATTGATGAGGAAGAGTTAGGGTTACTGCATGATGTAAAGGAGGACAGAGTTGTGTTTCCTGTGTACAGTGACGGAAAAATCGTAGATGCTACGGGCCGTGCGTTAGGAAAACGCTTGCCAAAGTGGAAACGATATGGTAACTTTCCTCTGCCATACACCTTTGGGTCCGGTGATGTGGCAGTTGTAGTCGAGGACTGTGTGAGTGCTGCCGTAGTTGGTAGTGATGTATGTGTCGGGGTCGCCGTGTTGGGTACATCACTTGCTCCTTACCACGTTGAGTACCTCACACAGTTCTCGACAGTAATAATAGCATTGGACCCAGATGCGTTACCTAAGACACTTGCATTTGCCAAAGAACTAAGGGGCCATGTGCAGAATGTTAAAGTGTTGAAGTTGACAGATGATTTAAAGTATCGTAATGAAACGGACCTAGAAAAGTTAAAGGAGCAAATTTGATATGGAACTATCTCTTGTAAGAAGTTTAATGGATAAAACATTCTACGATGATTATCGTGGTTCACGTTGTCCTGACCGTCTATTCAGTAAAGATGTACGTAAGATTAAACAAACCGTAGACAAAGCTATGGATAAATATTCTCGTACCGTCACACCTGATGAGGTTGAGGCATTGTTTATGTCGGCAAATAACACACTCACAACGGCACAGAAGGGTGCTTACAAGGACTTGTTCTTTAAGATTAAAAAGGAGCAACCCCTTGGAACAGATATTGCGGGTGAAGTTTTGTCTAAATTATTTCAGCAGGTTATTGGTGAGGACATCGCCAATCTGGGGTTTGACTATGTTAATGGTAGTCTTTCCAACCTTCAACCCCTTAGAGATATTCTTGATACTTATAACGATGATTTCATTCCCAATCTAAATGTGGAATGGGATGATATTAGTATCGAGTCTCTTATTAGTCGGAATGATTTGGAATCGCAGTGGACATTTAACATACCGTCACTTACACGTCATGTAGAGGGCGTCAATGGCGGTCACCTGATTGAAGTCGGCGCACGTCCAAACACAGGCAAGACTTCATTTCATGCCAGCTTGATTGCCAGCCCACACGGGTTTGCGCGGCAGGGTGCTAAGTGTATTGTCTTATGTAATGAGGAAGGTAGCCATCGTGTTGGCGCACGTTACCTGACTGCAGCTACAGGTATGACAATGCGTGAGGTAAAAGATAATCCTGCAAAAGCACGTGAATTGTACCAGCCTATCAAAAATAATATTAAGTTGTATGATAGTACAGGGCGTGATATGGCGTGGGTTGAATCTGTCTGTAAAAGTTATAATCCAGATATTGTTGTTTTGGACATGGGTGATAAGTTTGCACAGACGGGCGGTTTTGCACGTGCTGATGAGGCATTGAAGGCTAATGCCATCTATGCACGGCAGATTGCCAAGCAGTATGGTTGTGCGTTATTCTATATGTCACAGCTATCTGCTGAAGCAGAAGGTCGCGTTAATTTGAATCAGAGTATGATGGAAGGCTCACGTACAGGTAAGGCTGCTGAAGCTGACTTGATGGTTCTCATTGCTAAAAGCCCACAGACAAATACCAATACTGATAGTGAGGTTACAGAGGATGATGGTATGCGTCACCTTTGTGTCGCTAAGAATAAGTTGACAGGGTGGCATGGTCGTGTTATCTGTGACTTCAATTATCAGGTAGGGAGGTATGAAGGATGAAACTAACACTTGACGTAGAGAACACCGTCACCAAGCGCGGTGGTAAGATGCACCTTGACCCCTTTGAGCCAGAGAACTCACTGACTATGGTGGGTATGCTGACTGACCAAGGTGTTGAACGTATCGTTACCTTTGACCACAGTGAGGTGGATGCAGATGAAGGTGGACACGTATTGGTACAGGAGTTTCTTGATGCCGCTACAGTTCTTATCATGCACAATGCAGCGCATGACTTGCTGTGGCTTTGGGAGTCTGGCTTTACCTATGACGGTCCAGTGTTTGACACGATGCTGGCAGAGTATGTATTGCAGCGTGGTATTAAAGAGCCACTGTCTCTTGAGGCTTGTGCTGAACGGTACTTGCTTGGCACACGTAAACAGGACACACTAAAAGAATACTTTGCCAAGGGTTATAATACACGTGACATACCGCATGATTTGCTTGCATCATATCTGTCACATGACTTACATGCTACACAGCAGCTTTCTGACAGCTTAATAAAAAGACTTAATAGTGTTGATGATGCGGGTTTAATGAAGACAGTTGACCTGACTAATCGTGTGGCTGTAGTTCTGGCTGAAATTTATCGTAACGGATTTAATGTCGATAAGAATGTTTTGTCTGATGTACGGACACAATTTGAGAAGGAAAAGCAGGATATAGAAAAGTCGCTAAACAAATATGTAAAGGAACTGATGGGTGACACACCTATAAATCTTAATAGCCCAGAGCAGATGTCTTGGGTTATTTATAGCCGTAAGCCTACCGACAAAACTATGTGGAAAGAAATGTTCAATCCGGGTATGGGTGAGCGTGAGTTTAAGTCGGCTATCAACAACTACTCTTCTGTTGTGTACAAGACAAAAGCAGCGCAATGCTTTGCTTGTTATGGCACAGGGCGTGAGAAGAAAATAAAGAAGGATGGCACTCCTTATGCCAAGCAGCCTAAATGTAAATCTTGTGATGGTGTAGGTTTCAAGTTTGTTAGCACTGGTAAGATTGCAGGATTAAAGTTTAAGGCTCCTGATTACAAGTGGGTTAGTGCTAATGGTTTCAGTGTTAATAAACAAATGCTGGACCGTCTTGAGAATACTGCAAAGAAGAGTGGCTATGAAGAGGCAGAAAAATTTATGGCTAGTGTGAAGCGTTTGTCTGCACTGGATACATACCTATCCTCTTTTGTTGATGGCATACAAACATACACAAAGCAGGATGGTAAGTTACATGTCCGGTTATTGCAGCACCGCACTTCTACTGGACGGTTTAGTGGTGCTGACCCTAACATGCAGAACATGCCTCGTGGCGGTACGTTCCCTGTAAAGAAAGTATTTGTGTCACGATGGGATGGTGGTAAGATACTTGAGGCTGACTTTGCACAGCTAGAGTTTCGTGCTGCCGCATTTTTATCACAGGATGGAGTTGCAATTGAAGAAGTTTCTACTGGATTTGATGTACATGCATACACCGCTAAAGTTATTACCGATGCTGGTCAGCCTACGGATAGACAGACTGCAAAAGCGCACACCTTTGCTCCACTTTACGGGGCAACAGGGTACGGGCGCACACCTGCAGAAGCGGCCTACTACACACATTTCACTGACAAATACAAAGGTGTCTCGTCTTGGCACACCCGATTGGCTAAAGAAGCTATCTCGACACGTAAAATAATAACACCTACAGGTAGAGAATTTTCTTTTCCTGATATAGTAAGAAAGGCCAGCGGCAGTGTGTCGCACTTCACACAGATAAAAAATTATCCGGTACAAAGTTTTGCTACGGCAGACATTGTACCCGCCGTTCTGATACACATAAATAAAAAACTAAAATGTAAAAAATCCTGTATTGTCAATAGTGTACACGATTCTATTGTTATAGATGTTCACCCTGATGAGGAACAGGAAATAATAAATGTCATAAAAGACGTAAATAATGAACTAAATGACTTGATTACTTTAGAGTTTGGTATTACATTAAACGTACCACTTTTATTGGAATCAAAGATTGGAAAAAACTGGCTTGACACTAAAGACGTAGCCTGATATAACTATGCATCTAAATCTGAAAGGAGGTATTCAAATGAATACAAACATACTAGCAATTGACAATAATAACTACGCAGCTATGGCGAGGGCTATGGGTGTGGCAGTTGAAGAAACAAAGAAGTCAAATACTTTGGCTCGACTTAAAATTAATCATTCTCCAATCATGGGCGAAACGTCTGTAAATGGTAAGATGATGAATGTTGAAGTGGTAGGTGGTGGCACCTACAAACTGGACATTCCTGATGGGGGCAACCTGTATTCTAGCAGCGTGTCTATCCGTCCGTTTGTTCAGCGTTTCATGTATAAGCGTTACGTACCTAATCAGGGTGCGGGTCCAAATGAGCCACGGGGTACTTACCAGAAAACTATCATGGCAGATTCACTTAACGTGGATTTGAAGGATAACTTTGGTAATTTTAACTGTGGTAAGCCAGCGGGTTACATTGAAGATTTTAATGCTTTGCCGCAGGACCAGAAGGATTTGATTCGCCAAATTAAGCGTGTTCGTGTTATGTTTGGTCTTGTTACCATGCACAATCCAATCACTGAAACTGGCGATTCCGCTGAAGCTGAAGCAGTACCGTTTATCTGGGAGGTGGACAATCGTGATGCATTTAAGATTGTGGGTCAGCCTATGACCCGTCTTGCAAAGATGCAGCGTCTTCCTATCCAGCATAACATCCACTTTGAGACAGAAGAAAAAACCATTCCTACTGGTGCTGTCTTCTATCTTCCTACCACTTCACTAGATGTTTCTGATACAGTTACTCTTACGGAATCTGACCAAGATATCTTTGCCGATTTCATGGCGTGGATTCAGAACTACAATGACTATATCGGCACAGAGTGGGCGGCTAAGTCTCGTAACACTATGGAGCAGGACGATATGGAAACTGTAGATGATTTCATCGACATTGATACCGGAGAGGATGAGTAATGAAACATCCTGCTGAACTGGCGTTGCATCAATATTTGGAATCTGCTGTGCGCGGAGAATCCAATATATCTGATGACACCATAGATAGAATCTGTTCTGATATGAAGGATGCTCTAAAGCGTCAGTTTGGCTCTGGTAAGGGGGCCGACAAATTTAGGCTACGTATGTCTAATGTAGGTCGGCCTACCTGCCAGCTTTGGTTCCAAAAGAATAAACCGGAACGGGCAGCACCAAAGCCATCGACTTTTATCATAAATATGCTAATTGGCGATATAGTAGAGGCTGTATTTAAAGGTCTGCTTACTGAGGCGGGGGTAAAGTTTAAGGATTCAGACAAGGTATCACTCGTGCTTGATGATAAGACCACGATATCAGGAGAGTATGACCTTGTAATTGACGGGGCTGTGGATGACGTAAAGTCTGCCTCTGATTGGTCATATAAAAACAAGTTTGACTCTTACGAATCTCTTAGCAGCGGCGATTCTTTCGGCTATGTTGCACAGCTTGCAGGGTATGCAAAGGCTTCTGGAACCAAAGCCGGGGGCTGGTGGGTAATAAACAAGGCAAATGGTCAGTTTAAATATACCCCAGCCAGTGGAATGAACCTAGATGAAAAGATTGAAGACATCAAAAAGACTGTAGAAACTGTTGAGAATAATGAGTTTCGCAGGTGTTTTGAACCGGAGATTGAAACATTTAGGGGCAAGACAACAGGAAATAAAGTACTGAATAAGAACTGCACTTTCTGTGATTTCCGCTATGCTTGTTGGCCTACCCTACGGGAAATGCCAGCAGCCATGTCAAAGGCAAAGGAACCTAAGATGGTTCAGTATGTTCAACTAGCAGGAGAACATTTTGCCCCCTAACTACAAACAGTACAGGGCCGCTCGTAAATATGGATATCGTAGCGGCCTTGAACATAAAATATCACTATACCTAGATGAACATAATATAGAATATTTATATGAGAAGTTGAAGATTGAATGGGAAGATTTAACGTATCGTACGTATACTCCTGACTTTATATTAGACAATGGTGTTATTATAGAGAGTAAGGGCTTGTTTACTGCGGCAGATAGAAAAAAACACCTTGCCATTAAAAAACAACATCCCAAACTAGATATACGATTTGTGTTTGAGAATAGTAAAAAGAAGTTACAGAAAGGCGCAAAGTCTAGTTACGCTCAGTGGTGTATCAAGTATGGCTTTTTGTACTATGATAGAATAATTCCAGAGGATTGGCTAAAGGAAAAGGGTAAAAATAAACATCCCAACTTTATATGCTTTCCTAAGAAAAAACTTATAAGGAGGTACAAATGAACGATAGCTTAGACGGAACTTTTGAGGACGATGACTTTATTATTATCATCAGACCACGTATTGAAGGAACGGAATGGGTAGGGGAAATTGATGTCAGCGTAGTCAATTCAGGCAAATCTATTTTAAATGACCAAGATTACTCTGCCATGATGCACTTTACCCGTATGGTTTGTTCATCCATCCCTTTGATGGAGGAGAATGAAGAGTTTAGGAGAGGTTGTGAAAATTTAGCTGAGTCTTATATGCCAGTTGATGAACCAGAAGAAAACGAATTGACAGTTACAGAACGAGATGGTAATGTCATCACACTAGCTTTTAACAGTAATACGAAAGGAAGTGCTTGATGAGACATGAAGAATATATGCAAGAACGAGCCGCTATGGAGCAACTAGAACAAGCAGGTAAAGAAGCATATGGTAATGTGGACATGGTAAATAGCCCACCACATTACAATCAAACAGGTATTGAGTGTATTCATGCTATCTCTGCAGCGACTAATAACGGCTTTAAATACTATCTGCAGGGCAATATTCTAAAATACTTGTGGCGTTTTGACTATAAGGATAAACCACTTGAGGATTTGAAGAAGGCCCAGTGGTATCTGGACAAGTTGATTGAAGAGGTAATGGCAGATGGTAAGAGTTAAAATGTTTATTACCATTGAAGTAGATGAAGAAGAATATCCTATCCCGGCAGATGGTCGCGTAGGAGAAGAAATAGAAGACGTAATGCATGATTTATTTTATGACATTGACGGAGCAGAAATTAAAACGATACGAACAATAACGGAGTGACAGATGAACAATTATCTACCAACAGACTACCAAAACTTCATCGCGCTATCACGGTATGCCCGATGGAAAGAAGATGAACAACGCCGTGAGACATGGGTTGAGACAGTAGAACGCTACTTTGATTACATGAAGAACCACCTGTACAGTACCTGTAACTACGTGCTGTCCGATGAACTGCGTGGTGAACTAGAAGAGGCCGTACTGAACCAAGACATTATGCCTAGCATGAGAGCCTTGATGACATCTGGCCCAGCACTAGACCGCTGCCACGTGGGTGCATACAACTGTTCCTACGTGCCTATAGACAACCCACGGGCATTCGATGAGACTATGTACATCCTCATGTGTGGCACGGGTGTAGGCTTCTCTGTGGAGCGTGAGAACGTGGACAAGCTGCCTGTCATTAACGAGGACATGCACAATACAGATACAGTAATCAAGGTTGGTGACAGCCGCCCCGGTTGGGCAAAGTCTCTGCGTGAACTTATCTCTCTGCTGTATGCAGGTCAGATTCCCAAGTGGGATGTATCAGAGGTGCGTCCTGCAGGTGCAAGGCTCAAGACATTCGGTGGTCGTGCCAGTGGCCCAGCACCACTAGAGGAACTGTTTGAGTTTGTCATTGCCAAATTCAAGAACGCAGCAGGTCGTAAGCTATTTCCAATCGAATGTCACGATATCATGTGTAAGATTGGAGAGGTTGTAGTTGTCGGTGGTGTACGCCGCAGCGCACTCATCAGCCTGTCTAACTTGAATGATGACCAGATGGCACATGCCAAGTCAGGTATGTGGTGGGAGAATGAAGGCCAACGTGCGCTGGCTAACAACAGCGTAGCCTACAAGGGTAAGCCAGAGATGGGTACATTCATGCGTGAGTGGGTATCTCTGTACGAATCTAAGTCAGGTGAGCGTGGTATCTTCAACCGTGCGGCAGCACAGACACAAGCAGCCAAGAATGGTAGACGTGATACGCAACATGATTTCGGATGCAATCCCTGCAGTGAAATTATCTTACGTCCATATCAGTTCTGCAATTTGTCAGAGGTAGTTGCCCGTGCTGGTGATACACAGCAGACACTGCGAGAGAAGGTACGCCTTGCTACAATCTTGGGTACATTCCAGTCAACACTGACTGACTTCAAATATCTGCGTAAGGTATGGCAGAAGAACACAGAGGAAGAGCGTTTGTTGGGCGTGTCACTGACAGGCATCATGGACAACGACTTGCTCAGTGGTACGTCAGCCCATCTTGGCAAGAACATTGGGCAGACACTGGAGACATTGCGTGACACAGCAGTAGAGACTAACGCTGCTATGGCTGAACAGCTTGGTATTCCACAGTCAACGGCTATCACATGTGTCAAGCCTAGCGGCACAGTGTCGCAGCTTGTTGACAGTGCGTCTGGTATTCATGCGCGGCACAACCCGCACTACATTCGGACTGTACGTGGTGATAACAAAGACCCGCTCACACAGTTCCTTATGTCGGAAGGCATCCCAGCAGAGCCAGATGTTATGAAGCCTGAGTCCACGACAGTGTTCAGCTTCCCAATGGCATCACCACGTGGGGCGGTTACACGCACAATCCTGTCGGCTATTGAACAGCTTGAGTTGTGGCTTACCTACCAGCGTTACTGGTGTGAACACAAACCATCAGTGACAATCTCTGTGAAAGAGAATGAGTGGATGGACGTGGGTGCTTGGGTATACAAACACTTTGATGAAGTGTCAGGCATTAGCTTCCTACCATTCAGTGACCATACGTACAAGCAAGCACCGTATCAGGACTGTACAGAAGATGAATATGATGCTATGTTAGTGCAGATGCCTAAGAGTGTCGATTGGTCAAAGCTGCAGGAGTTTGAGAAAGAAGACACAACATCAGGTGGACGTGAGTTAGCGTGTACTGCAGATGCGTGTGAGATTGTAGACTTGAACGCAGCATGATTGAAGGAGTGGACATGCCTACATGGTGGCAGTGGTGGCTGATACTAGCTATCACTGTCAACACCACAATCAATTTGATTGTATTCTTCAAGCATAGGTTTAAACAGAAAGGAGTTGACAGATGAGAGAGAGAATGTTAGAAGTACTGAGAAGTCATGCAGAGGCAAATATCAATCTGCATGTAATGAACATTGAAACATACCTCAAGAATCCAGCAGGTATCGGAGAACACTCTGATATTATGGAAGCTATACAGGGTGAGTTGGATAAGATTGCAATGCACTCTGACAGGATGGATATCTTGACAGACTATTTCAATGAGTAGTAAACTTGTTTGGAAGCGGGGTAAGGATTGGTTGATAGCTAATCCACCCCGCAAGTCTGAACAGTATAAAGAATGGCTAAAGGAAAAGGAGAAGCATGATGACAGAACAAAACAAAATCACGATTAATGAAACGGAGTACGACTTCGCTGACCTTGGTGAGCAATCGCAGTACTTTGTGAATCAGGTACGCAATCTAAAAGGTCGCATCGCAGAAGCAAGGTTCAACATTGACCAGCTTGTTGCAGCAGAGGACGCTTTTAGTAAGGCACTGATTGCATCTGTACAGGAACAAACAGAAACTACAACCGAAACTGAACAGTAGGAGGTTTATTTATGGATAAACTTGAACCAAACAAGCATGAC
>Ga0213866_10003499_pt1 | contig 10679 bp, 10 predicted proteins | sample PICome_11_FD_160079 | JGI IMG/M metagenome (GOLD analysis project Ga0213866, IMG submission 160079) | Coastal seawater microbial communities near Pivers Island, North Carolina, United States - PICO284 | ecosystem: Environmental > Aquatic > Marine > Coastal | place: USA: North Carolina... | reverse complement strand
GTTCAGCGCGCCACTGTTTCGCCGGCTGTCGCGCCCAAGCAACTGCTGGAATGGGAGACACTGATCCGGGAACGGATTCAGGAAGTTCTCGATTCCCTGCCCACCGGTGAAGCATTTAACTGGGTGGACAAGGTCTCCATCGAACTGACTGCGCGCATGCTGGCCACATTGTTCGGTATCCCCCAGGAGGATCGTCGTAAGCTGATTCACTGGTCTGACGCCGCCACTTCATCAGCCGCCGTCGGCATGTCGGGGATGTCTCCCGAGCAGCGCATGGCAGACCTGCAGGAGTGCCTTGCCTATTTTACCGAGGTCTGGAACCAGCGCGTGAATGCGCCCCCGGCCATGGATTTTATCTCCCTGCTGGCACACAACCCCGATACCCAGAACATGGACCCGGTTGAATACCTGGGCAACCTCATCCTGCTCATTGTGGGCGGCAACGACACGACGCGTAACTCCATGACTGGTAGCGTCTACGCGCTCAACAAACACCCGGAGCAGTTTGCCAAACTGAAAGCCGATCACAGCCTGATTACCTCGATGGTCTCGGAGACCATTCGCTGGCAAACACCTTTGGGCCATATGCGCCGCACCGCCAACCAGGACGTGGAACTCGGTGGAAAGACGATTAAGGCGGGTGACAAGGTGGTGATGTGGTACGTGTCCGGCAATCGTGATGACAGCGTGATCGATAATCCGGACGACTACATCATTGATCGCGCCCGCGCCCGCCACCACCTGTCATTCGGATTTGGCATTCACCGGTGTATGGGCAACCGCCTGGCTGAGATGCAGCTGCGCATCCTGTGGGAGGAACTGCTGGCGCGCTTCGCCGATATCGAAGTGATTGGCGAGCCCGAACGGGTAGAGTCCAATTTTGTGATGGGATATACCGACCTGCAGGTTATTTTGCACCCTCGCTGAGCCAAGTGAGCGATGGAAACGGCGCCTTGAGCCCCGTTTTTTATTGGGCCTCAGGTTCTTGGGAAGCCGCGTGATCGAAGACGCAGTTGAGCGTGGTGCCAAACCATTCCACCCTGGCTTCACTGCCCTTGCTCCAGAACTCGACGCCCTGCGCGACATAGCGAGCGCCGCTGGCAGAGGGGCTTGAAAGTGCAATGACCTGGTCATTGCCGCGCGTCAATACCGCCGCTCGCGGCCTCAGCGAGTTGTAGAAGGTGGCCGTAAAGGGCGTCGTGTTGTCGCCGTCGCAGCTGAGCTTCCGGTAGCCCGGGTCCTCCACGAGACCGGCACTGATGGACAGCGTTACCTGTCGGGTTTGATAAGACAGCGTTACGCAGGCTTTGGCGTCTACTGCTTTCCAGCAGTCATTGCGACCCTTGATCCAGCCTCGCTGGTAAGCGCGCTGCTCACTCATTGTTTGCGGTGGCCAGACAGCCGTGGCGCGAGTCCAGGTTTTCGCTAATTGGCGATCCAGTGCCTGCAGCGACTCGTCCTCGCAGATCAGCACTTCGATTTCCGCCGTGGCACGACGGCAATCAAACGCCGGTTGTGCATCGGCCAGCCCCGCCAGCAGGCCCGCAATGAGCGTCGTAAATAACCTGAACATCACTGGCCCTCGTCCACGGGATAGACCTCGCCTTCGAATACGGTACCCCATACCTGTATATCTTTTAGCCCGGCAGCGCCCACGGCGTAGGGGTCTTCCTCCAGTACGGTAAAGTCGGCTTTCTTGCCGGCACGAATCGAGCCGACCTCATCCTCCCAGCCCATGACCCAGGCGGCGTCGGTGGTAATGGCACGCAGGGCTGCGTCCAGGGATACCCTTTCATGGGCACCGTTAAGGTTCCCGTTGATGGTGATCCGGTTGGTGGCGCTCCACGCAAGGGTCAGCGGTGACAGTGGTGCCATCGGGCAATCGGAGTGAAACGCGAATGGCACACCCAGTTTTTCCAGCGAGCCCAGTCGTACCATCTGGGAGCCGCGATCAGGTCCCAGCCACTCGTCGCTGTAAACATCAGACAGAATAAACTGGTAATAGGGGTTGGCGGATACCACCGCTCCCAGTGCTTTCAACTGCCGGTTCTGGTCTTCGGTGGTGTACGCGAAGTGTTCCAGTGTGAACCGGTGATCGGCACGCGGTGTGTTGGACTGCAGAGTGGTGAGCAGGTCGATAAAGGCTGCGGCGCTCTTGTCACCGTTGGTGTGCGCGTGAATTTTGTAGCCCTGGTTCCAGAAGTACTGCGCCCACTCAGTAGTGACCTCCAGGGGCGCCATCCACTGTCCCTCATGTCCGTCCAGGTATCCCGGGGGGCCCATCTGTGCCAGACCCGAAAAAATGGCCCCATCCATCATCAGCTTGAAGTGGCGATCGATCATTACCCGACGGGAGTTTCCTTCGCGCCAGCCCTGGATTTCTTCATGGGCCTGCTCCGGCGTTCGTCCACGAGTCAGAAAGTCAGTGATAATGGGCGTGAGTATTAATCTCGAGGGCGATTGCGATTGTTCCGCGATGCCGCGGATCATGCGGATCTCCTGATCAGGATTCCCGAAGATACCGGTCCCCATATCCAGTGCCGTCGTCACGCCGCCGCGATGCAGCATTTCCATGAAGTTCGCCATACCCCGGCCAAAGCGGTCAGGCAGAAACAGGAAGCCGAACTTGGACACCATCGCTTTGAGGCCATTCTCCCAGAAGTGGCCCCTGGACCAGTCAGCCTCGTGAATCCCCTGCAGATCTTCCTCGGTCACGCCGAGCTGGGCGAAGGCCGCGTCGTTGCCGATCAGCTCGTGAAAGCTGCGGTGCCAGAGCATGACCGGTGTGTTGGGGAACCATTCGTTCAGCTGATCGCGAAAGACGTCGCCGTGCCAAAGAGGGTGGTAGCCCCAGGCGATGAACGGGATCTCGGGATTGTCATGCGCCGCCACCAGTGTTTGCAGCCCCTGCCTAAAAGCTTCGGGGGTGCGTGCACCCGGGAACGCGCCGGTGGGCAGCGACCAGTCATCGGGCGCCAGGAACGGGAATTGGGTTAAAACCGCAGGCAGGGTAGGGTGCACGTGGGGGTCGATAAACCCGGGCATCAGTATTTTGTCGTCCAGGCTGCGATCGATACGCGCATCGCGACGCTCTATCAACGCTGACAGCGTCTCCAGGCTGCCGACCGCTACAATGCGGTCAGATTCGACCATGACAGCGGTGGCCTCCGGCAGCGCCGGTTCCATGGTGATGACCTTGCGTGCCGTGTACACCACGGTTTCTGCGGCAGTTGCTGTAATGGCAAAGGCCAGCAAGGCCCAGGCGATGAGGTATTTCACGATCGGCTCCTTATGTCGGTGTGTTGCCGAGTGCTGGAGCATAAACCGCCGTCATCAAGAACCCAATGGTTGCGGGGGACTTCGTCGCCGGGCGACGCTACTGAACAATCTTGATCCAGTCGCCGGTGCGCGGTTCTCCCCGTGGGTAAAAGCCGTTGATCAGTCTCAGCTGCGCCTCTGCGTCCGGGATACGCAAACTTGAGGCAAGGCTGGCGAGAGTCGCCCCCCGAGGCACTTGCAGGTAGCGAACATACATGGGCTTGCTGCTGAGTTTTTCCTTGTCCTGAATCGGTCGGAAACTTTCGATCACTGTGAGCAGTGACGCGTCGTCTTCGCCCAGGTTGCTGGCTGTGCCCTCGAAAAGATACGTGTAGTTGTAATCGATGACCGCCAGGCGTTTGGATGAGTCGCCAGCACTTGCGACGGCGGTATAACCCTTGAGTCCATACTGTTCCAGGTCTCGGCCCTGGGTCAGGTTGCCGCCGGCAGACCCTTCCAGCACCTCTTTTGGGGCGGTGCCGTCGCGTCGCTTCAGCGTGATGGTCACGGATGCGCCGTTATCCGGTGCCGAGGTCGAGATCGCGCGTGAACCCGCGTCGACTGACCATTCCGCCGGGTGCTTGAAGGTAAAGCCCAGCTTGTTGTGGTAGTAGCGATCGGGGTCTGACTGGCCCTGGACACTGGCGCCCCAGACCAGACCGTTAACGTGCTGCCTGAATTCGCCTGGAATGGCCGGGTTTTCAATGTACTCGTCCAGGGGCAGTTCATTGGCGGCGCGAATCACTGTTTGCAGGCGCTTGTCGTTGCGCGGGTGTGTGGCGTAGAGGCCGTGGTAGGTTTTTACCGGCCTGCCAGTCTGCTTGGCCTTCACGCGCTGGAACTGTTCCTGGTCTTTAAGCACGCCGATCACTTCCAGCAGTGCGTCCACGTCATAGCCGCTTTTATGCATGTACTCGGCGCCCAGGCCATCCGCCTCCAGCTCCATGTCCCGCCCATAACCGCTGATCAGTTCGGCGCCGACCATCTCGGAAGCGTCCATCACGTCGCGACTGCCAGTGAGAATTCCCACAGTCGTGGCAATGACCTTGCTGGTCACGCCGGCGGTCTGTCGCCTGGAATGGTGGCGACCGGTAATGTGCCCGATCTCGTGTGACAGTACGCCGGCGAGTTCGGCCTCGCTGTCGAGGTAGGCAATCAGCCCGCGATTGATGTAGATGAATCCGCCGGGAGTCGCGAAGGCGTTGATGTCGGGGGAGTCCAGCACCGAAAAGGTGAAGGTTTTCTTGGGCATGTCGCTATTGGCGACCAGCCGTTCACCGATACGCTCGATGTAGGCCTGCAGTTCAGGGTCGTCGTAGAACGCGCCCTCGGCCTTGAACTTGTCGTACATCTCCTGTCCCACGTCGGCGACGCTGGCCGATGCAGCTAGCAGCCAGGCGGTACCCAGTAAGAATGTGCGCACGAACCTCATCACGGTCAGTACTCGCTGGAGAGGAACTCAAGGAGCTGGTCACCGATGCCATCGCAGGCTGTGCCCTGCACCGGTGCGATGATCGGGATCGGCACCACCACCGCAGGCATGTAGGACTGGCCGCTGGCACTGGTATTCACCCGGCCAACTTCCGCCTTGTCAGTGAAGTCCCAGATGGTGGCCTCGTAATCGGAATCATTGCCCCAGGTTCCAAAGCCAAAGCAGCCGGCGCCGCCCGGACCGATGCCGCAGGTCATGGACCCTGCCGAGTTGGTGCGGATGGTAGACCCGTCTATCCAGATCATGTATTCGGTTTTCAGTTCCGCCATGCGCGCTGCGACCGGCGGGTGAGCCATTAATTTGTCGATGTCATTGGGCGTCAACGGCGCTGTTCGCGGCTCAAACCAGGGGTAGAGCGCATTGAGGAATTCCAACTCGCCGATCACTCCGATGGAGCGGTCGCGAGAGGAAATATGCTTGCCCACGCAATCGATAAAATCAGGTTCAGTTTCGTAGTCGCTGGCGTGGCGGCGACCTAGAATAACAACGGTGGAATCACCAATGCCCTCGGTGGGTTCATTGAACACCATCTCGTCCACGGTGGATGTGACGCAGCCACTGGCGAACAGTACAGCAGAGCAAACGATGGCGGTTAGAACCAGGGGCTTCATGCTTCGTCACCTCCCTCGACCGGCTCGGGCTCGTCGGTTTGCCCGGCGTTCTGCTCCAGCGCCGCCGTCTGGCCGGTGGGCTCAGCGGCCACGGGGCCCGGTGCGGCCGGCTCGGACGTGGGGCGGGTCTGTAGCCAGTCGCGTACTTCCGGAACGCGGGTGAGGTTAACTGCAAAATTGGCCCCGGCATCCCTCAGCGCCACCACCGCCGCCAGGTTCACGGCGTCGGTGTCACTGCGTAGGAAAGCGGTGGGTGTCTTGCCATAGGCGCTCATGGTCCAGGAGGCAATCGGTTCGCCGCCGTTGGTGACCAGGTCGAAACGATAGCGCATCCAGATTTCGTAAACCTTGACGTTGGTGTGCTGGGGGATGGCGTACTGCAGCTCATCGACGCTGGGGATAAGAATGGCATCCACGACCTGGTTGAGCTCGCCCTCACCGGGACGGTTTTTCATATGCACCAGGTTTGTGAACATGCCGCCCAATACTGTGTCCCACATCTTGATCTGGGCCTGGCCTGTGCGGACCAGCCAGGACGGCTCGGCGCGGCCTGACGCCTCGTCGAAGAATTCGTGATTAGTGAACGCCTCGTCGTACCACACGCCGATGGTGAGCGGCATTTTGCTCATCAGCGGCTCAGGAAAGGTGCCATCCACGGTGACCTTCATCGTGCTACAGGAAGCCAGCACGACTGCCACCAGCAGCATGCCAGTGCGTTGAAGCCATTGCCGCGTGTGGCGGTTAGGGACGGAAGTCATTAAGCCCGACAAAGGTCCCTCCATTGCGATAGGTCAGTTCTCTCATGAGTGTAGCAAAGCGGATGCCCGTGGTCTGGAGATGGGGTGCCCTGATGAATTGTACGGGAAAGCCCACGGCATGGATGCGCACACGTCTGGCACCGTCCGCGCCTTCGCGATTCAGCCTGTCCACGGTGTCGACCACGCTGGCGATGGAGTCGCCGGTAAACTCGTCCCCGAATACGTAGATACTGATGTTCTTGTTGGGGTCGTAGAAGGTGCGGATCGCCTGGGTAATGCCCTCCACCGGGCTGGAGTTGGAGAACACGTTCCAGTTGCGCAGGTTCTGCATGAGGACCTTGCGGCGTCCGGGGGTGTCGGGAATCCATTGGCCGCGATAGCGGCTGAACATGTACTGGCCCATATCATTCATGATCTGGATGCCCTTCACCTCGGGGTAAATGCTCAGCGTCGCTTCCAGTTCCTCCATCATCCGGTCCCAGCTGTAGGAAAACATCGAGCCCGAGGTGTCGATAATGAAGATGATGTATTCGCTGTCGACCGGAATGCCGCCGATGAGCTGGTTCTTGGACTGATGCTGGTCACCCAGTAGACGCTTCATTTCTTCAGTGAGCGACTGGCGGGCGATTGCCAGTTGCTCGGTGATGATGTCGTTGCTGTTGCGTTCGACCTGGATGCTGTCGTAGCGCGATTTGGCGCTGGCCAGTTGCCCACGGAGTATGGCGATCCGCTGTTCGTACTCTGACAACTGTTCCTGTTTAGCGTTCAGGTCACGGTTCAGAATGCGAGTTTCACCGCGGATTTCGAACAGCTGCTCCTGCAGGTCGGCGACCAGTCCTTCGAGGTTGATGGTAGATGCTTCGATGATCTGCGGCTGCACTGTTTTGGTGATCATCAGCAGCAGGATCACGGCGCCGAAGCCGCAACAGATCACGTCCAGGAAGGACAGTGAAAATTCTTCGGCCTCTCGTCGTTGTCTGGGCATGATGCGCTCCTAGGGCCAGTCCTGGGACGGGCTCATGAACGAGCCACGGCTGACCTGTGCCAGTTGCCAGAACTCAGAGGCCGCCATCGGGTCGCCCTCCATGGGTGCCAGTATTACGTTAATGGGCACGTTACTGGGCAGTTGGCGAATCGCCTGCCGGTAAAGTCGTTGCCGGTCGCGCCCACTAATCGTGGTCCCCCGCGGCGCCGTTGTACCCTGCGTTGGCAGGCCATCGGTGATCAGGAAAATATTGTCAGGCGTCGGCGACAGTTTCTGCATGGCAAGGAAAGCGTTTTCAAGGCTGGTGCCCCCGGTAGGTGTGAGGTCTCTCAGTGCAGACGTCACTTTCTCGAGTTGCCCCTGGTCCGCCACTTCCAGCCACTCACTCTCGGAGCCCGTCAGCGCCGGGCCCGCCTCGGTGTTGAAGGTGATGATCTGGTAGTTGCTGCTGACCGGTAGCTGAGCGGTCAACCAGTCCACAGTATTCAGCGCGCGCGTCCACTTGTCTGCCTGGCGCTGGATGCCATCACTCATGTTGCGCAGGCGTATGACGTTTACCAGCCGGTCGGCGAGCATGCTGGAGGAAACATCCAGCAAGATGGCGATGTGACGGCCGCCGAGATTGAGTCCGGTGAGGTATTGCCGGTTGCCCTCGCCGATAAACGTGCGTGCACTTTGCCCGCCGTCATCCTGTGAAGCTTCGCGAAGTTTTTTTACCTCGTCTTCCAGCGATTGTATCTCTGCCTTTAACTCTTCGACATCGGCGCTGTCTGTGAAGCCGTCCCGGCGCAGGTCCTCGATCAGCGCTTCATACTCCGACATCTCGTCGATGATGCGGGTGGCGCGACCCTGTGCCTCTACCATCTGCAGATCGACATCAGAGAGCGTGTTGCGCAGGCGCACCAGGCCCTCCTCGCCGTCGGTGATGTCTTCTTCCAGTAGATTGACCTCGGATAGCAGGTCCTGGTTCAGGTCGCGCTGTTCCACTTCAATAGAATGGTCAATGATCAGGAACACCAGCACGACGGCACCAAAACCACAGGACATGATGTCCAGAAAACTGAGGTTGAAGGTGGTAAAGCGTCGCTTCCTCCTGGCCATGACGGGTCGCCTAAGCGATAACCTCGATCAGCCGGAGTTGGTCGCCATCTGGCAGGGCGATGGTGTCGCCACTGGCAACGGCTTCGCCGGCATAGCGGCAGCCGTTGAGGGAAACAGCCTGGCTGGTGTCACCGGATACCAGCCAGGCCTCCCCTTCGCGGTGCAGTGTGTAGCCTGCGCCAAGGTCAGTGCCGGCCGGGTGCAGGGCACGAGCCGTAGAGCCTTTGAGTACGTGTGTGGGTGCCGGGCCTGCCGCCGGTTGCGGAGGCGGGGGTGCCGCTGGCTCCAGGGCACCAGTATTGGGTTGAATGCGGTCACCGGTGCAGGGCAGGGTGCTCACAAAGTTTTGTGATTCGCCCGGTTGCACCAGTCGATCGAGGTGACTGACCACGGCCGCAGGGAGGGCATCTGAGGCCAGCACCTCTGCCTGGGTAAACTGCTCGGTGATGCCCGGGAGCAGGGCCGCTACCGGGTCGAGCAGCAGGCGATCGTCCGGTTGCGCAACGCCCATCGCCTCCGGCGCGCTGGTAAATAGCCGTTGTCCTGCAGAAACAAGTTCGCGCCGATTGATGCTGGCCCGGTTGCCGTTGACCTCGATACTGGTTTCCCCGCGCTGCTGCAGTTCGCGCAGCGCCGTGGGCAATCGGTCGTAAAGTTGCTGTTCTGTCTCCGCCTTGCGGCGGGGGTCGAAGCGGGTCTGGCGGATGAACGCCGCGGCGATCACCTCGACGAGCCGTTCCTGTAACTGCAGCAGTCCGCAGCCCGGCAAGGGCACAGTACGCTGGGCCGAGACGGTATCGCCGTCGGCGACCAGCTCAGTCATGGCGCCCTGGTGGAGTTGAATCTCCAGGTGGAACAGGCGCCCCTGTCCGGCCAGGGGACTGGCCAGTGCAACGCTGCGGTTGACCAGCCCGACGGCCCGAAACGAGCAGGCCTGGATGATGCCCAGCAGCAGCGACAGCTGGTCCCGTTGCAGGCTGCCCGATACCGCGAGAATGGCTTCCTCGGGCTCACCTGCCTGCTGGTGCAATGCCTGCAGGTGCCCGTGGACCAGGTCCGCGCTGTGTCGGGCCTGGCCGAAGGCAGGTTGCAGGGCGTCTGTGTTGAGCTGCCACCAGTAGCGGGTGTTGATATTGCGCGGCTCCAGCCTTGCCGCGGCACGCGCGCCGTTGCCGTAAATGTATTGGCCGCCACGCAACAGCGCGTAACCGGGGCTCTGCACCTGCTGCTCCTGGTACCAGAGCTGCAGGTTGCTGTCGTTTATGTCGAGCAGTGCGGGCGTCATGGTCGATGCTGGGTCCTAGTGTGCCACCAGGTGGCGCAACAATTTCTTGTCGGAATAGCGCTGGCTGTCCAGTACCAGGCGTTCCTGGGCCAGTTGCAACTGGTGGAGACAGAACATGATGATGATCGAAAGCACAAGGGCAACAAAGGTGCTGTTGAAGGCGACGCCCAGGCTCACTGTGACACCTGAAATATCGCCTTCCACGGCCTTGTAGGCCTGGCCCAGTGCGTCCCCGATACCGCGTACCGTGCCGATAAACCCAATCGACGGGATCGCCCAGGCTATGTAGCGCACCATAGACAGCTCCGAATCGAGTCGATCTGATTCAACTTCACTCTGCTCTTTGATCGTGTCTGACACCGCCTGGATACTGCCGGTGGTGGCGAACCGCTGCAGCGCAGAGAGCAGGGTACGCGGAAGCAGGAAGTCCTGTTCCTGGGCCGGCAGCGACTCCAGCTCCCGACTGTAAACCCTGGCGTCTTCCGGTAGCACACTGGTGCCCTCGGGAATGTCGATGAGGTTGCGCTCCAGCATGGTCTGTTCCTGCAGGGTACGACGACCCTTGTAGCCCATGATGGCCAGCGCCCAGATCAGCAGGATGAAACAGGCCTCCTGCTCGAAGTCGCGAATAACTACCGCCAGGGTCCGCTCCGGCACGAAATCTTCTCCGGCGGCCTGCAGCTCTGCCTGCTGCTGCAGCTGCGCATCGGCACTAGGGCGTATCGCGCCGACATAGATGGCATGCACCACAATCACGGCGATCAGTAGCGCGAACAGCTGGAAGATAAACTCGGATGACAGGCGATTTTTCATGCAGGGTTCCTAGATGTCCACGGGGAACGACACCGACAAGTCTTCCGAAATTTCCTCGGAAGACTCGTAATCGAAGGGGTCGTCGCGCGAAGGTGGCGGTGTGGGCTGTGCCTCGGCGGGTTGCGTTGGTGTTTCGACGCTGTCGGAGCTTTCGGGTTCCGTGTCAGGTTCCTGCGCGAACAGCGATACACTCATGCTCAGCACGATGACCGCGAACAGGCGCAGTGTGAATGTCAGCATCGATTACTCCGCATACCGTGCCAGCCGGAATCCTACGTCATCGCGCCCCGCTTGCCCATAATCGCGGAACGACAAG
>Ga0213866_10003498_pt1 | contig 10681 bp, 8 predicted proteins | sample PICome_11_FD_160079 | JGI IMG/M metagenome (GOLD analysis project Ga0213866, IMG submission 160079) | Coastal seawater microbial communities near Pivers Island, North Carolina, United States - PICO284 | ecosystem: Environmental > Aquatic > Marine > Coastal | place: USA: North Carolina... | reverse complement strand
CGCTTCCTCTAAACCTAAAGTAGCGGCTAAAGTTGGCGAAAAAATAATTGATTTTTCGGGTATTAATGACATGTCGTTACTTTATCAGAAACATTCCGAATGAACGAGAAAATAGTCTCTTTGACGATGAATGGTTTTGCAAAATTGAGATTGAAAATAACCTTTGTTTAAGTTACTGTATATAAAAACAGTAATGGAGATAGGCGGTTGTCTACTAAAACCAAAACAGCTTACGTATGCAATGACTGTGGTTCTGAGTACAGAAAGTGGCAAGGCCAGTGTAATGATTGCAAGGCTTGGAATACCCTAACTGAGGTTCGTCTGGGAAGCGCGACGCGTTCATCGTCCATTTCGCGAACTGGTTTTGCGGCTGCGGTTGATGGACAGGTTAAAACCCTGTCTGAAATAACCCTAGATGAAATCCCTAGAATTAGCACTTCCGTAGGTGAGTTAGATTTGGTTTTAGGCGGCGGGCTTGTGCCGGGTTCTGTGATTCTGGTCGGGGGTGAGCCGGGCGCTGGTAAGAGCACGTTGCTATTACAAACACTTTGTAAGTTAGCAAATACAGAGTCGGCGTTGTATATCACCGGTGAAGAATCTCCTCAGCAAGTAGCAATGCGTGCTTCACGTCTGCAGTTACCCACGGATAAACTAGAAATTATGGCGGAAACCTCGGTTGAAACTGTGTGTGCCGTTGCTCAGCAGAAGAAGCCAAAAATTATGGTGATTGATTCCATTCAAGTGATGCATATGGAAGAGGTAACCTCGGCCCCGGGAAGTGTTTCACAGGTGCGAGAAAGTGCTTCGATGCTAGTGCGCTACGCCAAGCAGACCAATACGGTATTGATTTTGGTCGGCCATGTAACCAAAGATGGTTCATTGGCAGGGCCCAAAGTATTGGAGCATATGATTGACTGCTCGCTGATGCTTGAGGGTAACAGTGACAGTCACTTTAGAACTCTGCGCAGTCATAAAAATCGCTTTGGTGCGGTCAATGAGTTGGGGGTTTTTGCCATGACCGATAAGGGTTTAGTTGAAGTAGCTAACCCCTCGGCAATATTTCTTCAGCGCGGTGAAGAGGTTTCTTCGGGCAGTGTAGTGATGGTGGTTTGGGAAGGTACGCGCCCACTATTAGTTGAATTACAGGCGTTAGTAGATGATAGTCATTTGGGCAATCCGCGCCGAGTCACTGTGGGTTTGGACCATAATCGACTCTCTATGTTGCTTGCGGTACTGCATAGGCATGGTGGGATTATGGCTGGCGATCAAGATGTTTTTGTCAATGTAGTTGGTGGCGTTAAAGTTTTGGAAACCAGTGCCGATTTAGCGCTGATAATGGCGGTTATATCTAGCTTTAGAGATAACCCCCTGCCCGATGACTTGGTGGTGTTCGGCGAAGTGGGTCTTGCCGGTGAAATTCGCCCAGTGGCCAATGGTCAGGAGAGACTTCGCGAAGCGGCTAAGCATGGATTTAAGCACGCCATAGTGCCGGCGGGCAATAAACCCAAACAATCCATCAAAGGTATGAGGGTAACTGCTGTGCGAAATGTGACTCAAGCCCTTGAGGCCCTATCTTAATTTATTAAGTGTTTAATTAATCAGTGTACTGTGTTTAAATCTCACCTTGCTTCGGCAACAGGTTCTCTTTTGATTTTATTTCTCAAGTCAAAGAGTGAAACGGGAAATCGGTGCACTTAGTTCTTTTCATTTTTAAGAGTATAAGTTATTCCGATACTGCCCCCGCAACGGTAGGTAAGAATGGTAGGTTGTATGACCACTGTGCTCAAATGAGGCATGGGAAGGTAACCTAGCAGAGCATAATCGCTCACTTACAAGTCCGGAGACCGGCCTGTCGCTTTGCAGACAAACCGCGGGGTGCGGTATTGCGCTGATCGACAGTCTTTTGCTGTCCTTTCGCCTGTGTGTACCCCGTGAAAATAAAATAATTATGCTCGGGTGAGAGTACAGGATCTTATGTTGAAAAAATTAATACGTTTCAATCTAGGTTTGTTCCTAGTTGCTTTTTTTGCGCTTTCTTCGGTTAATGCTGAAGAAGTTCAAGATGTTGAAAATATTATTGTTACTGAAAGTAGAATTCCTACCATTGTTTCAGAAAGTTTAAGCGCAATTTCCATTATTACAAAAGAAGATATTGAGAGATATCAGGCATCTGACTTATATGATTTGATGGCTAGGTTACCTGGGGTTTCAATGTTGCGAAATGGCGCGCGTGGCTCTGCAACCAGTCTGTCTATTAGAGGGAATCAAGGCGATCACTCCCTATTTTTGGTCGATGGTGTACGCATTGGTAGTGCAACCCTAGGAAGTGCAACCCTCGGCTTAATCAATACTAATTCTATTGAACGTATTGAGGTTGTTCGCGGTCCAAAATCCAATTTATATGGTGCTGACGCAATTGGTGGTGTGGTTAACATTATTACCCGTGATGCCGCTGATATGAATTCATTGCAGGTTAAAACATCAGTAGGTAGCAATGGCACTAAAGAAACAACGTTATCTGGAGGAGAGACTGAGGGCAAAGGCAGTTATTCCGTGGTATTTAATACCTATAAAACAGATGGTATTGACAGCACGTTCGATGATAGTTTTCCTAATGGTGACGAAGATGGCCACGAAAATAATAGTATTGCTTTTCGTTATGGTTATGAGATTAGTGATGATGCCAAGTTAAGCCTTTCATATAACGGTAGTAACTCATCAACTGATTATGATGCTGCGTGTGGTGATAGCGTGAGTTATGCGCCGGTAGATTGTGACATTTATACTAAGGCAGATATCTCGTCTTTATCCTCGTCATTAGTATTTCAGTTAAATGAACATTGGAATAGTAATTTTAAAATTGGTCGAAGTACTGATAATTCAGAGGAGTTTGCTCGCAATATTGATATAAGCTCTACATACAACGCAGGTTTATACAATACCACTAAAACTGAAGCCACATGGTTTAATGCAATTGAGCTCGAAGCAGATACTATATTATCTCTAGGTTTAGATTATCAAAAAGATGAGATTGATAGTTCTAATGCTTATGATATTACTAGTAGAGACAATAAAGCGGCCTTCCTTCAATACAAGTTCAAATCAGATGGTGCAGATTTTAGTTTTGGTGCCCGAAGAGATGATAATGAGCAATTTGGAGCACATACCACAACCTCAGTAATGGCTGGGCAAGATATTTCTGATAATGTGCGTTTAAATTTCTCTTATGGGGAAGGGTTCAAGGCGCCAACCTTCAATGATCTTTACTATCCATTCTCTGGTAACGCTAATCTAATGCCAGAGGAGTCGGTGAACTATGAAATAGGTTTGAAGGCTAATTGGAATAATTCTTCGTTGAATTTGGGATTGTTTAACAACTCTATTGAGAACATAATCTTGTGGAACTCATCTATCTTTGCGCCTGATAATACTGAAAATGTTGAAATTTCAGGATTAGAGTTTTCATTGAATACTCAGGTTGAAAATTGGATGCTTGGCTTATCAGGCACAGTGATGAACCCTGAAGATAAATCTACGGGTAATATCTTAGTTCGACGCGCGGAGCGATCTGCTTCCTTAGACGGGGACTATTCTGGAGGTAATTATGGTTTTGGTTTTACTGTTTATAGCCAAAGTCATACCTTTGATAATGCTGCTAATACAGTCCGCTTTGGTGGCTATACCACTCTTGCTTTGCGTGCAAACTTTGATCTGAGCGATAACTGGAAAGTTAAAGTTAATGCAAATAACTTAACGGATAAAGAATATGTTACAGCCAGTGGATTCTTGGGTAATTACCGATCTATGGGCCGAGAGTTGTTATTCACCGTAGCCTATACGCCAAGTTTTTAATTAATCCTACGGATTGTTTTAAAACATAACTTGAGGAGCTTATGGAAAATACAGCGAAAAATAATGATGTACATAAAAACAAGATGCAGAAGCTTAAAGAGAATATAGATGCCTCTATTGAGTCTGCATCATTGGAGCGCGGTGTGTGTATTTTACTGACCGGCAATGGCAAGGGTAAAACCAGTTCTGCTTTTGGTATGGTGATGCGCGCGTTAGGCTATGGGCATAATGTCGCTGTGGTGCAGTTTATTAAGGGTGAGCAACTTTCTGGTGAAGAACTTTATCTGCGGGATCAATGCCCGCAGGTAAAGTTTTATCAGATGGGTACCGGTTTTACATGGGATACTCAGGATCGCTCGGCTGATATAGCGGCTGCGGAAAAAACCTGGGCGGTAGCAGAACAGGCTCTGGCTGATGAGCAGTATGACTTGGTTGTATTGGATGAGTTGACCTATATGCTGAGCTTTAAATACCTCGATAAACAGCGTGTTTTAAGCGCGATACAGAATCGTCCCTACGAGCAATCACTGGTAGTTACTGGTCGCGGTGGCGGGTGTGAGTTGGCAGAGTTGGCTGATACGGTTTCTGAAGTGAAAGAAATTAAGCACGCCTACAACGAAGGTGTGATGGCGCGCAAAGGTGTGGATTTCTAATTGCGTTACTTAGCGGCCGCCAAGCTCGTTTGGTGTCTGGCATTATTGTTGCCAGCGGTGGCGATTGTCTCTTTATCAATCGGTACGGTCAGTATTCCATTAACACAGATTATACAAACGCTTTTCGCCACTATGGGTGGCGGCGTTGAAAACACTCAAACCTCCAGTATTGTTTTGGATATTCGCTTGCCGCGAATTCTTTTGGCATTGCTAGTGGGCGCCGTGTTGGCAGTATTGGGTACGGTGATGCAGGGTTTATTTCGCAATCCCTTAGCAGACCCCTCACTCATTGGTGTGTCCGGTGGTGCATCGGTTGGCGCTAGCGTAGTCATTGTTCTGGTCGGTGGGTCTGTAGCTTCGCCGTTAGCCGGTTTATCACTGATTTCTTTTGGCGCCTTTATCGGCGGTGTTATTTCTACTCTGGTTGTCTATCGCGTCGCAACTTCCGGTATGGGTACTTCGGTAACAACCATGTTGTTGGCCGGTATTGCCATTGGTGCAATTGCCGGTGCATTTAATAGTTTATTAAGTTATTTTTCGGATAATCAAATGCTGCGCCAAATTAGTGTTTGGCAAATGGGTAATCTGGGCGGCGCTAACTGGCTTAAGGTGAGTATTATGCTTGCTGTGGCGGCTATTTTGGCAGCAGTTTTACCGACACAGGCTAAGTCACTAAATGCGTTATTGCTAGGCGAGTCTGAAGCGCGTCATCTGGGTGTAGATGTTCAAAAAATAAAGCGCAAACTTATCTTTCTAACCGCATTGGGTGTTGGTGTTAGTGTGGCGCTTGCCGGGCTTATTGGTTTTGTTGGGCTGATTATCCCCCATATGGTGAGGCTATTGATTGGTCCAGATCACAGATGGCTTGTGCCTGCCACAGCCCTTGCTGGTGCTAGTCTTTTGATGATTGCTGATAGTATTGCTCGGGTTGTTGTACTGCCAGCAGAATTGCCCACAGGTATTTTGACCGCGCTGTTGGGTGCGCCATTCTTTATTGGCTTGTTGATTCGTCAGCGCGGGGAGTTTTAGTGATGTCGATAGTGGCTGACAATATCTCTTTGCATCTGGCGGGTTTCGATTTATTGCGCAATATTAATTTATCGATAGAGGCGGGGCATGTATCGGTTCTTGTCGGCCCTAATGGTGCGGGTAAATCTAGCTTAGTCAAGGTTTTAACCGGTGAGTTAAATCCAACTCAGGGTACTGTATGGTTAAACCATCGAGAATTATCTGAATGGGCTATTCAGGATAGGGCAAATGTACTGGCAGTATTACCTCAGCATAGCGAGCTGAACTTTCCGTTTACCGCCAACGAAGTTGTGAGTCTTGGTTGCATTCCACACACAACCGGTTATGCAGTAGATCAAAAAATTATTGCTGATGCATTGCAGATGGTAGATGCCAGTTACCTCGAGCGTCGACTCTATACGCAAATGTCGGGTGGTGAAAAGCAGCGTGTTCAGTTAGCCCGTGTGCTTGCTCAGATATGGTGTCCTAATTCATTAGGAGAGCAATTCTTGGTGCTCGATGAGCCCACAGCGGCCTTTGATTTAGCCCATCAGCAGATGACATTAGATATTGTTAAACAGTTTTCACAGAGCGGTGTCGGCGTATTGATGGTGGTACATGATCTTAATCTGGCGGCTCGATGTGCGGATAATCTGGTAGTGGTTAATGGTGGCGTTATTGAAGCCTTTGGTAGACCGGACAAAATATTAACAGAGCAGTTAGTCGAAAAAGTGTTTGATGTAAAAGCAACTATTTCACGCCATCCAGCGGCCAATACGCCATTGGTGATTACCTAATGCTGCCAAGACTTTTAGCAATTATTTTTATTATTTTCGCCCATAGCAGCATAGCCGCTATTGAGGTGATTGATGATAATGGCGATAAATTAACTATTGCTAATGCAGCCCAACGAATTATTAGTCTATCGCCCAATACTACCGAAATATTATTTCATATTGGCGCCGGAGAAAAAATTGTTGGTGCGGACGAATATAGTAATTATCCGCAAGCGGCCAACAAAATTGTAAGAGTTAATAATCATGCCGCGGCAAATTATGAATTAATCTTATCGCTTAAGCCCGATCTGGTCATTGCATGGCAGTCCGGTAATGGTGTAAAAATTATCAGCCGAATAAGAGAATTAAATATTCCGGTATTTGTGGTCGAAACTGCAAGCCTAGAAGATATTCCAGATTTATACCGCCGTTTAGGTCAGCTTTCGGGGTATGCTGATCAAGCCAACACGCAGGCTGAAAAATTTTCACAGCGTTTAAATCAGTTGCGTAAAAGCTATAGTTCAAAAAAAGATATCCGCGTGTTTTATCAAATTTGGAATGAGCCTTTAATGACGCTAAATGGCGATCATATGGTAACTGATATGATTGAGTTATGCGGTGGTGTTAATGTCTTCTCTGATGCAGCAGCGCTGGTACCCTACATTAATATTGAATCTGTTGTAGCGGCTAATCCGCAGATTATTATCTCAGGTGGCAACAATAAAACAGACCTATTGGACTCAGGGTTTTGGCGCAAATGGTCCGGTATATCAGCAGTTAAAAACCAGCATTTATATGCTATCCCCTCAGATTTGCTTCAACGACATTCCGATCGAATCCTCGATGGTACTGGTTTAATGTGTGAATATATTGATCTAGTCAGGTCGATTAAGTCACTGAATATACTGGAAAATTAAATATTAATAGATATAAAAAAGCCGCTGACTAAGTCAGCGGCTTTGAGTGCCTTTAGTATTTTATTTTTTTAAGGCAGCGTTTTTTCATTCGCTTTTTTCTTTTTGTTGTTACAGGTCATACCCCTTCTCATCATGCTCAACGAGATCTACACCTCGAAGTTCTTGCTCTTCATCTACCCGTAATACTAACAGCTTATCGACAAGTTTCAAGAGTAAATATGTAATGATTGCGGTATATACAAAAGTAGCAACAACACCCACAATTTGTACTTGAACTTGGCTCGACATTGTCATGCCTTCATTGAAGCCCTGACCGCTAAACACGCCAAGTGCATCTGAAGCAAATACACCTGCTAGGATAGTACCTAAGATACCGCCCACGCCGTGAACAGGGAAAACATCGAGGGAATCATCGATTTTAAATTTCTGCTTAATTGCTTGAGTGGCATAGTAGCAGACGATACCAGCACTAAAGCCGATGACTAAAGCGCCACCAGGACCAACAAAACCTGAAGCTGGTGTGATAGTGCCGAGACCCGCAACCATACCCGTTACAATACCCAGTACAGATGGCTTACCATGTCTAATCCATTCCATCATCATCCAGGCTAGTGAGCCTGTTGCTGCTGAAATATGAGTCACAAGTATTGCCATACCAGCATCGCCATTAGCGGCTAGCGCTGAGCCACCGTTAAAGCCAAACCAACCAACCCAAAGCATACCAGCACCAGTAACAGTCATGGTTAGGTTGTGTGGAGGCATTGCTTGAGTTGGGAAACCATTGCGGTTACCAATAACCAGTGCAGCAACCAATGCGCCAACACCAGCAGTGATATGAACAACAGTACCGCCAGCAAAATCGAGTAGACCCATTTCGCCTAGCCAGCCACCGCCCCATACCCAGTGAGTAATAGGTGCATAAACAACCACTAGCCAAAGTGCGCTAAATAGTAGCATAGCGCTGAAGCGCATTCTTTCGGCGAAAGCGCCAACAATCAGTGCTGGAGTAATAACAGCAAATGTCATTTGGAACATAGCAAATACTGATTCTGGAATATCGCCGGCCATAGAGCCTTCGGTGATGTTGCCCATAAGGATATTATCCAGATTGCCGAAATAGGCATTGAAGGAACCGCCATCACCAAATGCAATACTGTAACCAAATACCAACCAGATAATTGAAGCTAGGCAAGTAATGGCAAAACATTGCATTAATACTGATAGTACATTCTTAGAGCGAACTAAACCGGCATAAAAAAGCGATAAGCCGGGGATGGTCATAAACAGAACTAGAGCGGTAGACGTCATGATCCATGATGTATTTGCGCCGTCTAATTCCTGACCAAATACTTGGCCAGATAGTAAGCATAAAAGAAATGCGATTGCGCCTCGTTGGAGACTGCTAGACTGTAAAAACATTGTTTTTCCTCTGCAATAATTGGCACTAAAATAGTGCTCTGTGTCGTTATTATACCCTTAATGCACTATAACAGTGCAATTAAGAGCTGTTTCGGGCTATATTTGCCCACTTACAGCCTTTAAAAAGCAATTTTTATGCCATAAAAGTTAATCGTGCACTAAAATAATGCTTTTTTGAATTTTGGCAGGCACAAAAAAGGTGCTAGGCAAATGCCAAGCACCTTTATTTTAGTGTGGGATTTAATCGAAGATAAGCGAACTATCGGGTCTAATTAGTCCTTTAGTGCTTTGTGTCGCAAGCGCTTAGGTTGAGCATCGCCACCTTGGCGTTTAATTAAATCTTCATGATAGTCGCTATAGTTGCCCTCAAAGAAGGTAACATCGCCACTATCCTCGTAGGCTAGAATATGGGTAGATACTCTATCTAGGAACCATCTATCGTGTGAGATAACTAATACACAGCCTGGAAACGATAGTATGGCCTCTTCAAGGGCGCGCAAGGTTTCGATATCTAAATCATTTGACGGCTCATCGAGTAAGAGTACATTGGCACCCTGTTTTAGTGTGTTGGCCAGATGAAGGCGTCCGCGCTCACCACCTGATAGCTCGCCAACACGTTTTTGCTGATCGGTACCTTTAAAGTTAAAACGGCCGACATAGGCTCTGGATGAAACCTCGTAATTATTGCCAATTTTTAAGGTATCTAAGCCGCCAGAAATGGCTTCCCAGACACTATGGTTATCATTTAGCGCGTCGCGTGTTTGTTCGACATAGGCAACCTTGACTGTTTCGCCGAGGTCGATTGACCCGCTATCGGGTGTCTCTGTGCCGGCAATCATTCTAAAAAGAGTTGATTTACCAGCACCATTACCACCGATAATGCCAACAATTGCGCCTTTGGGGATAGATAGTGATAGCTCCTCAATCAGCATTTTATTGCCGTAGGCTTTTGAGACATTATTGAGTTCAATTACCTTATCGCCAAGTCGTTGCCCTGGTGCTATATAAATTTCGTTGGTTTCATTGCGGGTTTGGAAATCTTGCGCATTAAGCTCTTCAAAGCGAGCTAAACGAGCCTTACTTTTAGCCTGCCTGCCTTTAGGGTTTTGCCTAACCCATTCGAGTTCCTGTTTAAGGGCTCGCTGACGAGAAACTTCTTGTTTAGCTTCAATTTTGAGTCGCTGCTCTTTATTCTCTAGCCAAGTAGAGTAATTACCCTCGTGAGGAATGCCATGACCGCGATCAAGCTCTAATATCCAACCAGCAACGTTATCGAGAAAGTATCGATCGTGAGTGACGGCAACCACAGTGCCTGTAAACTGTTCGAGAAATTTCTCAAGCCAAAAAACAGATTCAGCATCCAAGTGGTTAGTGGGCTCATCAAGTAGCAGCATATCCGGTCGAGATAGTAAAAGACGACAGAGTGCTACACGACGTTTCTCACCGCCAGAGAGATTGTCAATAGCAGCATCCCATGGCGGAAGACGCAAGGCATCTGCTGCAACGTCGAGGGTGTGCTCTAAATTATGCGCATCCCAAGCATCAATTACTGATTCATAGTCAGCCTGTTTTTTCGCTAAAGCATCAAAATCTGCATCCGGTGCGGCGTAATCGAGGTAGACCTGCTCAAGTCCTTTAAGCGCATCAACTGCCTCTCTTACACCGTCCTCAACATTACCTCTTACGTCCTTAGAGGCATCGAGTTGGGGCTCCTGTGGCAGATAACCAATATTAATATCCGCCATTGGGCGCGCTTCACCCTGAATATCAGCATCCAATCCTGCCATAATTTTTAACAGGGTAGACTTGCCCGAGCCATTAAGACCTAAAACGCCAATTTTAGCGCCGGGGAAGAAGGAAAGAGAGATGTCTTTTAAGATTTCCCGCTTGGGGGGAACAATTTTCCCCACTTGATTCATTGTGTAAACGTATTGAGCCATAAATTAGTAATCAACTTTTAGAGTATTTAAGTAGTGTAGTTAGTAACTATTATTTTTTGCTTTAAACGCTAAATATTGCTAAATCTACCACATATAGGGGTATTTTATATCAAAAA
>Ga0213866_10003494_pt1 | contig 10682 bp, 4 predicted proteins | sample PICome_11_FD_160079 | JGI IMG/M metagenome (GOLD analysis project Ga0213866, IMG submission 160079) | Coastal seawater microbial communities near Pivers Island, North Carolina, United States - PICO284 | ecosystem: Environmental > Aquatic > Marine > Coastal | place: USA: North Carolina... | reverse complement strand
ATCTGCAGCATACCAGCACCAAAGCGTTCTTCAGCGTTAGCATCTTCAGGGGTCAGGTTACGCATTTCGATGTCACCAGTATAAGGATTGGTGAAAGGATCAGACATAGGCATAACTGCATCGGTACCCAGACGACGAGCCCAAGCATTCAGGAAGTTGCTAAAAGGTTTGTCTTGAATACGAGTAGCACGACGATAGGGGTCGTACCAATCACGTACCATACGTCCAGTACCAAAACCAGTCAAGGTACCCATCAGATTACCTGCAGAGATCGCCCATCCTTGGTTATAGTTTCTAGAGTCAGCCAGAGTCGTAAACTCAGAAAGACCCAGCAGAACTGCTTTATCCAAGAACAGCTTACTCATGTCAGCAAAGATCTCAATGACACCTTGCTCATAACGACCTTGGCTAATCTTACCGTCACGGAATTGATTAGTAACAGAAGCCAGCACACCCAGAGGGAATGCAATTGGGTCAAGCTTTTCAATGTTAACTTCAATGCCGTTAGTACCAGGCGGCTTAATTACAAGAGCGTGACCTTGCTCACCATTCTTTTTAGTGACACCAGTCAGCGTGATCATACCAGCCCAGGACAAGCCTGCAAACGCCATCAGAGCGCCTGCACCTGTAGCCAGGTTGGATTCCATCATTAACTGAGCAGGCAGACCTTGATCGCCCCGCAGAGCTGATCTCACACCTGGATCCAGTTTAGAGATAATAGGAGCACCAGGAATAGTACCAACCAATTGAGTGGTACCTTGGTTACTAAACTCCCATGCAATCCGACTAAACGGAGAGATGTAACGGAACAAAGCATTCTTTTTACCAGCGTCTTCAAGCAAACCAAAGGTGTTAGCAGTCAAAGAGCTGATATTAATACCACGTTGCAGAGGATCATCAAATCCAGCTGAAACAATAGGAGCATCAACTACTTGACCATTCTCATCCAGAACGGTGCTACGAGGAATATCGCGTTGGAAAGTGTAAGCATTAGCAAACTCCTGACCTTCGCTACCCATAGTGAAGCCTTTAGCTGCATCACCGTCAACAAAGATTTTACCAACCTCTTCATCGTACACTTCACGCATGTTCAAGCTATTAGTAGCATCTTCCAACATGCGACGATGGGTCTTGAAGCTAGCATAGGAATGACCTGCCAGTGCTTTAAAACCTTCGTCAGAAGCCATCAACACCCGAGTAGTGCCGTGAAGGAACGGACTAGTCAGGATGGTACGAGTGAAGTAAGAGAAGGTAGCCATAGCGGCTTCAATCGAATGCTTCTTATCTTCTGCAATAAGCTGTTTGTAGTATGCGTCAAACTTAACCTTACGATCAGCAGCAAGCTGAGCCAGGTTTTGTTGTACACCACCGAACCTACTGCTACCTTGCATAACAGGTACGTTTTGAACCAAAGCCTGCTTGAATGCTCGTATAGCAGGACCCATACCTTTGACCATACCACCGTACAGAGACAGGTGATCAAGATAAGTTTCCAGCTTAAGGGCACGTTTAGGCGCAATCTGTAGCATCGTCGGGAATGTACCCAGCGCTGAGAATGCAGGTTGAGTAAGAAGACGGAACCCAGTAGACACAACAGCACTTGTAGCTACCACATAGTTACCAAGCAGAGCTTGACCGTAGTAAGCCATGCCAAGGTCAGAACCAGTACCACTGTAGAAGTTAGACCGGAACTTAGCACTAGTAAGAGTAGACGCCATAATAGGACGCTCAGCACTCTCAGTAGCCATAATAGCAGTCACATGCTTGACTTGCTCCAGGGCAGTCTCATCACCAGCAATGGCGGCATCAATCAAGTTAGTCATGAACTTATTATTGTCCACGGTTGCTTGAGCCATCATAGCCATTTCTTCAGGAGAAGCGTAAATAGATTCACCTTTCTTGAAGTATTTACCAAGGTTAACACCTTTAGTAATGGCTTCCCTGAAATTAAACTGAAGCCCTTGACCACCAAAGTGCCACTGTTGTTGTGCATGTCGGTAGATATTAGCCCACGTTTCGTTGGCTTCCATCAGCTGACGCAGAACAGGAAGAGTCTCAGACCAATCAATGCCAGCAGTATCGCTAGTTTGAATCTGACGAGACAACGCAATAGCACGTTGGTTCAGTTCTTTCATAGCTACACCAGCAACAATAATACCCTCGGGCAGTACTGCGCTATTTTCTAGCATCTTTTGATTGATTACGTTGATCTCACCAGCTTTGAGAGCGGTAGTATCTACGCCACGCAGAAGCGTGTCTGCACTTTTAACAAGGAAATCAGTGGTAGGAGAAGGGAACAAATCAGCGTTGTCACTGAGATATTCTAGAGCTTTGATTGAACCTTCAGCTTTAACACGAGCAATATCTTTAAACCTAGGCAGAGCTTCGGTCAAAGTTTTAATGCTTCGTACAAAACCCATATCACCACCAGTCAAACCTTCAAGGTGAAGGAAGAAAGGATTCGGTCTCAGATCATCACCTTTGTTAGCGATAGCAGCCAAGTAACCCATAGGGCTAACATTTTCTACTTGGTCACCAGCAATGACGTTTGCAGCACCGTCTACAGTAACAGAATCAAGGGGTTCGGTATCAGGTTTGTAAACAGGCTCTTTAGTAGTGTTGATAATAGCTTCAACCTCTTCAGGAGACTTACCGCTTTTAGCAGCAAGGTCTTCAATACGAGGATCTTTAACTTTACCAAGACGATTGAACAAAGAACCAACAGCTTTGTTGATACCAAGGTTATGGAAGAAACCAGCAACCATACCAGCAGCACGGTAACCAATACCGTCGCCTTCAAGAAGACCACGGGTTACCTCACCACCATCACCGCCCATCATGTTGACAATATCGCCAACACTCTTAGCAGCAGTCCGAGACAGAATATAGTCATCAGGACTTTGGTTAACAATAGTTTCGATTCCTGATTCAATAGCTAACAGTTTACCAGCATTAACCGTAATGTTAGTGCCAGTAGCAAGACCAGTTACACTTGCAGCGCCAGTTACAACAGGAGCCGCCAGCAGTGTAGGAACTGCTACCTTAGTAACATCATAAATAGCTTTAGCTGCTGCACTATCTTTAACAATTTCAGGAGCTTCGTTCCACTCTTGACGTTGACCAGTTAACGCAGCTGCCGCAGAAAACGGCATCATAGGCGTAGCTAGAATACCATACTCAGCAGCTTTGCCGCCTTTCATGTAATTAGCAATACCTTGTTGCAGGATGTTTCCTTGCTCCAGCTGTGCTACCCGTTGACGCTCCATAGCATCGAGTTCGTCCGCAGACTTAAACACATTAGGAGCTATGGCATTAAGGGTGTTAGAGATTGCATCACCAGTAATTAAGTCTGCAACAACATTGCCGACTTGACTGACAATACCTTCTTCACGTTGAGGCTCTGCAAGTGCAGCTTCAATGCCAGGTTGAGCTAACCTAGCTTGTTCATCTAACTCTGCTTGTTCTTGTTGAGCTTGTGCGTTTTCAAGCGCATTAAATGCCTCTGCCTCGGCAGTAGCATAGTCCTGAGCTTCAGCAATTGCTTGCTGCCTCAGCCGCTCTTCTTCAAGAGCTTGTTGTTGTTCTGGGGTCATGGCATGTAAGTACTTCTGAATTTAGCGAAATGCCTAGCGACTGTCCTCGGAGTAGCCGTTGGGCTTTTCACTGCCTTTTCCAAAGGTGGATATTGTTTGAAAGCATTAATAATGCCTTGCCATTCTGACACAGGATACAAAGCAAAGACGCGAGATAAAGCCAAAGATGCATTAGATGACAATCCGTAGCTAATCAAAACTTGTTGTACCTGTGGTTTAATTTGACGTTGTTCTGCTGACGAAAGATCAGGTCCAGGTTGAATAGTAGTAAAACCAGGAACTTTTGGTTTAGCCGCCCCAGCAGTCGGAGCAGTAGGAGTATAACCAGGAACTGCATAAGCAGAAGCCTGTTGGTTCAAAAATTTAGTCGCAGTAATACCAAGACTTTCAGACATGGTAACAACTTCTGCAGGAATAACACCAGTCTGTTTAGCAATGTTAACTGCATTTACAGTTTCATTGTAAGTCAAAACTTTGGTGTTAAAACCTTGAACTCCAGTTTGTTGCTTGTACTGAGAAATGATTCCAGGAGGAATAGGTTGTCCGTATTTAACAGAAGTAGTAAAGTTTTTAGGTGCAGCTCTGGTAGGACGAACCGAATAAACAGCATTCGGGCTTGCATAATCACGCAAAGACTCTTCAATTCTGCTTTTAATATCATCGTTTAAAGGTTTAGGATCTGCAGAAAGATCTCTCAAAGTACCAAGAGCTCTAAACCTACCACCAACTCCAAGTTCTTGGGCATCAAACCTACGTGCCTCTGCAGTCAGTTCATCAATTTGCTGTTGCTCTGGAAGTCCCCTAAGCCTTGTAGCAAATTCTCGCAAGTGTTTTTGACGTGCTTGAGAGAAAGCATTCAATGCATTGGTGGCAACATTAGCGTCCAACCAATTCGAGGAAATAACATATTGAGTGGTAGGATCAACTTTAATGCCAGAACCAAGAAACACACTGCCTTTAAGAGTACTGTCCAAAGTAGATGTAACCGAACTGATTTTGTTAACAGTTTGGGTATCACTTTGAATAGACATCAAATTGTTAATTTGAGCTACTTCTAAACCCATACTTTGAAGTTGAACTTCACTATAGTTTTTACCACCATAGATTGCAGTTCTAGTATCTTCAAACGTTCTGTCTTGTATAGGTTTAATAATTAGCGCATCATAACGATTACCATAAGCCTGAGCCGTGGTTAGATCATAGCCACCCATTTGTGTCTGAAGCTCTAGACTAGCCCGTTTAAGCTCTTCAATTGACGCCCCCTCTTCTCTGAGTTGTTGTAATTTGTCGTAACCTTTTTTACCAATGTCATCAGCAAGCGCTGTATCTTCAGCTTTTTGTAATTTGTTAGCATTTTGGATACTTTGCTCAATTAACGTTGGAAAAGTTTGACCAACTGTAGCACCTTTTTTAATGTCAACAAGAGCCAGCTGTGCAATAGCTTTACCGTCCTTACCTAAACCAGCAATCGTGCTAGTAATAACCATCTGATTTTGCTGACCTTGAGTCATGCCAGTATTCAAACTTTGCGAGTTCTGTAAAACAGAATCAAAAGCTAGTTGCAATTCATCTTTAGTTTTACCTCGGCTAGCAAAACCCCAAGCAGTAGCGTTCTGAGTAAGAGTCAGTTTATCTTCATCTTGTTGCCCACTAATGGCTTTAGTGACAAGGTTGGAAGAATAGTTAGAAACTAAGTTTTCAATAGTACCACCAAGAATTTCTTTAAAATTCCGTTTAGTAGTAAACTGAAGCTTACGTTCAAGCAGTGCCTTCCGTATTGCGTACTTAGTAAGAGTGTACGAGTTAGCGGGATCTAGTGCAAGTTTTGTAATAGATTGAGGTCCTTGACCATCGCCAAGATCAACCATTTCGTTTGCATCGTTTAGGATTGCAGGAACCCTAGACATTAGATAACCTTTAGAATCTTGAAGCAGGACTCGTTCGTTGGTAACACCACGCCCAATCTTGTTAGATTGAGCAAGAGTAGCAGCCAGAATCGGACGACCAGCTTTATTCAATTCAGCTACAGCAGGACCAACTTGACTGTTAGCATTGTTACCTGCAGCAATAGCAGAATCCTCCGCCATACTCTCAGTTGTTACTGGTTGAGTAGGGTCAGGAAGCGGGTTGTCAAGAACGTCATCAACCCAAGCATTAGTTTCTTGATCTTTAAACCCTTGCTTAAACTTTTCTTCTGCAAACTTAAGAGCAGTCGCACTGAACTGGCTCAAAGCTTCTAGATCTTGACCAACAAATTTAGTATCTTCAATTCGATACTGTTCATTCTGACGACGCTGAGCAATGTAATCACGCATCTCAGAATCTTTCTGAGCATTAAATTCCTTTAGCTTCGAGTAGTTGTCAATACTAGTCAGCGGAGCGTAGGTTGGATCTAATGCAGCACGTTGATATTCAGACATGATTAATTAATTAAGGGAAAGCCATGCCAGCTGGCATTTGATCAATAGGGACATCTACACCTTGAACAAGCGAAGAGCCACCGCCACCGCCACCTTTAGGCATCATGCTAGCCATGCTCATACCAGCAGTAATACCGCCAAGAGCTGCAGAACCAAGACCACCAATCAATGACAAAGCAGAAGGACCCGATTGCATGACAGGTCTAGAAGCAAGTGGTGCCATGGTAGGTGCCATAGGAAGTCGGTTATAAGCTGCTCGACGGAAGCTATTAGCTTGATCTTGGAAGCGGCTGAACTTGTCAATATCAGAAAACCGAGCACGAAGCAGGTAGTCATCGTACATAGCTTTGTCCATGCCTTCCTCGCCATAGCCTTGAATAGCCATAAGCCTATCAGTGCTGGCACCTTTAGGAAGTCCTGAAGCTGCTAGCTGACCACGTTTTGTAATGCCTTTAGCAGTTCTGGCTTGACTAGCAAATGCTGCTGCACCAGAACGTTCAGCTGCTTGCTTTTGAATTCCAGTTAAAGTTTTACCAAGGGCTCGTTCTGATTCTAAAAGGGTAGCATCATAATCAGCTTTGGCTACATTGAAAGCACCTTGATCTCGAATAAATTTCCAACGTTTGTAAGCCGCATCATCTTGCCATGCTTGAAGCCTAGCACGATTAGTAGCTGAAGTTTGAGCTTGACCTTGCTGGTATTTACCAATAACAGGTAAGGCTGATGTTGCGGCTGTAGCTAGACCAAAGAGTACGGGGAGTACCATAATCTACAGAATTCTATAAAGGGTAAGTTATTGGGTCCATGTTCGATGACTCGAAGAAACTTAAACCCAAGGAATCTGAGAAGTTTTACGTGGGTCACATTACGTGCATCCACAATATTAAAGAGCATCTTCTCTTGTCTGCTCTCAATAAAACGTTTAGCTTCACGTGCAAAGGTAATTGGGTACTCATCAATGGCTGGAGTGCATAGCATCCAGATAGCTCCATTGTCATGAATACCAGCCATTCCGGCAGTCTTGCCGTTAGGCACGGTGAAATACACGCAGAAGCTCCTAGAAACAGCTTCAGGGATCACGACCATGGGATCATACCCGTGACCCTCTACAAGCTCTCTACGGTCCTCGTAGCGCAGGTTAGAGGCCACCTCAATGGCAGCCTCAACCGTAGCTGGGTGAATGTACTTAGACACTTCGATAATACATAGGAGTATAATTACCTTCCCACTCCATAGAATATATGGTTGCAGGGGCAGGGTGTTTAGAAGCAATTTCTAAATTAAAATTAATATTTTTATCATAGATTGGTACAACTACCAAAGTTTTATCTCTGATACCAGCTGTATTAGCTGCGTATGTACCTGCTGTAGTAAATTCGTAACTAATTACTCGATCATCTCTACCAAAAGATTTTAGCGTAGCTTCATAGTAACCTGAATCACCGAGTGATATTTTAATTCTATTTAGAACTAAAGAACCACGAGTGTCTGCTTGCAGTGTTCCTGACAAACCACTCTTAGATGTCGGATAAATAGTTGGGAACTCGATACGCATATCATATGTATATCCCAAAGCTATGTCAGTGTTAGTCCAATCACCTAGCAAACTACCGGTTGTACCACTAACTGTGATGTCACCAATACGTCCAGGTTCATTACCCATACTAAAAGCTTGCAGCTCTTCATCAGCAGTAAAATTAGGAACTGGTAACGTAAAAGTAGTTCTGTTAGTAGACTCGGTATAAGTCATGTCTGCTGTAACAACTGACCCATAATAGTCGAAATGAATTCGAAAATCGTTGTCAGTAAATGTCGTAGTATTTTTCAGAGGACGTATGTCACCACGTACCAACCTAACATTACCGGCATCATCTTCCAATGCCGCATAATAACTGTCTTTAATTAATGCATGATGAACAACGTTTCCGATCATGGTCCAATAGAACCAAGAGCTAAGAACACGTTTTTCTCCAGTATTAAAATACTTATAGCACCAGATAGTATTACTGTCCCTTTCACATGCCAAGATCAAATCATTTTCTTTTGAGTCAGTAATAAGTTCTAGGTTTTGTGGAAGAAGTGTCCCTGCAGATTTACTTTGCTCAATAACCTCGGGGTCGCGATCGACAGTGATGTCAACCATCTCGTAGAATCTACTGTACAATCCAGAGTCACTAAAGAAACCAACATTGGTTCCAAGAGGAATCGGATTAGTGTTTGCATTAAAAGAGTACCCAGCAATGTTACTAACTTTAACAGTTAGAGGTGACAGAAGGTCATTGTCTGTCCGTACCAGGAACTGTTGGTTAGGACTAACAACAAGAAGACCAGCACCTAGAACCAAGCCACTATGTAGAAGAGCAGGTACAGTACTACTAACAGCAACGTTAATAGGATCGTCAGCAGCAATTGTTAAAGCAGATTTACCAAAAAGATTAAAGTAATCACCTGTACGAGACATGGTAACATACTCATCACTTAAGAAAACAAGTCGATCTCTATAGAACAACATGTTTTGAATTGGTCTACCAAAAGTACCGTTAGGTCTAGGTAAAAAGTTAGGTCTTGGATTAGTTAATTCGTCACCTGCAGTTCTAGGAGCCCATTGTAGTGGAGCTACTAAAAATTTAGAGATGTTATTACCGTTAGTATCTTCCCTTGTTTCTGACAACTGAAGAATAGCATGAGGCATAGCCTCTGAGTTAATTAAGTGTTGAATGCCAGGTTTAGCACATTCTTCCCAAACACCGTCTCCGTCTTGTCCAAAGTTACCTTCAAACCTGACGTAGTAATCATCCTCTACTTCAAAACTATTGCGGACACGAGCGATATAACCATCCTTACATTGATAAGGGAGAGCCGCAACATTATTAACACCGCTAATAATATTAGTACGTTCTAAAGTACCACCAGCACCATCTGTAGTAGTATAAATCCCATCGTTAGTAGCTGAGATAATACTCATTAATGTAGGATCATCGGTAGTTACAGTAAACGGATCATCCGATGTAATATAAATACCATTACCAATAACTTCAGCAGTAAGTCCAGTCAGAGCGTTAATAGAAGTTTCTAGATTACTGAGAATAGTATGGGCTTCATTGTGAGAAGCAGTATAGCTAGCCAAACCAATGCTAGCACGAACAGTACTACGTCTCACACTTGTAACAGTGTAGCGGTAGTTGTTGCCAGGGAAGCCATAACCTGCGGTAAACGAATCGCCAACTTGGAATCCAGTACCACCGTTGGTCAGCGTAACAGACACTGAATACTGACTGGCAATGTTAGGAGCACCAGGAATAGGATCCCGAGCACTGACAGACTGACAAGAGACAAGACCGTAGAAGCTTGCGCCAGTACCACTACCAAACGAAACGTTTTCATGGACATTGGTACCTGCCCGAGCACAAACGTTTTCTTGATCAGTATGCAGGTAACCGTCCCAACCGTCAAACGAGACACTCATGCTAGAGATAGAAGTAGTCTCTACAAGGTTGTCATCACCGTCTGAGTTGAGATCATTAAAAGCTAGACGATAAGGTTGGTGCTGAGTAATAGCACGTAACTCTACAAACGCTTCATATGGACGAGCACTGACGGATTCGCCAGACATCGATGGAGTAGCTTTTCTGTTAGCGACAAAGGTGTAGTCATTAACAGTTAGTACTTGTAATTGATTGTTTTGTTGATGGATTAAATAATCATTACTGGTTGCAGTATTACCAGAATCATCGTAGTTATCTAGATCATCAGGACTAACAGCTACATCAGAATAAGTAACGTCTTGCGCTAAACCAGTGTAAAGATCCCAAATAAAAACTTGACCAGTTCTAGTAATCTGACCAATATAACGTTCAGAACTAGCAAGTGGGTTGTTTTTATGAATATGAAACCACGTACCAAGAGCAGTAGTAGTGAGATCAGAAATGTATTTAGTCCCAGGTCGCTTCAGCAGACCAAGGGTAACGTCGGGTAGGACATTCTCAGCATCACGAACTTGCCCAGGAACTTTAAGCTCATCGGGTTGATCGGACATCCCAAGAATGTACCTAGGAATTTTTTGCGAGATGCTTGTCATACTACTCGATTAAGTCCTTGATGTGGTTTGTAAGCAGTGTAGCTAGTGTTGTGACCAAAACCAAACATGTTGTAGTCACCTTGATTGCATTCATATTCCATGCAAGCAGCGCGTGCTTGAACCTCTTGGGCGGCTAAAAGTTGCGCTAATTGTGGGTTACCTACCATTTGAGTGGCAGCACGGGTACCAGCCTTGTAGGTGGCGTAACGTTTGAATGCAGAAGGAAGATCTTCATAGTCAAAGAACCAAACAACATCAGCGGTTAGGTCTTGATCCCAAATATAAGTATGGTTTACTTTGTCGTATAAAAATCCTTGTCGTTTAACAGGATCATAAAACTTAGAAATTTGACCATCGCTAAGATCAAGCCGAAGCATGTTGTTAGGGATAGCAATTTTTTTATCTTGATTACGTTCTAAAGGATAATGCAGCTCAGTGTTAAATGTCCAGCCTTCGTTTTGAATATCTTTGCTAGCTTCTCCAAGCAGCTGATAAATAAAAGAAATTTCTGGATTAGTAAATTCTAAAGAAGTAACGGGGGCTTGACCAATAATCCCCAGAATTGAGTTTATGCTGGAGAGTTCGGTCTCA
>Ga0213866_10003493_pt1 | contig 10683 bp, 7 predicted proteins | sample PICome_11_FD_160079 | JGI IMG/M metagenome (GOLD analysis project Ga0213866, IMG submission 160079) | Coastal seawater microbial communities near Pivers Island, North Carolina, United States - PICO284 | ecosystem: Environmental > Aquatic > Marine > Coastal | place: USA: North Carolina... | reverse complement strand
ATCGATTCGCGTCAAACCACGACACGATCTTGTTCTACTCCCGGCATGCCCAGAAGAGTTTTGAGAGGCAGTACGAGAAGCGGGAGTCGCCAGTTCGACAGATAAAGCGTGTATGGAGCAAAGAGAAACAAAAACTTGTCAATGCGAAAGGACCTGATGGAAAGGTCGAGTACATCGAATCGACAAAGAAGTCCATTGATGACGTATGGCGAATGTCAATGCTTCAGCCTGCGGATCGGACTCAGAACGTTGGCTATCCTACCCAAAAACCCGAAGCGCTGCTCGAACGCATCATCAAAGCTTCCTCCAACCCCGGCGATATCGTCGCTGACTTTTTCTGCGGCTCCGGCGCTACCGCCGCCGTCGCCGAGAAGCTAGGCCGCAAGTGGTTGGCCACCGATCTTGGTCGCTTCGCGATTCACACGACCCGCAAGCGGATGATTCAGGTGCAACGCGAACTCAAGGCCGAAAGCAAGGAATACCACGGCTTCGAGGTGCTGAATCTTGGCCGCTACGAGCGCAGCTACTACTTCCCCGTGGATCCCTCCACCCGCGAAATGCTTCCACCGCAAGAAGCCGAGCGCCGCCACGAAGAGTATCTCAGCCTGATCCTCTACGCCTATCAGGCCCAGCGCCTGCGCAACGTCCCCTCCATCCAAGGCATGAAGGGCAAGACTGGCATTACCATCGGCGCACCCGACGCGCCCGTCACGCAAGACGATATCTACGCTGCCATTGGCGCATGTGAGCGCATGGGCATCACCCGCCTTGACGTGCTGGCCTTCGAATGGGGCTTGGGCGTTGGCCAGTTCATGGCCGACGAAGCCAAAGCGCGCAACGTGACCCTGGGCCTGCGCGTGATCCCGAAGGATGTGTTTGATCGCCGCGCCGTTGAGGCTGGCCAGGTGGTGTTCCACGGTTTGGGATCGATGCTTGCGAAGCTTGATTTGAGCGGCGGCAAGAACACGGTGAAGGTGAAGCTAGAAGGCTTTGAGGTGTTCCACGGCAGTGAGTCGCTGGAAGCTGCGATTGGTCGGAAGAAGCCTGGCAAGGCTAGCCTGACGTTGGCTGAAGGTCATATCTGGCTGGCAGGTGTGGACAAAAAGGGCAAGCAGACGCGCAAGCAGTTGACGCATGATTGGCATGATTGGATCGACTACTGGGCAGTGGACTTCGAGTACGGCAAGACTGAGTTCGTGCAGGTTGCACGTGAGGATGGAACCTACTCAGAGCATTGGCGCCCCGAGCCAGTCTTCTTCAATCAGTGGCAGGCCTATCGCACGCGCAAGGAGCGCAGCCTGGAGCTCGTGAGTTCGGCTCACGTCTATCCGGACGCTGGCAGCTATCAGATCGCCGTGAAGGTGCTGGATGTGTTCGGGAACGACACCACCAAGGTGATTCCTGTGGAGGTGAAGTAGCATGAGTGAGAACGTCGTGTTTCCGAGCGATCCCTATGAGCCGCTCGATCCTTCGATCCGCTGGCCTGCTGGTGCGAAGAGTTCCGGCAAGGTGTCTGAGCTGAAGTCGCCTCCGATGGTTCCGATGATCCGCACGCGGGTGAAGGAATGGCGGGAAGCAGGCTATCCAGGTGCCTCGGAGACCACCAAGGCGCTCCTGATGTTTTGGTTTCATGATCGCCCCTGGGGTTCAGATTGGCGTTACTACTTCGCGCAACAGGAAGCAGTGGAATCAGCGATCTGGATGTACGAAATCGAGAAGGCTCGCGACAAGCGTAAGCTGCAAGAGTACGCGCCCTACGGTGTGCTGGAAACGAAGCACTTCATGGAGGCTGAGGAATGGGCGCGCTACGTCGTAAAGATGGCGACGGGCAGCGGCAAGACGAAGGTGATGAGCTTGCTGATCGTTTGGTCGTACTACCACAAGCTCTATGAGCCGAATTCTCCAATGAGCAAGAATTTCATGGTGATCGCGCCGAATCGAATCGTGCTGGACCGGCTGCTGGAAGACTTCGGTGGCGGGACGGTGTTCAACGAACCCCACACCTTGCCCACGGACGGTTTTGGAGAAGAAGAGTACGGGCCATTCCGTGCGTGGGAGTCTGACTGGCAGATCACGGTGCATGAGCATGATCACGTCGGGACGTTGCATCACGACACGGGACATCTCTTCGTCACGAACGTTCAGCAGATATACGATCGCTCGAAGGTCAGTCCTGACTTCGCAGAGCGTTTCCTGGGCGTGCTCAAGGCAGACGGAGATTCCGGCAGCCAGCTCACCATGCGCGACGTGGCTTCGCGTTTGGATAGCTTGATGGTGCTGAACGACGAAGCACACCACATCCACGACGAAGGCATGTCGTGGTTTCAGAGCATCGTCACCATGCACCAGGAGTTGGAGCGACAAGGTGCGAAGCTCTGCCTGCAAATGGATTTTACGGCGACGCCGCGCGGCATGAAGCGGGAAGTCTTTCCGAATACGATCTGCGAGTACACGCTGATCGAGGCGATTCGTCAGCGCATTGTGAAGACGCCGATTGTTCCGAATGATGCGTCGCGCGGTGAGCTTGAAGAGCAAAAGTCCGAGCAATACGTCGCTCGGTACAAGGATTACATTGATTTGGGCGTGACGGAGTGGCGCAAGGCTCGCGAGAAGTTTAGGGGCAACTCTCGCCAACCCGTGCTTTTCGTGATGGTTGATAAGACTTCGAACGCCGACGAAGTTGGCGAGTATCTGCGCACGCTGCCCGGGTTTGAGGATCCTGAGTCCGTGCTGGTGATTCACACCAAGCGCGACGGCGAAGTGAAGGACGATGATCTCGATGAGCTGCGCAAGAAGAGCCGCGAAATCGACGACGCAGGGTCTAAGACCAAGGCCATCGTTTCAGTGCTTATGCTGCGCGAGGGCTGGGATGTGAAAAGCGTGACGACCATCGTGGGCCTACGCGCCTACACGGCGAACAATCAGATTCTGCCTGAACAGACGCTTGGCCGGGGACTGCGATTGATGCTCCCGCGCGGAGACGACGTGCGTGAATACGTCAGCGTGATTGGCACGGACGAGTTCGCCAACTGGATCGCTGAGCTTAAAGAAGCCGAAGGGCTTGAGCTTACTCCAGTCGACATGGGCGCAGATGCTCCTGCACATGTGCCAACGACCGTGCGGGTAGATGATGAGAATCCTGAGAAGGAAATCGACAAGCTCGACATTGCTTGGCCGCAATTGCGAGAGCGAAACCGCTTTGAGGCTGCGCGTGTGCTGAATTTGCGCCCAGAGGACGTTCCTTCCTTGCAAGCTTCTATGACCGAAGTGGGGCCGCCGAATGAGCGACAGATTGTGTTCGTTGATGTCGACGAGGGGACAGAAGTTCATTCTACGGCACTAGGCGAGTTCAAACCTCGCAACCTCTTTGGTCTGGCCAAATGGTTCGGACGGCAGATTGCCAGACGTACTGGTGTTGGGGCATACGAAGCGCACCTGAGCGAGCAGATTCACAGCTACCTGGTTACGCGCGTGTTTGCAGAGCCTTTGCGGTACAAGCCCTTCGAGAACGAGCGTGAGTTTCTCGTCAATCTGAATCAACCAGCTGTCGTGCGTGGAATCGTCGACGCCTACTCCGAAGCCATCAGAATGGTAGTTAATGTAGACAATCCAAAGACGGAGATTGTCGGGTGGAACCGGATCAGTCAGGTGAGACTCTATGAATCAAGCGGCGAGGTGGCATTTCCGCTTGAGTTGTCGATCTTCAATGAGTATCGCGGCAGGCCCAACAGCTTAGAAGAAAGCATGGCGCGTTTTCTCGACCGCCAGAAAGCGCACATCATTTCGCACGCAAAGAATCCGGAGCGCAAGCCAGGGGCCTTCAGCGTTGACTATCTTGACACGAAGAAGAAGCGCCAAAACTATTACCCCGACTTTCTTGTGAAGCAAACTGAAGGGCAGGTCTGGATCATTGAAACAAAGGGGCGCGTAGATTTGGACTCTGTGCTGAAGTGGCGAGCATTGGTGGGGTGGTGCAAGCGTGCCTCGCAAGCAGAGCCGCTGAAGAGCTTCACGCCTCTTTGGGTGGAAGAAAAGCGCTGGGGTGAGACTGCACCCAAGGATTTTGAGGTCTTCATTCAACTGTTCAAAAATGAGGAACCGGATGATATCGGGCCAAATCCTCATGCGTAGGGGCTTGCGCGTTTAGAGTAGCGGGGCTGACTTGGGGTGCTATGATGCGCGGGCATCGTCGCATTGGAGACGTCACCGGGAGATTTGGACTCGGGAGGCGGGCCGCAATGCCAGGCGGTGAACTCGGCACGCCCACGCCAATCAAACCAAGACAACCGACTCGAAACGGGCGTCCCGAAGCTCTCGGGAGATTTGCTATGACCAAGCGCGTAAAGTCCGACTTCCTCAAGGACACGATCAAGCACATCGATATCAAGGCCCACAACGTCGTGCCGATGGTCGACGCCATGCGCGATATGGCTTTCAGCTCGCGCGACCTTGCGACGGCCGCCGACTACTTCGAGAAGATGGTCGCGGAGAAGGAGTGCGTGGTCTTCCTGACGCTCGCCGGTTCGCTGGTTTCGGCTGGCCTCAAGCAGGTGATCATCGATCTGGTCGAGCACAACATGGTGGACGCGATTGTGTCGACCGGTGCGAATATCGTTGACCAAGACTTCTTCGAAGCGCTCGGCTACAAGCACTACAAGGGCTCGAAGTTCGTTGATGATCACGAGCTGCGCGATCTGATGATCGACCGCATCTACGACACCTACATCGACGAAGAGCAGCTCAAAGATTGCGACATGACGATCGCCAAGATCTGCAATGAGCTTGAGCCGCGCGCTTACTCTTCGCGCGAGTTCATCATGGAGATGGGCGCGCATCTTGAGAAGCTCGGCAAGAAGATCCCGAGCATCGTGAGCTCCTGCTACCGCAAGGGCGTGCCGATCTTCTGCCCGGCATTCAGCGATTGCTCGGCGGGCTTCGGCTTTGCGCATCACCAGTACTTCGCCAAGGGCGCGACGATCGCGATCGATTCGGCCAAGGACTTCTTGGAGTGCAGCCGCATCAAGATGGAAGTAGGCTCAAGCTCCGGTCTCTTCATGATCGGTGGCGGCGTGCCGAAGAACTTCGTGCAAGACACCGTCGTGTGCGCTGAAGTTCTCGGCAAGGAAGCCGACATGCACAAGTACGCGGTGCAGATCACGGTGGCCGACGAGCGCGACGGCGCGCTGAGCGGCTCCACCCTCAAGGAAGCCTGCTCCTGGGGCAAGGTCGACACCGCCTACGAACAGATGGTCTACGCCGAAGCGACCCTCGCCATGCCGATGATCGCCGGCTACGCTTGGCACAAGGGCGCATGGAAGCAGCGCAGCGAGCGTCGCTGCAACGATCTGCTGAGCGTTCCCGCGACGGTGTAAGCGCCTTGCGGAATCAGTGAATGCATACGAGCGCGAGGGGATGCCCTTCGCGCTCGTTGCGTTCATTTTGGCTTCGACCGCGTGCCCGTGGTGAGCGGTAGTTGCGTCCTTCAGATCGTCATGAAGCAGCTACGGCGTGCAAGAGCGCTTAGATCGGTAGCATTGAAAGCCGGCTTTGTGCAGAGAGGATGAGCGCAAAGCCCATGATCACCCCAATGAGACGGATGCAGAGCAAGACGAGGCCAACGATTCCCCACAGCTTAAACGAACGGCCAAGTTCTTCCAGTGCTGTTCGTCCGAGTTCCCCCACGCCTGTCGTCTGCAGGCGGCCAAGGTGTTTGCTGGCGCTGAAGAGCAACAAGCCGGAGTAGCCCAGAAAGCCCTGGAGAATCAGGTCAGGAAGGCTAATCAGTTCCACCCAGAAGGGAGTCTCAATGCGATTAGCAATCGTTCGTGTGAAGATCATGGTTCCGATTGAGCTGATCACTTGCAGAAGAAAAGAGATAATCAGCAACACACCAACGAGTTTAATCCACCCATGCGCCCGAATGATGGGTTGCAAAAGCTGGAGATGCTCGCCACTCCCCATCGTCTTGTGCGGCCTCCCGTGGGGGCTTTCGCTCTGTGGCCGCGCATTCGGAGGAGTCACCTTCCGCTCTTCTTGAGGAGCATCATCCGCTGGACTGTTTGGATCGCCCGGTTCCACTGGTGTATCGCTTTGCATGGTGTGTTCCTTAGGAGGGCAGATAGATCCTCGCTGAGTCAGAGTGGTACGATTGGTCAATTCCCCTCGTGCTCACCCTCAAGTCGAAGTGGTTCTCGATTCGGATCGGGCGGCAGGATGGGGAGCGGCTTCAGGATGCGGTCCATCTCGCGCGGCGTCCCGCCGATCAGGTAGTCGTAGGCTATGCCGCCGCTCACTCGGATGCTAAAGCACTTGAAGCAGATGATCACGTCGTAGCGTTTCCCGTCTTTGTAGACGATCAGACCGTGATGTGGATCGAAGCAATCTGCCTCGCCGCGCTCGTGATCGGCAGCATCAATGCAGTTCCAAAACTCGTCTACCACCGCATCGCGCTCGCTATCGCTGAGCTGCGTGCGCTTGGTAATCACACCGCCATTCACGGGTTCGAGCTGATCGTAGCCTTCGGGAACGCCGTTGTAGGGGTTGTTGGTGGGGAAGATGCCAATCAACTCGATGCTGTCGGCGACTTCCAAGAGATCGCGCAGCTCTGCGTTTGGGTCAGGTTTGAATGGGCTCTCAATGACCTTGAATACGACCAAGCCCGTCCCAACGAGCAATGCGGTGAGGATGACAAGTAGCGCGACTTTCATATTCAATCTCCAAGCAGATAAATGGAACAGCTTGACTATAGCGTGGCTCTAAACTGTGAGCCAGTTTCACCCTGCAGATTGTAGCAGCGCTTTCTTTGGCCTTCAGTAGCACAGGCACCCTGGTCCGTGCAGTGGAACCGGCACTCCTGCCGGTGATCGCATTCCGATGCGATTGATCCTTTCGGCTCTAGTGAGAGAGGGTCGCGAAGTTGGCGAAGAACCGAAGCTAGCGAAGCGCTTCGCGAGCAGCTGGGCTCTCTCGCAGTGGCACAGACACTCTTGTCTGTGAGTCGCATTCCGATGCGACAAGCGCGTAAGTTTGAGCTTCACCCTTTCGCCGCAAAGCAAAACGTCCGTCATCCCGACAGAGGGCGCAGCCCGACGAGGGATCTCCCTTGCGGTCGATACTGCTTCCCACAATTGCACACTCAGCGCACTCCGATCTGCGCTCTCCAAAAAGCGTATCGTGTGCAAAGAAAAGCGCGCTATCCCTCGCAAGGGAGATCCCTCCGCCTTCGGCGTTCGGGATGACGGACGCGGCTTCGCGCTCTGTCGGGATGACGCGCACCTGCTACAATCCAGCGATTCAACTCACACTGGAGCAATCATGCTGGCACTACGCATCACCCTCATCTCAACATTGATCCTCGCCATGTCCGCCTGCGCTGGTGGCGGCGGAGGTTCAAACAAGGGCGGGTCATCGACCGAGTCGCCGCGCATTCTGAGCGTGCCGAGCACAACGGCGACCGTCGGCGCGATCTACCGCTACGACTGCACCGCGATCGGCACGCCCTCGCCAACGCTGAGTTTTAGCGGCCTCCCGAGCTGGATGATGAGCGACAGCCGAACGATCTGGGGCACGCCCCAAGCGCAGCACGTCGGCAGCGCCGGCCCGATCACAGTCACCGCTGACAACGGCACCGGCTCGGTCGCCACGCAGATTTTCAGCGTGATCGTGAGCGGCTCAGGCGGCGGCTCGACCGACGTCCCGCCGCAGATCACCAGCTCACCCGGCACCACCGCGATCGACGGCTTCCTTTATCAGTACAACGTGATCACCACCGGCACCCCCGCGCCGAGCTTGAGCGCGAGCGCGTTGCCCGCGTGGCTCACGCTCAACGGCAACAGCTTGAGCGGCACGCCAACCAGCGCCGATATCGGCCAAACGCAGCCGATCACGCTCACCGCGACGAACGGAGCTTTACCCGATGCGACGCAGACTTTCTCGATCACGGTGACCGCCGCGCCGACTGGCCCGGTGCTCTCGCTGAGCGCGCCCGCGATGATCAACGAGGGTAGCAGCGGCACGGTGCAAGCGGTCTTCACCGTGATGCTCGCGCCCGGCCAACCGCCGATTCCCACGGTCAGCGTGGACTTCACGACGACCGACGGCGCCGCCACCGCGCCCGCCGACTTCGCCGCGCAAAGCGGCACGCTCACCTTCACCCCCGGCGAAACCTCGAAGCAGATCACGATCGATCTCAACCCCGACACGCTCGATGAAGAGGACGAGAGCTTCGGCGTCCTGCTCACCAATCCGATCAACGCCACGCTCGCGGCCAGCGCCGCGCAGACGGTGATCGTGGATGATGATGCGGAGCCTGAGGTGTCTGTGGTTTCTTCAGCGGCTCATGCGGAACCGGCAACAGGCTCGAACACGCTGTCCATCGGAGTGGCGCTGAGGAGTGCGAGCGGGAAAACCATCCAAGTGGACTACGCTAGCTTCGACGGCACAGCCACCGCGCCAGCTGACTACACTGCGGTGAGCGGGACTCTGACCTTTATGCCCGGTGAGGCTCTGAAGAGTGTGGATGTACTGATTGTTGGCGATGGCGTAGCTGAAGGCAGTGAAACGTTGGGCTTGGGGCTTTCCAATCCAACAAACGCTGTGCTGGCTACTTCCAGCGTTGAATCGTTTCAAGTCGTTGACCCCGCCGGAGCTGTGGAGCTTTGGGGGGCAGGAGCCAACACGATTGGAATTCTCGACCCCTCACACACGAATGCACTCGTTTTCCCGCAGAAGCAGTTCTCACAGCTCAACGGAGCGACCGAGGTGTTCATCGAGGATTCCTCTGGAATCGCGTTGATGCCGAATGGACGTGTATGGACTTGGGGACCAGCAGGCGCAGCTTTGGGAGACCCCGCTATCACCAACGGACGAGCGAATCCAGCGAGCCTGTCGTCATTGACCGACATTGTGCGTATCGAAGCTCGGGAAGGGGCGCGGATCGCCATTGACTCAACAGGGACAGCATGGGGGTGGGGCGCTAGCGGATCAGTATTCGGCTTGGGACACGATCAGACAGTTTTTGAACCGACACAGCTTCCCATCAATGACGTATCCCAGTACGCGCTTGGCTTTGGAACGACTTACGCTTTGAAGAATGATGGAAGCGTCTGGAGTGCAGGACAAGGTTTACAGGGTCAGCTAGGCAATGGGACTTTCAGCGCTCAATCGAGTTTCGGAGCGGTAACAGGATTACCTTCGGTGCGCTCGATCAGGGCTGGCTTGCAGGCGGCCTATGCGATTTCAACGGCAGGGGAACTTTGGGTCTGGGGCGCAAACTCTATAGGTCAGCTTGGCAACGGCTCAACGGCAGACGTTGCGACGCCACAGAAAGTCTCCGGGTTGAGCAATGTACTGTGGGTTGAAGCATCGTCGGCAGTGTTTGCGAAGCTAGCGAATGGAGACGTGTACTCGTGGGGGAGCAACTTCCTCAACGTCCAAGGTAGTGGAAGCACCTCTTCAACCCCTACCACCACGCCGATTCTAAGGCCCGATCTCTCTCACTTCGACTCAATTCACCACGAGTTCTTTGACTGCGTTGGGGTGGAGCCCTCGGGTGCAGTGTGGGTATGGGGCCAGAACAGCTGGGGGGAACTCGGGCTGGGTCACTTCAATCAAGTGCCCACGCCTACGCGGCTTGGCGGCCTAGTTGCGCTAAGCGCACGCGTCGGGCAGTTCACGCTCTCGTATCGTGTCATTCCCTAGGCGCACCTATGCGAGACCCCCGATTTCATCGGGGGCTAACCGTGTGTCGTGCTGCGCACGGGGAGCGGAGAGAGCGCATGGCGAGCAAGAGCGCATGCACTACGCTGCGCAAGGGAGATCCCTCGTCGGGCTGCGCCCTAATCGCGATGACGGAGCAAGCCCGCGAAAGTCACACCAACGCAACAAGCCGCGCAGAACTCTGCGCGGCTTGTTGCAATTCAACGCATCCGGGCTATCGCGCGGCGACGATCACCCCGGTCTCCTTGTTCGCCGAAGGGCGGCGAATTTCAAGGCCAAGCTTCTTCCATGAATCGAAGCCACCTACGATATTGCAAACGTTCGTGTAGCCGAGTTTGCGCAATGCACCTTGAGCCATGCCTGAACGCATGCCGGTTTTGCAATAAAGCACAATCGGCGTGTCCGGCTCGGGGAACTCCTTCTCCACGACACTCAGAAGTGTGTCGAGGGGAACGGACTTCGCCCCGGGGAGCATGCCGGCATTCAGTTCATCGATTGAGCGAACGTCAACGAGCTTTGGCGTGGGCTTGAAAGCACTCACCAGTTCGTAAGCCTGCATCGCATTCACACGCGGCGGTAGAGTTTCACCAGCCATCCAACACCTCTCGTGCTAGCAAAATTGTCCGGTTCACGCTTGACAGTTTGTAGATCGTCGTCGAAAAGCACATAGCTCAACACTGGCTCTGCCAAAGCGACCGTGTCCCGTACTATACCCTTTTCTGGGATGCGTGGCAATCGGGCAGGTAGTATTCTTTCCCGCATCCCCGCGGGATCGTTGGGTTGTCGTTTGTGTCAGCAGCCGCAATGAGCGCGCAGGCCAAGCGATTCATGGATTCAGCATGAGAGTGAAGAGGAAGACACGATGAGCAATCAGCGCAAAAAGATTGGTGTGATCGGCGGCGGCAACGTAGGTGCGAGCTGCGCGCTCGTCTGCGCACAGAGAGAACTTGGCGATGTCGTTATCCT
>Ga0213866_10003489_pt1 | contig 10693 bp, 14 predicted proteins | sample PICome_11_FD_160079 | JGI IMG/M metagenome (GOLD analysis project Ga0213866, IMG submission 160079) | Coastal seawater microbial communities near Pivers Island, North Carolina, United States - PICO284 | ecosystem: Environmental > Aquatic > Marine > Coastal | place: USA: North Carolina... | reverse complement strand
TTTCACCACCAAAGGGTAGAGACCTCGAATTAGACATAACTTTCGATGGAGGTGATGTCAAAAAAATAAAAGCCAATCTTCCAAATAAAGGTAAAGGTTCTGAATGGATATCAGAAGAAGTAATTAACGAAAAAATAGAATATGTAGAGTATAAGTTTAAAAACAAAAATGATGCTCAGAAAGCATTAGACTACTTCAAAAGAATCAATTTAATGAAACTCAATATCAATGATGACTCAATCAGAATGGGTGAACTTGCAGTAGATGCTGGTAATAAGGACATGACAAAGTATCACAAAGAAGTGATGAAAAAGTTCAAACCAAAAGTTCAAGTTCAAGAAAAGTCTGCTGCACAACAGGCTGCAATTGCAATTGCAAAGAAAGAGAAAGGTGAAAAACCTAAAAACGAATCAGTTATGGACTCATACAGAAAGATGTGGGAAAATTCAATCGAAGAAAACAACATGGAAAGAAAAATCATGTCTAAGATGAGAAAAGGTAGAGTCGCAAAAGGAATGCCGAGGTAAATTATGGCAAAAATGTCAAAAGAAATGCCAATCGAAGTCTTTGCAAAGAAGGTTGGTATCGATAAAAAAGAACAAGAATGGATTGTAAAGAATGACAAAGACACTCATTACCACAACAATACTCCATTAAAGGGGTGGTTATCTCTAAGTTATCCAGTTTATGACGGTGATTATTACTTTGCATTCATTCACAAAAATCCTAGAGTCAACGCACAATACAACGCAAAGGCAAACAGAGAATTAAGAAAATATATCAAATCTTCTCTAAATGCAGACCAAATCTTTGACGAAATGGAAGATTACTTTGCAATGCAATTTAAAAATGCTGGTTCAGGTGATACTATGACTAGAGAAGAACTTTGGAGTGCAATCGTTGATGCAAGAAAAAAGAATCCAGTTAGAGAAGGATTAGGTGAAGGAGTTAATGTTTTGACTACCTACAGACAGATGTGGGAAGACGGACAAAAGTATGCACCTCAGTTAGATGAACAAGTTTCAGATATTACAGTTGACCCTAGAAATAAAATATCAAAATCTGCAGACCAAAACAAACATGCAATGGAAATTGCAAAACAAGCAAAAAGATTTGGTCTTAAATCATCAATGATGGGTAAACATGTAAGAGTTAAAGGTAATAAGAAAGCAGTCAATGACTTTTTAAGAATTATTATCGGTAAGTCATCATATGGTGACCCAACAGAAAAGGATATGTCAACACCACAGATTGACAAAATGTTGACTAAAGGGTTAAAGTAATGAACTTATTTGAAACATACAGACAAATGCATCAAGAAGCATTGTCTAAAATTCAGAGAGGTAAAAAACTTCAGAAGAAAGATATTTCTCATGTAGAAGACCACATTGTGAAGTCTTATCTTGACAAGAAAGTTAAAGATAAAATTGCTTTTGACGATGATGCAATTTATTTACAAAAAAGTGGTAAGACCATCATGACATCTAGAGATTATGTTGGAAAAATGGACATTGATACATTAATAAAAACACTAGAAAAGAAGGTAAAATAATGTCTAAGAACTTATTAGAAACATACAAGGAATTGCATCAATTAGAAGAAGCAAGAATTGCTAATTATAAACCTACGAAGTTTGAAGGTAAAGAGTTCGATAGAAAGAAAGAACTCAAGTCTTTAAAGACCATGCATAGTGCAATTATAAAAATCGCAAAGATGCAAGATAGTATGCAATACACTGCTGAAGTAGGTGGAACTCCTAGAACTGGTAATCCACATGCAATACATCAAAGTTTAAGAAGTGCTGAACAGGCAATATTTGATTACATGGGTGGTATCGAAAGAGGACATTATGATGGTGTCATCGACATGGATAGAGACTAATGGACAAACCTTTATCAATAGATGCAAGAACTAAACTCTTTAGAGAAAAACTAAAGAAGTTAGGATATGCAAAAGAAACTGCAAAGAAGATTAATGCAGTGATGGAAAAGATTGCTGACTTCGGAATGATGTCCGATGCTGGTAATAAAAAGATTGCACGTGCTGTTGCACAATCAAAGAATGAGAACGATTTAAAACAGAGACTTGCAAAGATTTCAACAATGGCAGGTGGAAAATACTCAGAAGCAGAAGAGGACGAGGTTTTCCAAAGAGCAATGGATGCAATGCAATCCAAAGCAAAGGGGGTTCAAAATAGACCCGATGCTGCAATGTTGATGCAGTTACGTAAGTTTAAGGACGGAACCAAGGATGGTGAAGTCCGAACAGACGATATGAAGAAAACAAAGGTAAAGAATAAGGATGCTGTGAAAGTTCATGACACTTTAATGAAAGTTAGAGCACCAATTCGAACTAAATACTTACAGTTATTACAAAAAGACGTTAAGTCTTTTAATAAAGCATTTAACGCAATTTTAAAAATTGCAAAATAGGAGAAGAAAATGGCACTTTGGGGAATAACAGACGCTGATGAAGCTAAACCAAAATACCTGAAACAAGAAGACAAAAACAACGTTGTTGCAAAAGCAGAAGGTTGGGTTTTAAAGAAAGCCGTTGGTTCTAGAAACTTAGAAGAAGTTCTAGTTGCAGTTGGTTCAAATACAAACCTTGCAACTGCATTAGGTAATGCAGACATCACTGGAGTATGGTTCAAAGATGCATCATATGACCAAGGTGATACTGGAACTGTAGTTGTTAACTACAATGAAAACGTTGATGTGACTAACGGTGCAACATTAGTTGTCACTGGTTCAGTATCAGGTGCAATTACTGCTACTGCAGCTGCACACGATGGTAAAAACAACATTGAGTTCACATTTACTGTCCCTTCTCAAACTGAAGACCTATCAATCGGTGCTCAGACAATCAGTGGAACTATCGTAGACGATGGAACATCTACTGCATCTGATAAAGTATTCGTGACAGGTGACAGATTGGGTTCAGGTGGAACAGGAACTTACGCAGATATTAGTGTAGCATAATGAAAATTAAAGTTTTAGGTTCAGAGGGTGCATGTGGAACATCTAGTGGTAATGGTTCGAGCTTTGGTGGTTCGACTGTTGTAAGACTATATAACACAAATGCATCCGACCAACTCATTTCAATAGAGGATTCAAGTAATACTCTAATAGGTACTTTTACACTTAAAGCAGGTGCAATTGAACTTGTAGAAAAAATTCAGTCAGATGAGATTTTTGCAGGTTCAAGTGATGTTAGGGGTGTTGGTGTCGCAATTACAACATAGGAAAAATTATGAAATCATTTAAAAATTTTATAACAGAAGCACAAGGAATAGATTTAAGAACTTCAGAGAAAGTTCCTTATGATATTAATGATGCAGACGTTAAGGCAAAAATCAATGCGATTTTAGGTCACACTGCAGTATCAGAATTTCTAAATCCAATGTCTGCAGTAAAACAAATGGAAGCGAAACTTGCACTATTAGGATTAAATAGAACAAGTGTACCATCAGAAGACCCAAGAAATGAAGTTTCTGATGTAGAGTTCAGTGAAGCAAATGGTTCATTTGTCATGCCATTTTCTAGATATGGACAAATCATGGGTAAATCAGTAGACACACCTATCGATGAAATCGATAAAGAAGAAATAGTCTACAATCTTAACATTCGATACGAACAGTTAGAAACAGGTTCTTACAAAGTTTACGGAACTTTAGATTAAGGTTTTCTCTAGTATACCTATATACTAGAGAGAAACTTAACAATTATATATTATGGGTCTTTTTGACAAATTAACAACAAAAAACTTTTCTGCATACGCACTCAAACACTATGATGACCCTCAATGTGAGGACATGGAAGATTTTGAAGAGGATTTGCGTAGATTCAGATACTTCAAAAGATTACTTCATAGATATTATGAATCAGGTGAAATGAGAGAACGTCTCATGTTAAACCATCTTATAACACTTTTCAATGTTTTTGGATATGAACCTTGCATGAGAATGTTAGAGTTCAAAATAAAAGAACAGAGATATTGGTGTTCAATTAAAACCATGTTATTATACCTTGGGTATATTGATGAGACATGGAGACCCGAATTACCCCTAGAGGACGAATTAATAGAAAGATTGAGAGATTTATAACGTGCTGGTTTAGCTCAGTTGGTAGAGCAACTGATTTGTAATCAGTAGGTCGTCAGTTCGAATCCGACAACCAGCACCATCTTAATTGTATAAATAGTATTATGGTTGGTAAATTAGTAAACACATTAATAGTCTTTAAAATAATCAAAATGTTAACAACACCTTTTGATAAAACTAAGGCATATGAATTAGGTCTTATTGACAAAAACGGTAATAGAGTCAAGTCAAGAAAAATAGAAACTCCTGATGAAAAGTCTTCATACACTATGTTGGATAGACTAGTGTTTAATCTAAAGAGAATAATTAATAAAGTACCTTTTGGTAAATCCAAGTTCGCCTCTTATGCAGTTGCACTTGCACTTCTAAAAGAAGAAACAAAAATGACTGAAAATCAAGCAGATGAGTTATGTGAAGATTTTTATAAACTTCTAAAACAAAATGATTTACTTGAACCACAAGATTTATCAGAAGCTGCACAAATTCCAACTGGATTAGTTGGTGAAACTTATAGATTGAGAAGACAATTAAAAGAACAAAACGAAAAGATATATCCCGAAAAAACAGAAATCACACTTGTTGGTGAACATAGTATAATCTATGGAATCAGATTATATGTGGGTCAGATAGAAGGGGATAGAGTCTTGGTGACTGCAGATGACCTATATTAAAAACATATTAGAAGTTAATGATTTAGTTTTTGATAAACCCACAAAACCTTTTAAAAAGAAAGAGTCGGATAAACTATTTGACGACAAATGGATGGATATGGACGTTCCTCCTCCACCTTTAAATAATTCTAAACAAACACTCGCAGAAATTAATGAAATTATTGATAGAAGAGAAATGTTATCAGACTTTGACAAAAGAGTCTATATAAACACCAACAAAGACACTTGTTATTATATAAAGGAACACTTAGATGGTCAAGACCTAGAATATGATTTAGAGGTCATAAAACGCATTACAGACTCCGTAAAACACATTGGTAAATATTATAAACAAAAATTCAATCGTCCAAGACCAAGACAAATTGCAGAAAAATTAGGACTTGAGAAGTTCTCTTATGAAAAATTAGAAACAACTAACACTCCTGCTTATCCATCTAATCATGCATTACAAGCACGAATGGTTGCACATTATTATGGAGAGAAGTATCCTGCACAAAAGAAATACTTACTAAGAGGTGCAGATATGAGTGCAGAGGGGAGAATAAATGCAGGAGTGCATTATCCTTCAGATAAACATTGTGCATATATGATTGCAGATAAACTTAAAGAATTTTTTAAATCAGACAAACTAAATGAGGATGCACCCCTAAATGCAACAGGTAGTGCAGTATCATCTAATGTTCCGATAGTGAGAAAGAAAAAGAAACACACTCCAAATTTAGTTTTTGACAAGATTTATAAACGTAAATTTTAAAATATGAAATATTTGAATTACTTAGCCCTATTTACGTCTATCGTCATTGCAGGTATAGCCGCATACTTTTCAGTTATAGGAATGGCAACTATGTTTGCAGGTGCATTCTTAGGTACAGTTGTAATGATGACTGCATTAGAATTTGGTAAGTTAGTCACTGCAGCCTATCTACACCTTGCATGGGACAAACTCAATTATCTAAAATGGTATCTACTCACTGCAGTTGGAGTGTTAATGTTAATCACTTCACTTGGTATTTTTGGATATCTATCAAAGGCAAATATCGAAGTGTCACTTGTTGGTGACGGTAATAATTTAGAGTTATCAATTCTAGATGTCAGAATCGATGCAGAAGAAGATAAGATAAAAAGATTACAGGATAGAGTCGCAGGTCTTGATTTAGTTGTGACCACTGGTAGACCACAAGATAGAAACTACATCAATAGACAACAGAGAGAAGAACGTCAACAGATTGCACAAGACATTGACACTTCTGTTGCACTTATCACTCAATATACTGAAGAAAAACTTCCAATCCAAAGAAAACAACTCGAACAGGATTCAAAGATTGGGCCCATCAAGTACGTTGCAGAGGTGATATACGGTCAAGAGGAAAGTGTCAAGTACCTTGACAACGCAGTTAGATGGGTCATTTTTGCACTTATTTTTGTGTTTGACCCACTTGCAGTGTTATTACTAGTGTCAAGTGCAGGATTAATTGCACACCCATCAGGAGTCAATAGTAAACGTTTACCCACTCAAAAAATAGTTTTACAAGTCCCAAAAAAGAAGGTTTTAGACTTGTCAAAAGATAAATAATAGGTTAATATTAACTATAGGAGAACAACATGTCAAGTTATACAGACCCAAATGGAGTAGAGATTACAGTCCCTACTGAACTTGCAGAGAGAAAGGCATGGTTTGAAGGTGCAGGTGCTCCAGTAAAACCTGAAGGTTATGATGACATGGAGGATGACAATCCTGCAAAGATTTCATACGACACTTCACTTGCAACAAACCAATCTCAAATTGCAGAAATTCAAGCACTTATAGACGCTGAATAATAAGAAAATCCACTTGTAAAAACATGCATTTAGTGTTATACTGAATGCATGTTATGGTTGGAAAGAAAGTATCTTTCCTTGGTTATGTCGCACTTAGAACAATCCAAGTGGAAGAATGAGAATACGTTAAATCACCGTTGTAATTATTGTGGTGATTCGCAAAAAAACAAATATAAAGCAAGAGGATTTCACTTTCTAGTGGAACAATCTTTTGTATACAAATGTCACAATTGTGGAAAATCCACTTCCTCACAAAATTTCCTAAAAGACCACTTTCCAACCATACATAAAGAGTTTGTTAAAGAACTCATGAAAGAAAAGTATGGTAAGAAAACTGAGAACAGAAGAATGCCCAGTGCGAATGCATTCAAGTTTACTCCAAGAAAAGAATTACTAAATAAAAACAGTAAGGATGTAATGAGTATTGAAAATCTAAAATTTTTGTGCAAACCTTGTAATGAGGTTCCAGTCGCAAAACAATACTTAGAGGATAGAAATATACCTGAACATCATTACAGTAATCTATGGTTTATTGATAAACCTCAAACTTTATCATATCTACACAAAAAGTATAGAGATAGAGTTTTGGGTAATGACCCTAGAATATTATTGCCGTTTACTAGAGACGGTGAACTCATAGGTCTAAGTGGGAGAGCAATCAATGACTCTCCTCTCAGATATCTCACTATGAGATTCAGGGATGACCTTCCACTCATCTTCAATCTTGATAACGTGGACAAAACAAAAACTATCTATGTGACTGAAGGGCCGATAGATAGTTTATTCCTACCAAACAGTATTGCAGTCGGTGGTAGTGATTTTAAGAAAATCGACAAAAAACTTAAAAACAATAGTATAATCATTTATGATAACGAACCACGTAATACAGAAATACTTAAAAAGATAGAAGAAGTAATTGAACTAGGATACAATGTATGTTTGTGGGATGACAAACGAGTACAAGACCTAAAAGATATCAATGACATGATACAAAGTGGATTGACAAAAGAAGAAGTGAAAGATATAATTGATAAATCAACCTTCAGTGGTTTATCTGCAAAACTGAAATTTAAGGAGTATAAGAAAGTATGAACACGGATATCAAGGTTGTAAAGTCTGACGGGTCAAAGGTAGAAATAAATTTAGATAAAATCCATAGAATGGTTGAGAAAGCATGTAGAGGTATTACAGGTGTTTCTGAATCGTTAGTAGAAATGAATAGTGGTCTTCAATTCTTTGATGGGATTACAACACAAGAGATACAAAAGATATTGGTGAAAAGTGCAAGTGATTTGATTTCACTAGAATCACCAAATTATCAATTCGTTGCCGCAAGATTATTACTTTTTGGAATACAGAAACAAGTGTTCAATACAAAATGGAAAGACTCAGAAATTTATCCACCACTTGGTGATATCATTCAAAGAAATATAGATTATGGAGTTTACGATTCTGATATACTAAACTTTTATTCAGAAGAAGAGATTAACGAACTAAACAAATACATCAAACACGGAAGAGATACAGATTTTACATATGCAGGATTGCAACAGATTGTAGATAAGTATCTAGTTCAAGATAGGTCAAACAATGTTGTATATGAAACACCACAATTCATGTACATGTTAATTGCAATGACATTGTTTAGAAATTATACAAATAAATTAGATTATGTAAAGAGGTACTATGATGCAATATCAACATTTAAAATCAACATACCAACCCCAATTATGGCAGGAGTTAGAACACCACTTAGACAATTTGCATCGTGTGTCCTTGTCGATTCAGACGACACTCTCGGAAGTATCTTCTCGTCTGATATGGCTATCGGAAGGTATGTCGCACAAAGAGCGGGTATCGGAATTAACGCAGGAAGAATACGTGGTATTGGTTCAAAAATTAGAGGTGGTGAAGTCCAACATACAGGAGTTATACCTTTCCTTAAAAAATTTGAGTCAACAGTACGATGTTGTACACAAAATGGTGTCCGAGGTGGAAGTGCAACTGTTCACTTCCCAATATGGCACCAAGAAATCGAAGACATTATCGTCCTCAAAAACAACAAAGGAACAGAAGACAACAGAGTACGTAAATTAGACTACTCAATACAATTATCAAAACTCTTCTATGAAAGATTTCTGAAGAATGAAGAGATTACATTGTTCTCACCTCAAGACGTAGAGGGATTATACGATGCATTTGGAACACCTGAGTTTGACGAATTATACATGAAGTATGAACGTGCAACTTCTATTCCTAAAAAGAAAATAAGTGCAAGAGAACTTATTACAGATTTATTAAAAGAACGTGCAGAGACTGGTAGAATATACATTATGAATATTGACCATTGTAATGAACATAGTAGTTTTCTTGACAAAGTGAACATGAGTAATCTTTGTCAAGAAATTACTTTACCTACAGACCCAATCGAACACATTGATGGGGACGGTGAGATTGCATTGTGTATTTTATCTGCAATCAATGTGGGTATTATTAAGGAAGAAGAACTAGAGAACCTATGTGACCTCGCAGTAAGAGGATTGGAAGAGTTGATTGATTATCAACAGTATCCAGTGACTGCAGCTCAAAGGTCAACACTCGCAAGAAGAAGTCTTGGTATAGGATACATAGGACTCGCACACTTCCTCGCAAAGAATAAGGTTAAGTATGATGACCCTAATGCATGGAACCTCGTTCACGAACTTACAGAGAGTTTCCAATACAATCTATTACGTGCATCCAATAACATTGCAAAAGAAAAAGGTGCATGTGAATACTTCCATAGAACAAAATATGCAGAGGGTAAATTACCCATTGACCATTATAAAAAAGAAGTAGATGAGATTGCAAACCCTAAACTTAGATATGACTGGGAAGAATTAAGAAAGGATATAAAGGAGTTTGGTCTAAGACACTCTACACTTTCTGCACAAATGCCCTCAGAGAGTTCCTCAGTGGTTTCTAATGCAACTAATGGAGTAGAACCACCAAGAGATTATCTAAGTGTTAAGAAGAGTAAGAAAGGAACACTCAAACAGGTTGTTCCACAATACTCACACTTAAAGAACAGTTATACACTTCTATGGGATATGAAATCCAATGAGGGGTATATAAATGTAATTGCAGTCATGCAGAAGTTCTTTGACCAAGCAATTAGTGGGAACTGGTCTTACAACCCTGAAAATTATGAAAATGGAGAAGTTCCAGTATCAGTAATGGCAAGAGACTTGTTAAACACATATAAATACGGATGGAAAACTTCGTATTATCAGAATACTATGGACGGTAAAACTGAAGACGTAATAGAAGATAAACCAAGTGCAGTAGAAGATGCAGCTAATGTAATGTCAAATTATAATGACGAGGAGGATTGTGACGCCTGTGCAATATAATGAAAAAAATGTAAAAATTCAAACTTCATTCAACGATGGTAATAAACCGATTACTGGTTGGACTAATGAAGAAACCATGTTCTTTATGGAAAATGGATATCTAGTGTTAAAGAATTTTATTCCCAAAGAAATAATAGAAATGACGATGGACGTTTGGAAGACTATCGAAAGTCAACCTCGTATGCATGATGCAATTTTTGATTTAGAAGAAGATATTATATACAAATCACCAACTGAAAGTTTATTTAAATCACACGGTGGACACACAACACCTATGGGTGTGATGATGCATAATTATCTTACTAAAAGGTTGAATGAGGTTTTAGATTTATCTCTTCAAGAAACATATGTGTATACAAGAAAATATGACCGAGGTGCATATTTAACTGCACATTTGGATAGACCATCATGTGAAGTAAGTTCTACATTATGTTTAGATTATAAATCAGACGATAATAAACCATGGAAAATATGGGTAAAAAACGATAGAAATTATGTAAGTGATGATGAAGGTAAACAATACGACCATGATTATGTACAAAGTATTTCTCAAAGTGTTCCAATTAGAAAAAGAAAGGAAGACCCATCGATGAAATGTATTACACTTGAGGTTGGAGATATGTTATTGTATCAAGGGCCTAATGTAATTCATTGGAGAGATACGTTTGTGGGTGAATACACATATCATATGTTTTGTCACTGGATAAATG
>Ga0213866_10003487_pt1 | contig 10698 bp, 8 predicted proteins | sample PICome_11_FD_160079 | JGI IMG/M metagenome (GOLD analysis project Ga0213866, IMG submission 160079) | Coastal seawater microbial communities near Pivers Island, North Carolina, United States - PICO284 | ecosystem: Environmental > Aquatic > Marine > Coastal | place: USA: North Carolina... | reverse complement strand
GATCGCTGAGAAGCTGATCACCCTGACCAAGAAGGAAGACGGTGTTCACGCCCGCCGCATGGCATTTCGTTTCCTTCGTCAGAAGGACAGCGTGAAGCGTCTCTTTGATACCGTGGCTCCTGTTGTCGGTGATCGCCCGGGTGGTTTCTGTCGGATTACAAAGCTTGGACCTCGTCCCAGCGATTCCGCTCCGATGGCATTCATTGAGTGGGTTGATCTCGAGAACCTGGCCGATGACGACATTGACATCGAGGATACTGCCGCTGAGGGTGAGGAGTAAAAATCCATCCTTCAAATCAATCACAACGGCTGACTTCCGAGAGGAGGTCAGCCGTTTTTTCGTTGCTCAAGCTGTCCCTTTCCCCAATCTCCTCCCGGCATGATCCACAAATTGAATTTCGTTTCCTTCGCCGCTGCCCTTGGCTTCTTTTTTCTCCCCTGGCTTGATTTTCAGTGTTCGGAGAAATCAGTGATAACCCAGTCCGGATTTCAAACTGTAACGGGTGGGGGTCTTTTGGGAGAGGATACAAAATCGATGGCCGAAAATAAGAAGAATGATGAAGACCAGGATGGGTTTGGAGTGGCCCTCTTCGTCGCGGTCGGCCTGGGCTGCGTTGCCCTGGGGTTGCTCCTTGCTTTTATCGGGCTTCTCGGTGGCGGACCACCATCTCCCGCCTTGCCGGCGCTGGCTGCCGTGGCGCTCATTTTGATCGGCTTACAGATGAAGCTTGGTTTCCCCATGGAGCAAAAAATCGCCGAGTCGTTCCAAAAACCCCGTGATGAAGAGGGAAATACGCATGCTGACGTGGGCAAATTATTCGCCCAAATGAATATTCGGATTGTCTATCGCCCTTGGATTTATGCCGAATTGGGAAGTCTTTTCCTCCCGGTCGGCATCGCATTTTTTTCGATAAAGCTGAACTGAGGTCCTGAACAGCTTACTCACCTACCATCCCCGGTGTAAATAATCTTCCCGTTTTTTGGCGCCTGGGGCCACGGAGTCGTTCCAGGTGCCCAGTCCTTTGGTTGGGTATTTCGGATTTTTTGGACTTCCTGTTTCACCCAGTTCGGAACAGTGACGTTTTCCTTCTGTCCGTATACCCAAGGGAGAGCGGGTGACATGAGACGATCCATTCCGGTCAGCGGTGGGCGCTCTTTGCCGACGGAGGTCACCCGGTCGGTGAGTTGTTTCACGATTTCCGGATGTTTGGTAGCGATGTCTGTTTTTTCGGAGGGATCGGCTTCGAGATCATAAAGTTCCTTTCCAACCAATTTGTATCTTCCCTTTCGAATCGCTGGAAAGCGCACACTACCGGAGACTTCGAAAATGATTTCATCCCGTGGGCTCTTGGAATAGGAAAAGATGACGTCAGTCATGTTCTTACCGTCGAGAGGACGCTCTTGATCGAGCGATGCCCCGGCAAGCGTGGCGAAGGTGCTGAAGAGATCGGTGACGTGGATCATGCCGTCATTCGTGGAATTGGCTTTGATCTTTTCGGGCCAGCGCATCAGGCAGGGAACCCGGACGCCGCCTTCGTAGTTTGTGTTTTTCGTGCCACGATAAGGTGCGTTCATTTCCTCTCGTAGTCCTCCATTGTCGTTGGAAAAGATAACGAGGGTGTTGTCTCCGAAGCCACTCTGATCAACGGCATTCACGATCAGGCCGACGGCATCGTCGAGGCATTTTAAGGCGGCGTAACGTTTCCCATGCTGCTCAACATAGCGGGGGATTTCCTCAAGCGGACCGTGGACTGCGTTAAAGGCGACATACATGAACAACGGTTGCTCCTGTCGCTCCATGCGGTGTTCGGCAATCACGCGGACGGCTTCGTTGGCAATGAGGTCCGTGCTATAACCGGGTTCGAAGACTGGCTTCTGGTTTCGATGCCAATCATAAACCGCAAAGCGTGCGGGCGCGTTGTGCGGAATCGTTTTATTGTTGTAGTCTATTCCCCAACCATAGTGACCGTATTGGTGATCGAAGCCCTGACCCATCGGGAGTTGGCCCGGGAGCCACTCTCCGCAATGCCATTTGCCGGCAATCGAAGTGAAGTATCCCGAGTCCTTCAACGCCTCTGCAATGGTTCGTTCCTCGGTCGCGACGCCGTGAATCCGGCGGGTTTCGTCCCCTTGCTTGTTCCTGACCAATTCCATCCCAAGCTTCGCGAGGTAGCTGGGTTTGCCAAAGTCTTCCGAGCGCCAATCACTCCAGGTTCGGAAGGCATACCGCCCGGTGAGGAAGGCGGCGCGGGTCGGGGCGCAGACCGCGTGAACGTAAAATTGGTGCAAGCTGACTCCTTGTGATCGGAGCTTGGTGAGGTGCGGAGTGAGCTTGGCGTCGCCGCCATTGAAGGCGGGTTCGTTCCAGCCCACATCGTCCGACAGAATGAAAATGATGTTTGGTTTTGAGCCATCGACTGGGGAAGCGTTGGCCAGATTGAGTGAAGCGAGAAAGAGGATGAGTTTTTTCATGGGTGAGGTGCTGCCTAGATATCGCAAATTGAGATGGCTTCTTCGAGGCCTTTGAGCGGATTGCCGGTGGGAATCCATTCGTGGCCGACGTAGCCGGAGTAGTTGATTTTGAGGAGGGCCTTCATAAGGCCGCGGTAATTGATTTCCTGGTTGTCGCCGATTTCTCCGCGTCCGGGATTTCCGGCGATTTGAACGTGGCCGATAAATTCGTAATGTTGTTCGATCCGTCGGATGAGATCGCCGTCCATAATTTGCACGTGATAGGCGTCGAAAAGAACTTTGAAGGCCGGAGAGGAGACCGCCTTGACGATCTCGACGCAGTTATCGATGTGGTCGCCTTGATACCCGGGGTGGCCTTTCATCTTCTCATCGACCTTTGAGTTGAGTGGTTCGAGGACTAGGGTAACCTTATGTTTCTCGGCAACCGCGGCCATTTTCTTAAAGCCCTCGATGCAGTTTTTGGTTCCTTCTTCAACCGAAACACAACTGCCATTTTCATGGTGAGTGGTGTCGAGTAAGCCGGTAAAAGTCATGACGTTTGGAAAACCCGCCGCTCCGGTGGTGGCAATGGTCTTTTCCAAAATGGCAAAGACCTCTGGGTGGTGCCCTTTGTTGTTCATCCCGCGTTCGAAGTTGTGGGATTTGGTCGCGGCGCAAACCAATCCGGTGTCTTTCAAAAGAGGAAGCTGTTCAGCGGAAAAGAGCTCGACTCCGGCAACGCCGAGTTGTTTGGCGTGTTTGATGACATCCAGTGGAGTCCATTTCGCCGCGACAATAAAGGGCCAGGCAGCGATGACCTGCTTGATCCGACCATTGCGGGCGGTACTCTCTTGGGCAAGAACGGGAGAAGTGAACGCGGCGGCACCAAGGCCTGTCAGGAAATTTCTTCTGGATGGAGTCATCTTATTTGAGGTGTCGGTGTGGTGTGTTTTTCACGGCTTCCAATTTTTCTGAGAGACGTGCTACGATTTCGGGGTGTTCCAAAAAAAGGTTGTTGGTTTCACCGGGATCTTTTCCGAGATGGTAGAGCTGACCGGTGAGGCCGTTTGCTTCAGGTTTAACATTTTTTGGTTTACTAAACCCTCCCGAGCCGAGCGCGGTGATCAGCTTCCAGTCGCCTTCACGAACGGTCATCACTTTGGCGCTTCCGGCGCGCATGACAAAGCTATCTCGTGAGGAGGATTCGCCTTTGAGTGATGGCAGGAAACTAAAGCTATCGGGACCAGCTTCTTTTGGGATTTTAGTTCCCATGAGTTCGGCGAAGGTTGCGAGGAAATCAGTAAAGCAGATCAGTTGCTTGCTGGTGGAGCCGGCCTTTGCTATCCCGGGCCAGCGTGCCACGAATGGCATGCGGTGGCCTGCTTCCCAGGCGTCCGCTTTCATGCCGCGAAGATGGCCTTGGGAGTCATGGGCATATTTTTTAACGTCTTTGTCATACCAGCAGGGGCCGTTGTCGGAGGTGAAGATGACCAGAGTATCTTTTTCCATTTTCGCTTCTTCGAGAGCGGCGAGGACCTTGCCGATTTGTGCGTCCACCATCATGACAAAGTCGCCATAGATGCCGACCTTGCTCTTGCCGAGAAATTCCTCCGAGGGGAGCCACGGAGTGTGCGGGGCAGGGTAGGCGAGGTAGAGCATGAGAGGGGCTTCTTTCTTGTGGCTTTTAATGATCTCAACCGCTTCCTCGGTGAAGTTTGGAAGAACGTCATCGATGTTCATGTCGGGCGAGATTCCTCCGGCCCGGCGCATGCGGCCTTGAATGGCATTCCACCCGGTTTCTTCCGGCGAGAGTTCTTTTTCGATATGGCCGGTGGGCGGTTGAACCGCCTTGTCATCCCGAATGTAAAAGTAGGGCGGAATATCAGTGGAGGCACGAATGCCAAAGTAGGAGTCAAAGCCGCGATCAACTGGACCTCCGGGAAGAGGTTTGTCGTAGCCATTTTCTTTGAATCCAACGTGCCATTTGCCGACCATGGCGGTTTTGTATCCTTGTGATTTTGCAAGGGAAGCGATGGTCATTTGCCCTTCCTCAATCAACGGATGCTTTGGCCAGCGCCCGACGTCGGTGCGGAAGGGATAGCGTCCGGTGAGTAAACCATAACGCGACATGTGACAAAGTGGGCCGGGCGCGTGGGCATCGGTAAATCTTATCCCGTCACGCGCCAGCGAATCAATATGCGGAGTCGCGATCTTCGAATGAGGGTTGAAGCAACCCGGATCTCCGTAGCCCATGTCGTCGACGAGGATGATGACGATGTTTGGTCTGGCCAAGCACGTCATCGAAAGAAGGAAGGACAGGAGCAGCAGTTTCAACGACATGGAAGGGAGGATATGAGGTGCAAAGTGTCTCGCAAAGGAGGAAAAGGCAGGAGTTTGGTTTTCCACTGTAGCCTTTTCTGGTGAAAGATCGTAAGCTTGATGGAAATTAAGACTATGGAAGGGAACACGTTGAAATGATCATGGCTGATGTCCTGTTGTGGACTTTTGTGATTTTGGGATTTTTTGTCATTACGATTGCCTACTGGGTGGCGGCGGTGGGACTGGCTCCGGAGCTGGTCGAGCAAAGTTGCGAAAGATTCGGGAACTCGCCCTGGAAATCTTTTTTGATTGGAGCGGCAATCGGAGTGCCCGGGATGGGGATCGGTTTGGCGATCGCCAATGGCGGGCCGCCTGTCATCAAGGTGTTTGGTATTCTTATTGTGATTTTGGTCTTTTTGCTGGGCCTTTGCGGGTCGGCCGGATTATGCCTGAGGATCGGGAAGGGGCTTGTGAATCCGCTCGATGAAGCGCAGCCGTGGTTACGAGTGAAGCGGGGTGGCATTGTCCTTGGTTTGATGATTATTTTTCCGGTGCTTGGATGGTTTTTTGTTTTGCCGGTCGTCATCCTTTCGGGGATCGGTGCGGCGTTTTTGGGCTGGCGTGATGGCAAGAAGGCTCAAGCCGAATGAAGACCAGACTGTCAGATGATCTTTCGCGCCGCACCTTTTTGCGAGGAGCCGCCGGAGTTGCGCTCTTTGCGACTTCGGGTTGTGAGGAGATCGAGGACTGGCTTGGAATGGGACCGAAAGAAGGTCTGGTGCTACCGCCCTCCGGGGAAGAGGTTGATTTAATTTCGCATGTGCTGAATCGGGTGACCTTTGGTCCCGAACCATCGGAGTATGCACGGGTAAAGGGGCTGGCCGGTGATGAGAAATCGGCGGTTGCGGCCTTTTTGGAAGAGCAGCTTGAGCCAGACGAGATTGAAGACAAACGAGCTCAGCGGGCGGTACGAAGGCTTGAGGCTATTCATGCTCCGCTTGGTGAACTCTATGAATACAAGGAAGCTCATCTGCTGGAGCAATTGACAAGGGCCACTTTGATTCGTGCGACGCGAAGCAAGCGTCAGCTCTTTGAAGTGATGGCCCATTTTTGGAGTGATCATTTTAACATCGATATTTCAAAAAAGGAATGTCGCTGGCTCAAAGCGGCTGATGATCGCGAGGTCATTCGAAAGCAAGCGATGGGGAATTTTTCCGATCTTGTGAGAGCATCGGCGCTCAGTCCCGCGATGCTTTGGTACCTTGATGGAAGAGAGAATCGTAAGCGCGATGAGAGTGAGAAGCCCAATGAAAACTATGCTCGGGAGTTGCTGGAACTTCATACTCTGGGAGTTGGAGGCGGATACACACAGCAGGACGTCATGGAGGTCGCAAGATGCCTGAGCGGGTGGACCGTGAGAGGGAAAGATCGTTTCTTTAAAGGGAAAGTGGAGTTTCATGCCGATGCACATGATGACGGGGCTAAGATCGTTCTCGGTAATGAGATTGCTTCGGGTGGCGGAGAGAAGGATCTCGATGATGTCCTGGAGATTGTTTGCAGTCATCCTTCGACTGCTCGGTATTTGGGCGAAAAACTTTGTATCCGGTTTATCGCTGACGAGCCGTCGCAAGAGTCCATTTCGGAAGTCGCCGGTGCTTTCTTGTCCAGCAATGGTGATGTCAAGTCGACCTTGCGGGCGGTTTTTGCAACGACGGAATTCTTGAAGGGACCGCGGGCCCAAAAGTTAAAACGTCCTTTCGAGTTTATCGTTTCAGCCCTGCGGGGATCGCGGGCCAGGGTTTCGTCCGAGATGGATTTGGTGGATTATCTGATCCGAATGGGGCACGCGCCCTTCCAGTATCCGACGCCGGATGGCTATCCCGATGTCGCTTCGCCATGGACCGGGACTTTGCTCTGGCGCTGGCACTTCGCCATCGCCTTGTCGCGAAATGAAGTGAGTGAAGACATCCAAGTCGAAGAAAAAACCTTAATCAAGAAAGCAGGAAACGTTGAAGGGTTGGCGGCTTGTTTGTTGGGGCGGGTTCCGTCGGAAGAAGAAAAAATAGCTATGGAACGGAGCGGAGAGCCTCTGGCGCTCTTGATGGCTTCACCAGGATTCCAGTGGAGATGAAAGGGACCGGAATTATCTCAGGCAACGGTGACGAGCAACGAACTCTTGTTGTTGTTTTTCTGCGAGGTGGTGCCGACGGATTGACCTTGGTTCCTCCCGTGGGAAACAGCGACTATTACAAAGTTCGGCCAACCTTGGCTGTCCAGGAAGGTGAGATTCTAAAGCTGGGTCACTCGAACTGCGGGCTGAACCCGGCGCTTTCCGGTCTGCATGAAATCTATCGCGATGGCGGGCTTACGGTTGCGCCTGCGGTGGGGTCAAATGACGACACCCGCTCTCACTTTTATGCCCAGGATCTCATGGAGCATGGTGGTCAGTTGGCCGGTGGTTGGTTGGGTCGATTTTTGCGATATCGTGAGGGACGGCCGCCCAGTGCTTTGTCGGCGGTGGCGCTGGGCAAGGCGATGCCGGAGGTTTTGCGCGGTGCACCGGCGGCGACGGTGATGGAGTCGCTCGATACTTTTGCCTTGGGGAGTGGTTCCGGATCAACGGCGACTTTACAGGCAGAGTTGGGAACTCTCTATGGTTCCCAGGAAAATCTTCTTGGTCCGGCTGCACGGGACACCCTGCAGGCTTTGCAAAGGGTTGGGAAGTTGCGCAGCGAAGATCTTCCTCCGGAAAATGGCGCGGACTACGGGGATGATTCCTTCTCGCGTGGCCTGCACCAAACCGCTCGTCTGATTCGCGCCCAGGTCGGGCTGGAAGCGGTATCGCTGGATCTCGACGGATGGGATTCCCACTTTGCGCAGGAAGCGCTGATCACGCCCCTAATGACCCGGCTTTCTGATGGGCTCGCGGCATTTTATCGCGATCTTGGGAAGCGGATGAAATCGGTGACGGTTGTGGTGATGACGGAGTTCGGGAGGCGCGTGGCTGAGAACTCTTCGTTTGGAACCGACCATGGTCGCGGCGGCACAATGCTGGTGATTGGCGGCGGAGAACGCGGGAATGTCCTCGGCGAAATGCCAAAACTGGAGACCGGGATTTTGGTGGGGCCGGGAGATATTCCGGTGGCGACCGATTATCGCGACGTGTTGAAGCCGATTCTAACCTTGCATGGTGCCGGGAAAGCGATGGGCGAAATCTTTCCTGAAAATTAGATCACCGGACCGGAATGGCGCGCGGGATTTCGTCGTCTTCGATCGGAACAGCGCGGGGGATTTCACCCTCTTCGACAGGGATGGCGCGGGGAATGACATCTTCGACTGGTTCAACAATCAACTCGCGACCTGGAGCGATGGGGCCGTTTTTGATGTTCGGAAGTCGATCGGCACCTTTCATGATGTCGACCCAGATTGGGAGTGCAAGGCTGGCTCCGGAGCTGCCCCTGAGGATGGTTTCGCCTCGATCCATGCCAACCCAAACCGCGCAGGTCAAAGCCGAGGTGTAACCGGCATACCATCCATCGGTCGGGCCATTGGTGGTTCCGGTCTTACCTCCGGACGGAGCCCGAAATCCATAGGTTGAGCGAATGGACCGTCCGGTTCCGGATTTGTTCACATCCTCGAGAATTCGGGAGACTTCCCAGGCAGATCTTTCATCGGCAGCCTGATAGGCAATCGGGCCGTTTTTCCAGAGGACTTCACCGGAGCGATCCCTGATGGCCTGAATGTAGTAGGGGCGAAATCGGGTTCCGCCATTTGGAAAGATGGTGTAAGAGCTGGCGACGGCCTCAGGGGAAGCACCCCAGGATCCGAGGAAGGAAGAGGGAACCATGGGGATGTTACTGATATCAAAGCCCGATGACCGAGCTACCGCGACGATATTCCCCATCCCAGCTGCGGTTGCAACTCGAATGGCCGAAGTGTTACGCGACTGAATGAGAGCTGTTCTGACCCGGATCTCTTTGTAATATTTTCCGTCGGAATTGGCAGGCCTCCATTCGGGGCTTCCTTCGGGGATTTCACTGGGCCTGATGGGCGCATCGCTGATCAGGTCGTATGGTTTGACGCCTTGATCAAATGCGGCAAGGAAAATAAATGGTTTGAAAAGAGAACCGATCTGTCGCTCGGACTGGAGAGCGCGATTGAACTGGGACTCGTTGGCATTTCGCCCCCCGACGATTGCCAGGACTCCACCGGTTTCGTTGTCGATGACGACGGCCGCTCCCTGCAGGTAATTGGGATCGCCCCGACCATTCCATTCGGATCTTTTTTGGTGGGGGAAGCCACGTCGTTGTTCGACTTGAGTAAGACGTTTTTCGACCGAGCGTTCGGCGAGCTCCTGAATATTGGGGTCGAGGGTGGTTTCGACAATGAGGCCTCCATCGCTGATATTTTCCTTCTCAAGAATGCGTTTCAAGTCGCGTCGAATGGCATCAAGCGCGTAACTTCCTTCTCGAAGATTGTTCGGCGAGGCGATTTTAAGCGATTTCTCGCGAGCGGCGTCGGCTTCATCCTGGGTGATGGCTTTGTTTTCTACCATTTTTTCGAGAACCCAATCCCGCTGTAGTTCGGCTTTCTCCGGATGACGGAAGGGTGAGAACTTGTTGGGAGCGCGGATGATGCCCACCAAAAGGGCGGCTTCCTCTAAGGTGAGTTCTTTGGCTGATTTGTTGAAGTAGGTATGAGCTGCCACTTCAACGCCTCGTACCGAGCCTCCCCAAAAAATTCGATTCATGTAGTGCTCCAGGATTTCATTCTTCTCGAAGTTGGACTCGATGCGGACCGCGATGAAGGTTTCGAGGGTTTTTCGATGAAATCCGCCAAGGATTCCTTCGTCCCGCTTTTTGAGTGCGTAGCTATTGCGGGCAAGCTGCATGCTGAGTGTCCCGCCACCTTCCAGTTTTCCACGGGTCAGGGCCCGCCAGACAACACGGGCCATCGAGCGGAAGTCAACAGCACCGTGGCTGCGAAAGCGCTTATCCTCCTGAGCGATGAGGGCGTCGACGAAGTGGGAAGGAACATCCTCGTAGCTAACAATACGTCGATTTTTCCCGTGTAGGAACCCGATTTCCTGTCCGGCCGAGTTCTTCAGGATATGTCCTTCGCGGTCCTGGATTTCAGTTCGGGCAGGCATTTGGACCACGTCTTCGAGGTCGTAGGTGCAGGCGATAACGTAGTAAACAAGCGAGAGGAATGCGCCGAAGATTGTCCCAACAAAAGCTCCAGAAAGACCAACCCGGGCCGGCCACTTGAGCCAAGCGGGAAGCTTTGAGGTTAAAAGCACAATGAGGCGAAAGGGGGCCAAAAAGAAATCGCGGGCGGCGAAGTTGAACTTCACAGCTTTTTTTTTCTTATTTGCCGACTTTTTGCGGGCAACTTTTTTGCGGGCCTTCTTTTTTGGGGGCATCTTGTCTTGAATCGACCTTACGTTTCAACGAGCGAAGGCCAAGGCCTCATTTGCTTCGCAAACAATCCGGAAGTAGTGGAAAGAAGGGCGTTTTTTTTGTTGTCCGTTCGGGAAGTTTTGCCAACCGGGGCTTGAGGCCGGTAAACCGATTGTGACATTTCCATGTAGGTTAGCTGTTAAATCAGCACAGATTTTACTACTATTTTTGTTATGCGTTTGTTTTCTTCTGAGGGATTCAACGTTTTTCGAGTGGTTGCTTCCGTAATCGGAGCTGCAGGGTGACTGTTGGCTTCAGTTGAATGGGTTTGGCCAGTGGGAGTGGGATGCCAATCACGATGGTGACGGGCTTTCTTTGCATGCGGAGTATTTTGGGCCAATCCGCTTTGCCCGTCGCGACCGGGTTGGAGGAGTCTGGGCTCTACCATAATTCGCTGCGTTTTTACGACCCCATGCTGCGGAGATTTCTCCAGCAGGATCAAATCAGACACGAGGGAGGCGACTACAAT
>Ga0213866_10003486_pt1 | contig 10699 bp, 9 predicted proteins | sample PICome_11_FD_160079 | JGI IMG/M metagenome (GOLD analysis project Ga0213866, IMG submission 160079) | Coastal seawater microbial communities near Pivers Island, North Carolina, United States - PICO284 | ecosystem: Environmental > Aquatic > Marine > Coastal | place: USA: North Carolina... | reverse complement strand
GTAAGAATGGATATTAGAAGAATAGGCGCAATTAAAGAAAAAGACCAAATTATTGGTAACTCAACAAGAGTTAAAGTAATTAAAAATAAAGTTGCACCACCATTTAAAGTTGTTGAATTCGACTTAATGTATGGAAAAGGTATCAGTAAATTAGGAGAATTAATCGACTTAGGTACTAAAGCTGGAGTAGTAGAAAAATCCGGAGCTTGGTATGCATATAAAGGTGAAAAAATTGGACAAGGTAGAGAAAACGCAAAAGTTTACCTACAAAAAAATCCTAACGTAGCTGCAGAGATTGAAAAAATTATTAGAGATCAAGCTGCTGCGATAAGTAAGGAGCTAGAAGGAAATCCTTCAGCTAACGAAAAAATTAGCGATAAAACAGAAAAAGAGGAAGAATAATTTCTCTGCCATCATTTTAAACGGGAAGCTTTAGCTTCCCGTTTCCCAAAACAACTATCAATTGAATTAACCCATATTTAGTAGTTCGCGTGAAAAGCGACTTAATTAACCATAGACAAGTTAGTTCAGATTGGTTCTAATTAAAAATAAGAACAAAAGGGGGAAAAATGAGTACACAACAAGCAACAAGCTCGAAAGTTTCTTCATCTTTGGATACCTCTCATTTGAAAGTTAAATTTCCATTTAAAGCTAAATATGGAAACTACATAAACGGAAAATTTGTAGAACCTAAATCTGGAAAGTATTTTGATAATACTTCTCCTATCACTAATGAAGTTATCTGTAAGGTGCCACGATCGAACGAGAAAGACGTTGATTTTGCTCTAGACGCAGCTCACGCAGCATTTCCTGCATGGGGAACAACATCAATTGGAGAGAGATCTAATATTCTCTTGAAAATTGCTGATGTTATTGAGAAAAATCTTAACGTTTTAGCGACAGCAGAATGTTTAGACAATGGTAAGCCTATAAGAGAATGTATGGCTGCAGATTTACCTTTGGTAATTGATCATTGGAGATATTTTGCAGGAGTAATAAGAGCAGAGGAAGGTTCAGTTGCTGAAATAAGCAATAGTGAATATTCTTACCATATACCTGAACCATTAGGTGTAGTAGGTCAGATCATACCATGGAACTTTCCATTATTAATGGCAACATGGAAACTTGCACCAGCATTGGCAGCAGGAAACTGTGTAGTACTTAAACCAGCTGAACAAACACCAGCATCAATAATGCTTCTAATGGAACTTATTGGAGATCTATTACCAGCAGGTGTTGTTAATGTTGTAAGCGGATATGGTCTTGAAGCAGGTAAACCACTTGCATCTTCTAAAAGAATTAAGAAGATAGCTTTTACAGGTGAAACTACTACTGGACGTTTGATTATGCAGTATGCATCTCAAAACTTAATTCCAATCACTTTAGAATTAGGTGGAAAATCACCAAACATTTTCTTTGAAGATGTTTTGGCTAAAGATGACGACTTCTTTGACAAATGTTTAGAAGGTTTTGCTATGTTTACGCTTAACCAAGGAGAAGTTTGTACTTGTCCAAGCAGAGCTCTAATTCAAGAATCTATTTATGATAAATTCATGGAAAGAGCCATTGCAAGAACAAAAGCTGTAAAACAAGACAATCCTTTAAAAATGGAGACTATGATTGGAGCTCAAGCTTCACTAGAACAAATGGAAAAAATTAAATCTTACTTAGATTTAGGTAAGAAAGAGGGTGCCAAAGTTCTATGTGGTGGTAGTGCAGCTAAAATTAATAGTGGATTAGAAAAAGGGAACTATATCCAACCAACTATCTTTGAGGGTAAAAACAATATGCGAATATTCCAAGAAGAGATCTTTGGACCTGTAGTATCAGTTACTAAGTTTAAAGATGAAAAAGAAGCATTAGAAATAGCTAATGACACTCTTTATGGACTTGGAGCAGGTGTTTGGACTCGAGATGGTAACGTTGCATACAGAATGGGTAGAGGCATACAAGCAGGTAGAGTTTGGACAAACTGTTATCATGCGTACCCAGCACATGCTGCATTTGGTGGATACAAACAATCTGGTATTGGAAGAGAAACTCACAAAATGATGTTAAATCATTACAGACAAGTAAAGAACTTACACGTGTCTTATAGTGAGAAAAAATTAGGCTTCTTTTAACCAATAATATATAATGGCCCATGATTCAAAATCATGGGCCGAAATATACAAATGAAAGTATCATTCACATTATCAGCAAAAAAATTACTTAGTGAAATCAAAGAAGTACATGGTGATGACCTTTTATTTCACCAATCAGGTGGATGTTGTGATGGCAGCGCGCCTATGTGTTTTCCAGCAAAAGAATATCAAGTTGGAAACAGTGACGTAAAATTGGGAGAGGTTGATGGAACTCCCTTCTATATGAATGAAGATCAATATGAAAAGTGGAAACACACAGATCTGACAATTGATGCTGTAAAAGGGATCGGAGGCATGTTTTCCCTTGATAATGGAACAGGGCAAAGATTTTTAACGAAATCTGAAATTTGTGTAGTAGTAGACAACGATAAAAAAGCTGCAAATTAATCTCTTTATAGACAAGTTCTAAAATATCTGTATTTAATTAAATATGGGCCAAATTTTACTTACTGATGTTAGAAAAAAATTTTTAGATTATTTCAAAAAAAATAATCATAAGATCGTGGATTCTAGCAATCTTGTTCCCAATAACGATCCGACCCTTATGTTCACCAACTCAGGTATGGTTCAATTTAAAAATGTTTTTACAGGTTTAGAAAAAAGAGATTATAAAACGGCAACGACATCTCAAAAATGCGTAAGAGCTGGTGGAAAACATAATGATTTGGAAAATGTAGGTTACACTCCAAGACATCATACTTTTTTTGAAATGCTTGGAAATTTTTCCTTTGGAGATTATTTTAAAGAACAGGCAATTATTCATGCTTGGAACTTGTTAACCAAAGATTTTCAATTACCAAAAGAAAAACTCTCAGTAACAGTTTTTCATGAAGATGAAGAATCATTTAAACTTTGGAAAAAAATAGCAGGCTTAAGTGACGATAAGATAATTAAAATAGCAACATCAGATAATTTTTGGTCAATGGGTGATACAGGTCCATGTGGTCCATGCTCTGAAATATTTTATGATCATGGTGAGAAATTAAAAGGTGGACCACCTGGAAGTCCCGATGAAGATGGAGATAGGTTTATTGAGATATGGAATTTGGTATTTATGCAATATGAACAAATATCAAGAGATAAAAGAATTAATTTACCAAAACCATCAGTAGATACTGGAATGGGGCTAGAGCGAATGACAGCAGTTCTTCAAGGAACGCACGATAATTATAATATAGATCACTTTAAAAAAATAATAAGCGCGTCTGCTGAACTATTGAAGTCACCTTTAAATGATAAAACTATTGCAAGCCATAGGGTGATCGCAGATCATTTGAGAGCTAGTAGTTTTTTAATCGCTGAAGGAATTTTACCTTCGAATGAGGGACGTGGATATGTATTAAGAAGAATAATGAGACGAGGGATGAGACATGCTCATACTCTTGGAGGTAAAGAAACAATTTTTTATAAATTATTTGATGTTTTGATGAACGAAATGAAAAAAAGCTACCCAGAACTTGTTAGAGGAAAAGATTTAATTGTAGAAACTTTAAAGAATGAGGAGGAAAAGTTTTCTTTATTGTTAGGGAGAGGTATAAAAATTTTAGAGGAAAATTTAGATAAAGTTCAAAACAAAACACTTCCTGGTGAAATAGCATTTAAACTTTATGACACTTATGGATTTCCATTAGATCTAACGGCTGATATTTTAAGATCGAAAAATATCAAAATAGATAACAAGGGTTTTGATAGTGAGATGGAAAAAAGCAAAGCCTTAGCCAGAGCTAACTGGAAAGGTTCTGGAGATAAATCTTTAGAAGAAAAATGGTTTAAAATACGAGAGGAATTAAACCCTACAGAATTTTTGGGTTATGAATTTAATAAAGCAGAGGGAGTAGTTTTAAAAATATCAAAAGGAAAAGATTTTATTAATGAAGCAAAAGAAAATGATGAAATTGAGCTCATAACTAATCAAACACCTTTTTATGCTGAGTCAGGAGGTCAGGTCGGTGACCAGGGAGAGATAAAAACATCAAAATGTAAAATAAAAATTTTAGATACCCAAAAAAAAATGGGCGATCTACATGTGCATGTCGGAAAAGTGATAACAGGATCTATTAGAGTGGGTGAAAACGTAAATTTAGAGATTAATCTCAGAAGACGAAACGATGCTAGAGCATATCACTCCGCAACACATTTACTACATGAAGCTTTGAGAAGGACATTAGGTAAACATGTTACTCAAAAAGGCTCTTTAGTAAGCCCCGAAAAGTTAAGATTTGATTTTAGCCACAATAAACCAGTCGAAAAAAATGAAATTAAAAAGATTGAAGATTTAGTAAACGATATGGTTTCTAAAGCTAGTGACGTTAGAACTCGAATAATGACACCAAAAGAGGCAGTAGATAATGGAGCTTTAGCATTATTTGGTGAGAAATATGGGGATGAAGTTAGAGTTTTGTCTATGGGAGACGAAAAAAATAAATATTTTTCAACAGAATTATGTGGCGGTACACATGTATCAAATACATCAGAAATAGGTAAATTTAAAATAATAAGTCAGTCGTCGATATCTTCTGGAGTTAGACGAGTTGAAGCTTTAAGAGCAGATCAACTTGTAGAATATGAAAAAAATCTTAAACAAACGCAATCTAATAAAGAAAATGAATTGAATGAAGAAATTTCAATTATTAAAAATGCTTTAGAGAAACTTAAAATTAAACCCAATTATAGCAGTAATTTAAGTATTGCTGAAAATTTAAAAAATTTAAATAAACAACTAGATCAAGCTAATTTAAAAAATATAATCGCGGATAAGAGTAAAAATATTATTAAAGATAGCAAAATTACAGATTTTACTTTTAGATATCAAACTATAAAAGATCTTCCTTCAAAAGAGCTAAGAACAATTATTGATTCAGGAAAAAAAGATATAAAGAAAGGAATACTAATCATTTTTTCTGTTCTTGATGGAAAAGTAGGTGTTTCAGTTGGTGTTACTGAAGATTTAACAGAAAAATTTGATGCAGTTGAGTTAGTAAAAATAGCTTCTTCTATTCTAGGTGGCAAAGGTGGGGGAGGAAGAAAAGATTTTGCTCAAGCAGGGGGAGTTGATGAAACCAAAGTCGAAGATGCCTATAAAGCTGTATTAAAAAAAATTAGTTAAGTTTCTTTTTAAGATTGCTGTCTATTGCTTCTAAAAACTGATTAGTAGTTAAATATTTTGTGGACTTATCGATTAAAATTGCAAGATCTTTAGTCATAGACCCATTTTCAACTGTCTCTACACAAACTTTTTCTATAGAGGATGCAAATTTAATTAATTCATCGTTATTATCTAATTTTCCTCTATGAGCCAAACCTCTTGTCCAAGCAAAAATTGATGCTATCGGATTTGTAGATGTTTCTTTTCCTTGTTGATGCATTCTGTAATGTCTTGTCACTGTTCCGTGGGCAGCTTCTGACTCAACTGTTTTTCCGTCAGGCGTCATAAGCACACTAGTCATTAATCCTAATGAGCCAAAACCTTGAGCTACTGTATCCGATTGAACGTCTCCGTCATAATTTTTACAAGCCCACACATAACCACCATTCCATTTCATAGCGCAAGCTACCATGTCATCAATTAATCTATGTTCATAAGTTATCTTTGCTGAATCAAATTTACTTTTAAATTCTTTTTCAAAAACTTCTTGGAATAAATCTTTAAACCGACCATCATATGCTTTTAAAATTGTATTTTTAGTTGATAAATAAACCGGCCATTTTCTTCCAAGTCCATAATTCATGCATGCTCTTGCAAAATTTTTGATTGAGTCATCTAAATTATACATTGCTAAAGCAGTACCTGGTCCGGTAAAGTTAAATACTTCAAATTCCTTTTTATCTTTGCCATCTTTTGATGTCCACTTAACTTCCATTTTTCCTTCTCCAGGGATTAAAAAATCAGTAGCACGATATTGATCACCAAAAGCATGTCTTCCAATTACTATTGGAAGAGTCCACCCTGGAACTATTTTTGGAACATTTTTACAAATTATTGGCTCTCGAAATACTGTGCCACCTAATATATTTCGAATTGTGCCGTTAGGCGATCTCCACATTTTTTTAAGCTTAAATTCTTTCACTCTAGCTTCATCAGGTGTAATAGTTGCGCATTTAACACCAACTCCATATTGTTTGATAGCATTAGCTGCATCCACAGTAATTTGGTCATCAGTTTTATCTCGACTTTCCATACCTAAGTCGTAATATTTTAAGTCTATTTCCAAGTAGGGCTTGATCAACTTATCTTTGATAAAAGTCCAGATAATTCTAGTCATTTCATCGCCATCAAGCTCTACAACAGGATTTTTAACTTTAATTTTTGCCATAAAATATAGATTGATTAACTGTGATTTTTATACATATTAAGAAAAAATTATCAAACTATTAATTATGTTTAATACAATATTTCCAAAAATACATAAAGAAGGATATAAATTTCTAGCTATTTCAATTTTGGCTACTTTTATAGTACTTTTTTTTTCAAAATTTTTGGGTTTTTTATTTATATTGATTAGTGTTTGGGTTTATTATTTTTTTAGAGATCCCGAAAGATATTCAATAAATGATGACAATTATCTAGTTAGTCCTGCAGATGGTTTGATTACCGATATATCAGAAAAAACTGGCCCAGAGGAACTTAGACTTGAAAATACTTCTTTTACTAGAGTCAGTGTTTTTATGAACATATTTAATTGTCACGTAAATAGAATACCATCATCAGGAGAAATAACAGAAATTTTTTACAAACCAGGAAAATTTTTAAATGCATCTTTAGATAAGGCAAGCGAGGAAAACGAAAGAAATTACTTTAAAGTGAAATTAAAAAACGGTGAAGAAATTATAATTGTTCAAATAGCTGGACTTATTGCAAGAAGAATAGTCTGTGAGGTTGAACAAGGACAAGAATTAAAACAAGGTGAAAGAATTGGAATGATTAGATTTGGTAGTAGAGTTGATATTTATTTTAAAAATAAGAAAGTATTAGCAAAACTTGGACAAAACGTAGTAGCAGGAGAAAGCGTATTAGCCTCTGATTAATGGAAGAAAATAAAAAATTTAAATTAGTATCATCAAAAAAAACAAGATATTTACTTCCTAATATTTTAACTTTAGCTGGAGTTTGTCTTGGAATAAGCTCAATTAAGTTTTCCATTGATGGTAATTTTACTTTGGCAGTAACATTAATTTTGTTTGCAGCAATTTTAGATGCTTTAGATGGAAGAATAGCAAGATTAATAAAAGGTACATCAGAATTTGGAAAAGAATTGGACTCTTTAACAGATTTTGTAAGCTTCGGAATAGCTCCAGTTTTTATTTTGTATTTTTGGGAGTTAAACAATTATGGAAAATTAGGTTGGGCGATAACTTTAGTTTATTCTGTTTGCTGTGTGCTTAGATTAGCTAGATTTAATTTAACAAAAATTAGCGAGACAGAAGATTGGAAACAAAATTTTTTTGAAGGTATACCGTCCCCTGCAGGCGGCTTAATAATTTTAATGCCGTTAATATATGAACTAACAGATTTAAATATTGGAATTGATATCAAGCAATTAACACCGTATCTAACCGTTCTAATTTCAATTTTATTAGTTAGCAAAATTCCTACTTTAGCACTTAAAAAAATATCAATTTCACCGAAAACTACAGTTTTCTTACTATTAGGAATTGGTATAGTTTTTATTGCTTTATTGTTTTATACGTTTGAAACTCTTTTAATTTTTGGAGTTGGATATTTAATATCAATTCCGATAAGTATGATAGTTTACAATAAGCAAATAAAAAAAAATGAAGAGAAAATGTCTGAGGATAATCATGAAGATGTTTTATAATGAAGAAATCAAAAAGAATTAAAAAAAGTAATTCTTGGAAAATTAAACAACATCGAGATCAGTTTTTTAAAAAATCGAAGACATTAGGTTATCGCTCAAGAGCATCGTTTAAACTTATAGAGCTAAATAATAAATTTCAATTTATTAAAAATAATACAAATTTACTTGATTTAGGTTCTTACCCAGGAGGATGGACGCAAGTAGCAAGCAATATTATCACAACAGGGAAGATTCTATCGGTAGATATCAAAGATATGAAGCCCTTTAAAAACATAAAGTTTATTAACGGAAATATTCTAGAAAAAGAGACAAAAAAAGAGATACAGAGTTACTTTGAAGGTAATATCGATGTAGTTATTTCTGATATGGCGGCAGACACCACAGGAAATAAATCACTAGATTCAATTAGAACAAATGAACTATGCTCAGATGTCGTAAAGTTTTCAAAAGAAATTCTTAAACCTAGAGGTGTACTTGTTTCAAAGCTTTTTATGGGAGAAGATTTTATTGAAGTAAAAAATCTTGCTAAATCCCTATTCAAAAAAGTAAATTTTTTCAAACCCAAGGCGAGTAGAAAAGAGTCTAAAGAAACTTATTTACATTGTGAAATTTTAAAGTCTTTAAAAATTTAAATAATTGTATATAAGTTTATATGGAAACAATAAAAGAAGCTTTAACCTTCGACGACGTTTTGCTTTTACCCAAATATTCAAAAGTTTTACCCTCAAATACGAATATTTTGTTAAAATTGACCAAAGAAATTAATCTTAAAGTCCCTTTTTTATCTTCTGCAATGGATACTGTTACAGAGTCAAAAATGGCAATAGCTATAGCCAAAGAGGGTGGAATAGGAATTATTCACCGAAATTTAAATATTAAAGATCAAGCCAATGAAGTCAAAAAAGTAAAAGAAAAAAAATTATATGTTGGAGCCGCTATAGGTTCAAACAGTGAGGATTTAGATAGAGCTAAGTCACTTATTTCCAATGGTGTGGATTTAATTGTAATAGACACAGCCCATGGGCACAGCCAAAAGGTTCTAAAAACATTATCAAATATTAAAAAGATAATAAAAAAAGTACCTGTATGCGTTGGTAACATCGCAACCGGAGAGGCTGCAAAAAAACTATATAACGCGGGCGCAGATATAATTAAAGTTGGTATAGGCCCAGGATCTATTTGTACTACAAGAATGGTAGCAGGTATAGGTGTACCTCAAATTTCTGCAATCTTAGAGGTTAAGAAAGCTCTTCATAAAAAAAATATTAAAATAATTTCTGATGGAGGAATAAAATTTTCTGGTGATATTGCTAAAGCTTTGGCAGCAGGAGCAGACGCTATAATGATGGGGTCTATTTTTGCTGGAACAGATGAGAGTCCAGGAAAAAAATTTAAGATTAAAGGAAAAATTTATAAGCATTATCGAGGAATGGGATCTATAGGAGCGATGTCAGCTGGATCAGCTAATAGATATTTTCAAAAAAATTTTAAGGATAAGTCTAAGTTTGTTCCAGAAGGAGTAGAGGGACGCGTAGAGTACAAAGGAAAAGTTAGCGATATAATTTATCAACTACAAGGTGGATTGAGATCTTCAATGGGTTATATTGGAGCTAAAAATTTAAAAGAAATTTATAAAAAAGCTAAATTTATTAAAATTACAAAAGCTGGATTTTATGAAAGCATGGTACATAGTGTAGAAATGACACAAAAAACAATTAATTATAAATTATGATAAAAAGATTAATTATTGGTTTAATTTTTTTGAATCTTTTACCTAATATTTTATTAGCAAAGCCAGAACATTTTCAAGAGGGTGTAAATCTTTTCAATAAAAAAAAATTTGACGATGCAAAATTTAAGTTTGAACAAGATATAGTTTTCAATCCAAAAAATGAACTTTCTTATTTATATTTATCAAAAATATACAACAAACAAGAAAAAAAAAATCTAGAAGAGCAAAATTTGAAAACTGTAATATTATTGAACCCAAAAAATGAAGAAGCAATTTTAAATTTAGCTAAATTAAAACTGAAAAATTCAGATTATGAAAAAAGCAAAGAATTAAATAAAAGGTTAAAACTAATATGTAAAAATTTTTGCAATCAAAGTGATAAATTAAAAATAGAAATTGAAAATTTATCAAAAAAGTAGATGCAGCTTTTTACTGAAAAAGACAAAGTTTTAATTATCGATTTTGGCTCCCAAGTTACTAAACTTATAGCAAGAAGAGTTAGAGAGTTGGGAGTATATTCTGAGATTTTAACACCTTCTCAATTTGATAAATTAAAAAAATTTCATAATGTAAAAGGATTGATACTATCTGGTGGCCCATCTACAGTTACAGTGAATAGATTTCAAACTATTCCAAAAAATATATTTAAAAAAAGAATCCCAACACTTGGAATATGCTATGGCCTTCAATTAATAGCTAAGTTGTTTGGTGGCAAAATAAAATCTTCAAAAAAAAAAAGAGAATTTGGAAGGGCGTTTTTACTTAAAAAGAAAGATTCTCATTTAACAAAAAAATTTTTAAATACAAAAAAATCAGTATGGATGAGCCATGAAGATGCTGTAGTTAAACTTCCTAAAAATTTTAAAACAGTTGCATCTACAAAAGAGTCAAAATTTACAATTATTGAAAATTCTTCTAGAAAAATTTATGGCGTTCAGTTTCATCCAGAGGTAACCCACACTGACAATGGCAAACAATTATTTAAGAATTTTTTGTTTTCAATTTGT
>Ga0213866_10003485_pt1 | contig 10700 bp, 12 predicted proteins | sample PICome_11_FD_160079 | JGI IMG/M metagenome (GOLD analysis project Ga0213866, IMG submission 160079) | Coastal seawater microbial communities near Pivers Island, North Carolina, United States - PICO284 | ecosystem: Environmental > Aquatic > Marine > Coastal | place: USA: North Carolina... | reverse complement strand
GTTATACGTTTTGCAAGTCTTACTGCGCCTGTTCCAAGACCCGGAAGCACTTTTTGCCATGTTAAAACCATCTTCCATTGACGCTTACCTGAGGATATTGCTGGGGCTGGAAAACCTGTGGCAATCGCTGCTCCTGTTGCTGCTGCGCCAGTTAAAAAAGCTCTACGTTTTATATTATTAGTCATCGTCATCCTTTCTTATTACTCTTGGTTCTCTGTCGTCATCAACTGCTACGAATGTAAAGTTGCCTTCGGTTACTCTAATAATTCTGGTCTCGTATTGCCTTGATACCCATGCTTCAACGTAAATGGTTATTGATGTTCTGCCAATTCTTTTGACTTGCGTATAACAGCAAACTGTGTCACCAACAAAAACGGGTAGGTGGAAATTCATTGAATCTACGGCTACAGTTACCGTACGCCCTTTTGCTATTCTTTTTGAAACCAAGTTTCCTGCTATGTCCATTTGAGATAAGATCCAGCCACCGAAAATATCTCCTGCAGGGTTGGTATCAGAAGGCATAGCAAGCATGCGGGTAGTAAGTTCACCTTTTGGTTTTTTAGCCATGTTCACTAATTAAATTATATACATTATATTTTTAGCGGATAGACTAAGCCAAAACCACTATTATGTAAATAGCTATTGAAGCTAAATTATTTAACTTTTAGCGACTATACGTGCTTTTCCATTTTCATATATTACAAGTACTTTTTGATGAACATGAAGAGGTGATTTGTCTTTTTGAATTACGAAAATAGTATCGCCTTGGAAGTTATTTCTGTAGTTTGCGTTCCGATAGTTGTTGCGATAATTATTTCCGTACGGGTAATTATTGAAGCTATTGGATTGATAGTTGTTATTAAAGGCTCTGCTATCTATCAGGCGGTTGTTATCTAATTTAACTACATATTCTGTTCCTGTGGAGGAACTGAATTTATCTTCAGTCATGGCGCCGAGAACTGAGCCGACTATACCAGCTCCTAATCCTGCCAATTGGCTTCCTTTTCCTCCGCCGATCGTTGAGCCTGCCACGCCAAATAAAGCTGCACCAGATAATCCTCCATAGGTGTTTTGTTTTAAGTTATCATGTTCTTTAATAATAACATTACGTGAGGATATTATTGTGCCTTCCACTACAGTTCCTGTCAGGCTATTGCTTGTATAAACATCTGAGTCGATATTTCTGGCACATCCAGTGGTAAATAAAATTACTAAAATATAGCAGTTTGCAATTTTTTTGAGTTTATTGTTCATTTTATTATTCCTCCAGTATTGCTGTTTTGTAAGCACCATTAATAACATTTTAGCATAAATGTGAGCGACGTTCAACAATAAAGTGAGCCTCGTTCATAAATTTAGTGCAGAGTTCCAAGATTCTAGTTTATTAAAATTTTGTAATATTTGCGCTTGCATTCTACATATTTTATGTGTACAATGCGCTGGAGTTTGTTAATATATTAACGAATTCGAAAGAGGAAACTAAAAATAGAACTAAAAAAGGAGAAACAGATGCCTACAGAGAGTGCAGGAGAAAATATGACAAATGGTGCAATTAAAGCACTAAGAGACCAACAAAATAAAAAAGAAATCACCGAATCAGCTGCGGCTGTTACAGAAGGTGCTATAAAAGGCGTAACACAATCAAAAGCTTATGAGTAAACTTTTGGATACCCTACAATAAATTCAGCTATGTTCTTTGCAGCAGCAGGTGGTGCTACTGCATCGCATAAACTTACTAAAGCATTTGTTGATGGGGCCAAAACGGGAGGTTCGGCTACTAAGAGGGCGGCTGTTGGTGTTGCTACAGCGCTAGCTACAATTGCTGCTGGTAGCACATATAAAGAAATGGATATGAATAATAAAGCTTTTGAAGCAGCACAAAGACAAAGAGCTGAAGAGGCGAGAAGAGTTCAAGAAGAGCAAGCTCAGATGCAAGCTCAGATGCAGGTGCAAACTGAACAAAGCTTTACAAGAAAATTCATAAGCACAATATCAAGTGCGGTTGGATATTCGGCTGAAGATTCTGGAAGTAAGAAGGGAGGTTCGAAAGATAATAATAAGAATGCTGCTAATTTGGAGTCAATACCAAGGTCGCAAGCAATTCAGGATATACTTGATAATCATGGTAAAGAAAGTCAAGCGAATCGTCAAGGTGGACGCTCAGGAGGACGTTAATAATATATAAAAAATATCCTTTATATATTATTAAACTTGTATCATAATACTTGATTAAAAAAGTGAGGTTTTTAAATTGACAAAAGAAATTAATAACGGTTTAGGTAATAAAGAAAAGCAATCTAAGGAGAATGAAAAACTGTCTGATATTGCAGAGGCTGCAACTAAAGAAGGTATTGAGGCGTTAGGAAGTGCTTTTAATGGCCCATCATATACAGCAACTAATGCTGCTATTGGTCTGTCGCTTTATACTGGGGCAAATGCAGCTCGAAAACTTGCTAAGGAAGCTATTTGTAAGCCTGGTTCTCCGCAAGTTAAAGCTGCGGCCGCTTTAACTGCCGGTTCATTATTCGCTGTTGCTGCGCTTACCAATTATAAGCGCTCTGACATTGAGAGAAAAAAGGCTCAAGATAGTATTGATAGCGCTCATGAAGAAATTAGTGGTCTTGATTCGGAATTGTCAGGAAATAGACCTCGCAGTAACTGGGCAAGCTCTGTTAATGACAATAATGGCCCGATACAAAGATAATATGTTTAGCTATCAGGTTTTCTAAATCCGGTAGCTACTACATACATTTCCGCAGAGTCTTTTCGGCTGGAGTTAGGTTTAAAATGCTTAACAACCTTGAAGTGCTTTTTCAAGTCATCAAGAAGTTCTTTTTCTGCACCACCTTGTAATATCTTAGCGGCAAATGCTCCATCTTCATTTAAATTATGTTTGGCAAAGTCAAATGCCATCTCACATAACGCCATAATCCTTAAATGGTCGGTCTGTGCATGTCCGCAAGAAGGGGCAGCCATATCACTTAATACTATATCAGTCTTTTTGCTTTGAAGTGCTTCTTCTAGTAACTCAAGTGCAATATCTTCTGTGAAATCACATTGTATAAGAGTGGAGCCTGTAATTGGCTCGACTTCCTGCAAGTCTATACCTATAACTTTAGCTCCTTTTACACGTTGAACGGCAACTTGTGTCCAGCCGCCAGGTGCTGCGCCAAGGTCAACAACACTTTTCCCCGGTTTGAAAATATCGAATTTATCATCAATCTCTATTACTTTGTATGCCGCGCGAGAGCGATAGCCATCACGTTGAGCCATTTGCACAAATGGGTCATTAAGCTGGCGCTGTAGCCATTTTGTTGAGGAACGTTTGCGTCCTCTTGCTGTCTTAACTTTTGTATGTATCTGCCTCATGCCACCTTGGGAGGCATCACCGGGCTTTTTATCTTTTGGCATTTTTTTATTGTTATTATTTAATTTTTCTATATTTCCTATTTGTCATGCGTAATTTGTTTTTGGCATCTTTTGTTTTATATAAAAAGACCCTGAAACAAGTTCAGGGTGACGGTGTTTGGTATTTTATTAGATTATACAAATGGTACTGTAATAGTAAAGTGATAAAAATCTTTTTGTTCTGTTTTATCAGAAGAGCGTTGTGAGGAATTAAAGAAGAATTTTTAAGCCATACTTCTAAAACCATGCGTACCTTTCTTTGTTGGGTAGCCTTCGCTGCACACTCTTTCAGCAAAGCTTTTTTGTGTTTTGGCCGAGAACTTTTGTAATTCAGGGCCGTATCTCTCTATGAATTTTGGATGTCCGAAATTGTCCATGGTATTTGTATATATTTCAGCATTTCTTACGTCTTGTACACCCTTGTCATCAATTAATGGCATGGACCTTCTCATGTTATCCATGACATAGTGAGTATTTAGAACGTTATTAAGCTCTTTATATACCAACATGAATCTTGCATCGGTATCGAGGGGCTTGAATATTAATGCGTTGTTTTCTTTGTCGATGCCTTTTAAGTTAAATTTTCTGCTATCGTCTTGTGGAAGCATTCCTGAATAATATAAATTAGGGTCGATATCAGTGCCTTTAGGTGGGGTATATACTTTGTCTTTACCACTTTTATCCTTGCCTAATTGTGATTTAAAAAAACTGTGGTCGGCAGGTAGTGAAGGAGGTATTGAAAGGGTGATCTTAATATTTTTAATATCATCTTCGGCCGGATATGCTTCTTCATAGAGTTTTAACATTTCCTCTGCACGTTCGCTCTTTACTCCGGATTGAATGTCAGAGGCGACTGCTTTTAACCTGGATGCAAATTTAACGAATGATTGCCCAAATTGTTGAAGCTGTTCGGATCTTTGAGGTTCTATGCCCGGGTAGGGGGTGGCAAGGGGTCTGTCATCCTGCATTATTGGTGGTTTTACATAAGCTGTTGCCATGGTAGATTGTGCACAATGCTCAATTTCATGAACCACGCCTTGGCTGTTAGGATTATCTTTTAACCCTATTATATGTTTGCTTGATGAATAAATGGCATCAGCGTCTAACATCTTAAGTATTTCTTTGTCTTTTATAACTTCAATTTCAGGGCTGCTTGCAAGGCAGGTCATTACCATTTGTTTGTTTTCATCGGTCAGGCGGTCATCTTGATATTCAAGACCTTGCTTTAATGATTGGGATAGTTTTTTGTCATCACCAGTTGCAACATCTATCATATCATCCATAAAATCACTACCGAAGTTAGATGGTGACATTATGCCGTCTACTAATTCGGTACATTCTTTCTCGGGAAGCGAAGATGCGTATTGGAAGTAATCAAGACCTTTTTTAGGTGGGATGGGTGGAGTAAATGGCTTGCTTGTTTCTTCAGTGCGATATGACATCATTGAGCTGGATGCAATAGCAAAAGCTGCCATCCCAACGCTTAGCATAACTATGTTAGCAGGCGTTAACCACGATTGTGCCTGCGTTTCTTCGTTCTTAACTTGTTCGTGCTTAGTATTTGAATTTTTTTTATTCTTTCTTTTGCCCATAATACTAACCCTGTCTACTCGTTAATTTATTAACTTTGTGGGCTTTTATATATAGAATGTTACTAAAATTCAACAATATTGTTGTTAGTGTTATATGTAAGATAGTTGAAAAATAACTATTTTTTAGGGGGGGACATTTCCAGCATTTTATCAAGAGATTTCTTTGCTGTTAAACGCAATTCTTCAGTGATATTGATTTCAGGCGACTGATTAACCATGCACATATATAGCTTTTCTATGTTATTTAAACGCATGTAAGGACATTCATTGCAAGATGCGCATGCGCCGTCTTCAGTTCCCGGTACATCATAGAATTTGCTCTCTGGTGATTCTTTTTGCATCTGGTGTATTATTCCAGGTTCTGTAAGAACTATAAATTCACCACCTGGGTTGTTTTTTGCGAAACTAATAAGCGATGAAGTTGAACCGATATGGTCAGCATATCCAAGCAATGATTCAGGGCATTCAGGGTGAGCTATTACTTTTGCATTTGAATGATTCGTTTTAAGCTTAATTAGCTCTTTTTCTGAGAAACGTTCGTGCACTATGCATGAACCTTCCCATAGCAACATATCACGACCTGTTTTGCGGTTTAAATAACCACCAAGATACTTATCAGGTGCGAAAATTATAGGTTGTTCTTTAGGTATCTGGTTAATTATATACTCAGCATTGGATGAGGTAACTATTATATCAGATAGCGCCTTTACCTCAGCCGAAGAGTTAATGTAAGTAAGCACGATATGGTCAGGATGTTGTTCTTTAAATGCTTTTAAAGCTTCAGGTCGGCACGAATATTCAAGCGAGCAGCCAGCATCAGTGTCAGGTACAAAAACCTTTTTGGTAGGGTTTAATATCTTTGCAACATCAGCCATGAAGGTAACACCACAAAATACTATAACATCAGCATCGGTAGCAGCAGCTTTTCTTGACAGATCAAGTGAATCGCCGACAAAATCTGCAATCTCCTGAATCTCAGAGTCCTGATAATAATGCGCAAGTATAACGGCATTCATACTTTCCCGAAGACGTTTAATTTCGTCTTCAAGGTTAAGTGTGGGGTCTATTTCATGCTCATCAGCAATTTGTAATGACGAGTTATCTACCATTAACTTTAAATATTTATATAACAAAACAAATATAAGATGCCTTTCATAATATATATGGTACAAAAATACAAGTAAAAGAGTTGGAATTATTCACAGTATGTATCTTATTAATAAATTAACATTGAGTTTGTTGACTTAAAAATAAAATTATTTAATCTCAAAGAAAAAATGGAGTTGGCTATGAGTTTAAAACATTTTTATAATTCAGAATATTTAGACAGCTTGAAAATTGGCATTCTTGGGAAAAATGAAGAAAGCTATTTTGATAAATATTTTGAGCACAATAGCTCTTTTTTAAAAGGGGAGGTGGTATCATACGCATTTAATTATATTGCCAACGATAATTCTGACGCCGATGTGTTGAACTATTATAAAAGTGGTGATTTGGGCGGTTATAACATCTTTATAAATTTTAAGGGAAATAATTGGACTTCGGAATTGCAACAGGCCTTTGTTGACGCATCAGAGTTTTTAAGCGATACAATCACAGGTGATATACCTAACTTTTGGTTAATAGATGATGTATATATAAGTGCCTCGCTTAACAATATAGACGGAAGTGGTGGTGTTTTAGGGCAGGCCGGTGCTTGGCTTTTAAGGCCTTCAAGCTCACTTCCTGCTGCCGCATTTATGCAATTTGATACAGCAGATGCAAATGATTTTAATGATGCTGGAACATGGGACGATATAGTACTGCATGAAATGCTGCACAGCATAGGTTTTAGCTCTAATATCTGGGCTCGTTTAGGGCTGATATCAGGGAATTGGACTGATTCTCCATATTTTACAGGGCAAAATGCAAAAATAGCATATGAAGCATTGTTCGGTGCTGATGCATCGCTTGGTGTGCCTTTAGAAGAAGATGGTGGAATAGGAACGGCATATTCACATTGGGATGAAGAGATATTCGATAACGAGCTTATGACGGGCTTTATAAATGATGATAATTATTTATCAGATATGACTATAGCCGCTTTGGAAGATATGGGATATGACACTGTTTTTGATGCAAGTGATTACGTTGTATAAAAACTATAATCCCCACATTTTCTGTGCAAGTTTGTAGCCCACAGGGTCATATTTTTTTAGATCGTGAATGTTAAACGGATAGTAATCGTTTTCTAGCGAGCCATATTTTCTAGAGAAATATGCTTCGGAAAGTTCTGCAAAATATTCTACTTCGTTCGTAAGAGCGTAGGCTCTAGGAGCTGTGCCCCCATTTTGCGTTTTTACATTTAAGTATAAACCGCTCTTTACGGCATTATTATATGCATTAATTACGTCGATATTGTCATACCCCAGAACTATATCGTGAAACCCATGTGCAAGTTCATGTAGGACGACTGCGTTGTCCTCTGAGGATAAGTTATGCAACTTTGTTGCATCATGAAAAACAACAGCCTTATATAATGGTGAATAATAAGCAGTTACGTTCTTATGTACTCCCGGTTTCTTTTTATATAAAAAGATGGTTACTTTCTGTAACTGTTTTACTGCCTTAAAGGGAACGCGACTGCGTATCTTCAAGAGCTGTTTTTCAACTTCTTTTAGGGCACGGTTTCTATACAAAGCATCATTAATCAAATCTTCTTGTATGCGTACTTTCCAGCCAGCTAAGTTCTTTTCTACATATTTGGTGTTCTTGGCCTCTTCTTCAGCGTTTAATAACCGTATTATTTCGGACATGTTATCGTTATGGGTTGAATCAGTTATTTGCGATGTTTTTATAGCCATCTTCCATGTATTTTTTTCTCTTCGATCTTTGGAGCGCCTAATTTTTTCCTTATAAAGCTTTATTTCATAGTATGGGTTTCGGATTTGGTTCGCCGGTATTTCCTTAACCATAAATGAGCCCTTTTTTATGTGAATTTTTTGCCTTACCTTTGGAGCTTCTTCAGAATTGTTGACTTTATCTGATGGTTTATTACGAACAACATCTACTAACTCATATACTAATATTGTATAGTCATCTTTTCTGGCATACGAATTATTTTGGTATGTAACTACTAATAATATAAAAATAATAGAATATGTTATGCGTCCCATACTAAAATTGTATCATATGAGTTGCATTTGGGCAAGTTTTTGAGAGTGTTAGGCTTAGAAAGTACATTATTTAGATGCTTAGTAATCCCATAATCTTTTTAATCTCAAGCATGTTCTTAGAGGCAATATCTCCTGCTTTTAGAACGCCTTCTTTTAAAATTTCGTCAAGGTAAGCCTTGTCTGACTGAAGTTTTTGCATTTCTGAGCGTATTGGTCGTATGTGCTCAACCATTAATTCGGCAAGGTCTGCCTTGAATTTTGCAAAGCCTGAATCTTGATATCTTGTTTCAATATCTTTGCGCTTCTCACCACTTATGGCGACGTAAATATTAAGTAAATTACTAGCCTCAGGTCGTTTCTCTAAATCATATGTTACGCCAGCCTCCATATCCGATTTTGCCTTCTTTATTTTTCGGACTATCGTGTCATCATCATCGGTAAGATTTATACGAGAATTATCCGATTCTTCAGATTTGCTCATTTTTTTCGTTCCATCACGAAGTGACATAACCCTTGTTGCATTGCCCATTATCATAGGTTCGGGCAGGGTAAAATATTCTTTGTCATATTGACGGTTAAAAGCTCCAGCAATGTCTCGTGTCAGCTCAAGATGTTGCTTTTGGTCTTCGCCTACAGGGACGTGAGTTGCTTTGTATAATAATATATCAGCCGCCATAAGAACCGGGTAGCTATATAACCCAAGGCAGCTTTTATCCTTGTTTTTCCCGGCTTTTTCCTTGAACTGTGTCATTCTATTTAACCAGCCAAGAGGAGTCATTGTAGATAGTAACCAGCCAAGTTCAGAGTGTTCGGCAATTGCGGATTGATGAAATATTATCGATTTTTTAGTATCTATCCCGCATGCTATATATGCCGCAGCGGTGTTACGTGTGTTGTTTGTAAGTTCTTTTGGGTCTTGAGGTACTGTTATAGCATGCAAGTCAACTATGCAGAATAAGCAGTTATATTCATCTTGCATTTTAACCCAGTTCTTTATAGCTCCAAGATAGTTTCCAAGATGTAAATTACCTGTAGGTTGGACGCCTGATAACACCTGCTTCATACAATAAATCTCTAATTATTTTTTCATATGGCTATATAACACGTTTTTTCATTACATAAAATAAATAATTATGTTAGAATTTTATTTATTAGATTTCGAATATAGTCCTAAAATAGTTAAGATGGTTTTGATGTGTTAACTGAAAATTAACTATTCTGGGGTTAAAATATTAGTTACAGTTGGGGTATTATTTTTAAAGGAATGCTATGGATGGAACTGGCGCCAAGTTATCAGATGAGGATATAAGGAAGCTTGTAAAGAGCCCTCTTGATAAAAGGCTGGATGTTACAAAAAAAATCGGAAAATATTACTCTGCTGGTGGGTTTGGTAGAGAGCAGATGATGATTGCGGAAAGGATATTCCGTACTCTACTAAAAGATACAGAGGTTGAGGTAAGGAAAGCTCTTTCAGAGTCTATAAAGTTATCAACTGATATTCCAAGTGATGTTGTCCTTGAACTTGCTAAGGATATTAATGAAGTTTCAATTCCGGTATTAGAGTTTTCAAAAGTTCTAACGGATGAGGATCTGATTGATATAATTGAATCAAGCGAGGATATGTCAAAGCAGTTAAGTGTTTCTAAGAGAGAAAATGTATCAGAAGAAGTTTCTACGGCCTTGATAAAAACAGGTAATGAAAATGTTGTAGATACATTATTGCAAAATGAAGGGGCTGATGTTTCGGATTCGGGCTATAACAAAATAGTTAATGATTTCTCTGATAAGGAAGATATTCTGGAAAATATGGTACAAAGGGATAAAATTCCCGTAACTGTTATGGAGCATCTGGCTGAAAAAGTTTCAAGCGAAATTTATAACAAACTAGCAGTAAAACATAAGAGCAAAATTAAGCAATTAAACGCAGCAGTTGGTCAAACTCAAGAAGTCGTAGCCATGAAAGTCATGGGTATGCAAAGTACTGAGCAGGAATATTATAAATTCTGCAAACTGATGTCTAAGTTGCGCATTCCACCTGACTTGATGCCTATATCCGCACTTTGTGTCGGTAATTTTAACCTTTTTGAGATATGCATCGCAAGAGCTACTAAGGTTCCTGTGTTGAACGTTAGGGCGTTGTTACAAGATGCTGGTAATAAAGGTTTTAAAGTCCTTTATGAAAGGGCTGGTCTTCCTGATAATTTATATGATGCTACCGAAATTCTAGTAGATGTTTTAAGAGACATGCAAGAAGAGTTGAAGGGCAATGGTATCGTCCTTTCTAAGAAAGTATCGGCACGCATTATTGGCAATATGATGATGCGAGCGGAGGAAGTTGGGGACGTGGAAAATATAGACTATCTTGTTACCTTGATAAGGCATAATGTTGAGATGGCCGAATCAGATGACGATTAAGCCGCCTTTTCTCTTTTTACAGCACGCCAACCAATATCACGGCGGCAAAAACCATCTTTCCAATCAATTTTATCAACTGCGTTATAAGCTTTGGCTTGAGTTTCGGTAACTGATGAACCTAGTGCTGTTA
>Ga0213866_10003484_pt1 | contig 10700 bp, 9 predicted proteins | sample PICome_11_FD_160079 | JGI IMG/M metagenome (GOLD analysis project Ga0213866, IMG submission 160079) | Coastal seawater microbial communities near Pivers Island, North Carolina, United States - PICO284 | ecosystem: Environmental > Aquatic > Marine > Coastal | place: USA: North Carolina... | reverse complement strand
AGCTTGCTTATGTACAGTACTATAATCTTTAAACGTCCTATAAATTCGGTAAATAATAGTGAGTGATATGGTAAACTCAGTCTTTTCTAATGATTGCCCAATTTGTCATAGCGAAAATAATCAAGCTTGGATTATCTGCGAAGACTCTCAAAGACTTAATCGTTGCAATGATTGTGGTTTGGGTTACCTCGCTCCTTATCCGACTCCAATTGGAGATCTTTATAAGGATTACGGTGACTACATTACTCAGTTGCCCTCTAGCTATTTTGAAAATCGATTGCGAGTCAGTGCTAAAAAACGCGCGATTTTTACTTTGATAAAAATGATGCTCGGGAAAGATGCACGCCTACTAGATTATGGTGGAGGGGCAGGACTATTCGTCGGTGTCGCTCGAAAGCTGGGCTTTAAAAATTTATATTTATTTGAACCATCTGAGAATTTTAGGCGAGCAGCGATTGAACGAGTTGGTATTGAAGCAAGCCACGTAGTTGATGACATTTCCAAATTGCAGGGTCAGTTTGATTTCGTTTCCATGCTTGATGTTATTGAGCACCTTCCTCAAGAAAAATTACACTTTTTTCTGACAGAATTGACGGCAAAAATGACCCTGGGAGGGTATCTGTTTGGGGAAACACCAAATCGCCGGTCATGGAACTTAATGATTTTCGGACAAGAAGATCCGGTAATCGCGCCTCCATCGCACCTTACCTATTTTACAAAGCGGTCTCTGCATAAGATTTTGAGTATGCACGGATTTAAACGAAAAGTGCTCGTGACTTGGGGGGTATCGCCCAACAGCTTTTTTAGAAAAAGCAAATTTTCGCCGTCGTTTGTCGAACAGCCACAAACAAAGCTTCAGGGTATTTTCGCCTTGGTTATTCGAGGGCTATTTAAAATCTTCGGTCCGGCATCGTTTTTGGCTAATGCAGGGTATCAGATTATCTTTCTCTATAGATTAGAGCAGAGAAAACCGGCAGAGCCGAGTCGAGAACACTGAGGTCTCTGTTATGGTTCAGGATAATTTACTCTGTTGTTCAGTTGTGGTGGTTTGCAAGGATAATTTATCCGAAGTAAAAAAAACAATTATCAGTCTGCTGAAAGATGGAGAGGTTCCCGCTTGCGCTGAGGTGCTGGTGATTGACGATTCGTCGGAAGACGGTATTTCACGGTATATAGGCTCACTAGAGTTAGAAAATTTGCGTTATTTGCGTGGTGATGGAGTGAGTCTGTACAGCGCGATGAACGTAGGAATAGAAAATTCCACAGGTACATACTTATGGTTCTTAAACAGCGGAGACTGTAAGTCGGAGGAGTTTGAAATAACGGACCTTCATTCGGAAATGGCGGATATCGTTTACGGCGATACGGACTACGTGGAGCACGGTGTCATCGTCCGTAAGCAAACCAGGCCGGGTTTCAAACTTCTCACGACGCAGCAGCTGAACAATTTTCTGCCCTGTCATCAGTCCATTTTTTTTCGACGGAAGTTGATTGTTGATAATAACCTTCGCTACAATACCGATCTTAAAATTTCTGCCGACTATAAGTTTTTGGAAGCAATAGTCGAGGCCGGCGCCACTGTATTATACCGGCCGACTACTATTAGCGAGTTTGCTCTTGGTGGCATATCAAACAAATACAATAGCTTCTCACAAGTAATTTTGCATGCCAGAGAATTAAAACAGACACGAAGGTTGTCTTTACCTCAATTCCTGATTTTAGCAATGAAACTATGCCGAAAACTCAGATTTTAAACACCTCAATCAATTTGATAATCTTCAAGCCTGTGCTTGTGATGCTTTGCAAGATTGTGGGCGTTCCTCATGCGGTAATTGTAGCCGCGTCAATCTGTATTTTATCGATCAGCATTTTGTTAATTGGCAAAGTTAGCCAACGGCTGATGCTATTGCTGGTTCCTCCGGTTGCAATAATGGCCCTTTTGGCCACAGCTTCAATCAACCAAAGTGAGTATTTTTACAACGTAATTTTCTCGATCAATGTTTTTCTTATCTTAGTGCTATTTTGTGTGCAAAAAGAACGGGAGTTTCGTAATGACCACCTGTTTTGGCGTTTCGCGCTTATTGCAACCTTGCTCGCGTCTTATATTGATGCGCTATTTTTCGATACACTTACGAATTTCGATGGAAGAAATACGCTTATTGGATACGATAATCCATTATGGGCCGCTCGCGATCTCGGGGTTATCATTTTCTTTCTACACCTTTCTTCGTCGAAAAACCGAATGATAGAAATTGGGATTATACTCGCGACGATACTCTTCTTCTTGGAGGCGCGAGCTATATTCTTAATTTCGTTGTTTGTTTGTTTTGTTAGGCCTCGGCCAGTTAATCTGCTTGTCGGGCTTGCTATTCTAATCGGTATTTTTCAATATTTAATTCAATTAAACCCCTATAGTGTTTCGAAACGCTTTACAGAATGGTACCAAATAGTTTCAAACTTACATCAAACACCTTTGTTTGGTTTCGGGGTGAAGAATTATTCCGATATTAGCTTCACCAATTTGGGTGCTTATCCGCATCACTGGGTTCTGGATGTCATTCTAGGGTATGGCTTTCTTGGGGTCTTTTTCACAGTTTGGGTAGGGATTAACTTTCTTAACTTACTTAAGCTCAAGGATCGCAAAGAGCTACACCAATTAATGGCAATACCGATAGTTTATATTTTGGCCGGCTTGTCACAAGGGTCATTGGTCAGCGGAATGCTTGGCTTATGCCTCTTACCAATTGGCTATAAGCTTAATAATTTGCTTATGTCTCGGAACTCTCGAAAAACTGCGATAAGTGCATAGATAGTGAAACCCTACCCCGCTTTTATTCTATTGCCAGGATCCTCGTCGGCACCAATTGCTCATGTCGGTCTGAATAAAGTAGAAAATACGCTTCACTCTGAACATAAATAAGTGAAATGAATATAAATGCTTAAAGAAAATGAAAGCCCAAGCAATACGCTATATTTAGTTGTTATGGAAAATACTTTCAAAAATAACATTCACGCAAACCAAATATACCCCGTGCTCAATGCAAACCCAAAAATGCATGCCCTATTCATAAATCCATTATTTGAAGCGTCTCGCTCAAGAATCGGCCTTGTCAAAGGTCGTCAAAAGATTGACCATGCGAAAGTTTGCTATTCTCCTTTCCCTACATATTTCTTTTTCAGCCAGTGGTTCGTTTTGCCGTTTGTGATCTTATGGTCGTGTGTGCCACTTTTGTATTTGTGTGTAAAAAATAAAATAGCGGTAATCCATGCGCGGAACTTAATGTCAGGTATCTGCGCCGTGCTCGTTAGCAAAATTTGTAACGTTTCTGTTGTTATGGACATGCGAGGTGTTCATCCTGATGAAGGAGTGATAATCGGACGCTGGAAGTATGGTGGTTACAGCTATCGAATTCATAAGCGTCTAGAAGCTTGGGTTTTGAAAGCAGCGACAAGTGTAGCGTGTATAAGTCCGAATCTTTGCAGATACGTTTCGGATGTAGCCCCTAGTGTCAGGCCTATTTTCGTACCCGCCATGGTTAGTCCGGAAAGTTTTTATTTCAGCGCGGCTCTTCGCAAAGAAGCTAGAAATCAGTTGTCCATTAAAGATAATGATGTGTGTTTAATTTATACTGGGTCACTGGGTTCGTGGCATAGAATATCTGAATTAAAGAAACAAATTTCGGACGAAAGAAATCTGGTGGTCGGCAAGAAATTGGTGGTCATAATTCTTAGTAATGCAGACCCAGACGTAATTAAATCTGAATTAGACTTGGACATATCCATACCGATTATCGTGCGTAACGTACCTCCAGTAGAGGTCAATTATTACTTGAATGCTGCGGATATTGGGCTTTTGCCAGGCAAGAAAATCGAAAATGAAAGTGATCGGATCGTTTTTGATGTAATGATTTCATCAAAAGCCGAGGAATATCTATCTACCGGCTTGGACATTCGCGCTAACCCCGCGATACCATTTTTCTTTGACGATGAGTATTATAGAAGCGACTTTAAATCTCGCGATGAAACCGCGATCTTTTACCAAAGTAAGTTCTCAAATGCTTCGGTTATCGAAAAGATAAGAGGACTTCATGCCAATGCGCGGTGAGGGTTTGATAGGCTTCAGCAGCTTACGACTATGACCCGAAACGGACAAACAAATCAAAGTTTGTGGCCCATTGCCGCCTCATACATTGAAGCTTAGCGTGAAATTATCAGTTCTATTGGCGAGTTATAATGGAGAAAGCTTTATAGCGCCGCAAATCCAATCTATTTTGGAGCAGTTGTCACCTGAAGATGAGCTTATTGTTAGCGATGACGGTTCCACTGATCGAACGCTTGAAATAGTCGCTTCATTCGATGACCCAAGGCTATTTCTTTTAAAAGGGCCATGTGACGGTATTAATGCAAACTTTATCCATGCCTATGAACATGCAACAGGCGAGGTGGTTCTTTTATCTGATCAAGATGATGTTTGGCTGCCGGGTCGGGCTCAACTCTATCGAGATAAACTGGTTCAGCACGATTTTGTGTTCTGCGATGCAGAAATCATTGACGAAAATGGAAATGTAATATTCGCGTCTTATTTTGAGAAAAACCAAACGCCAAAATCTTTTCTGGGCAATTTAATTCGATGCAGAACCTTGGGATGCTGCATCGGTTTCCGCCGAAATGTAATTGGTGAAAGTCTAAGAGTTCATAAAGTTTATGATATTCTGCCGTTCGATTACAGCCTCACATTGTTATCCTTGTTTCACTTCAAAGTTTATTTTTCGACTAAGCCGTATCATCAGTACCGTCGGCATAGCGCAAATTATTCTGCAGGCGGAGAAAAATCTAGAAATTCACTGCGCAAGATGGTTGCGTTCAGACTAAGAGCTCTAGCATATGTGATCGGGGCCAAGCGATGGTTGCCTCGTTATAATTAAATGCAATTAGTTAAAATGCCTCATAATCCAAAAATATCCTTGATAACAGTTAGTTATAATTCCGAAGCCTTCATTGAAGAAAATATAGCTTCAGTAAACAATCAAGATTATGACAATATTGAACAAATTTTTATAGATGGGTTATCAACTGACCGAACGGTAAGCATCATTCGGGAGAACGTTTCTTCATCCTATCGTCTGGTTTCCGAACAAGACAACGGCATCTATCATGCGATGAATAAAGGCTTAAAGCTGGCGACTGGCGACTACATCTTCTTTTTGAACTCTGATGATATACTTGCCGATAGTTCAGTGATTTCAAAATATGTGGAGGCTATTAGGAAATTTAATCCAGGGATCATTTTTTCAGACATAACATTTACGCACCAAAATGACAGAAACCGCGTGACGAGAAGGTGGAAAGCGGGTCCTTTTCAAGAGAACAAACTGAAATATGGCTGGATGCCCCCCCATCCCGGCGTTGCCGTAAAGCAAAGTATATTCGAAAAATACGGTGGGTTTGATGAGCAATTTGCGATTTCTGGGGATTATGAATTTTTACTCCGAGTATTCAAAAATTTTGATGGATTCGTATGCTATCTTAACGAGGTTTCGGTTCTGATGCGTCAAGGCGGGGCTAGCAACAATGGCTTGAGAAGCGCTATAAAAAAATGGAAAGAAGACTGGCTTGCTCTTAGGAAAAACGATATTGGTTCATCACTAACTGTCTTGTCCAAGCGCTTATACAAGGTCAATCAGCTGTTTTGAAATCAGCTTTGATCTTCAAGGAAAACTGAGTTCAAATTGTTTTATTTTCGTGAAAAAAATTAATATGAATACGATACGAAAAATTCTGCTGCTGATGACGAAGGCTGAACGCAACCGTGGTGAGTTTATTTTGTTTCTTTTAACAATTATGGCTTTGCTTGAAACCTTGGGCGTAGCATCGGTTATGCCGTTCTTGGTCGTTTTGAGCGATCCGGGATTGATAGAAGAAAACGCGATACTGTCTAGACTTTATAACTTTTCTTTATCTCATTTGATTAATAGTGAGGATCAATTTTTGTTTTTGCTTGGTGTTTGCTCGTTCGTTGTCGTTATCTTAAGTTCAATATATAAAATGTACACTTTCTACAAAATGTACGACTATTTGGAAATGTTGCGGCATAGCATTGCGTCTCGATTGACTAAATCTTACTTAGATCAGCCATATGCTTTTTTCCTAGGAAAAGACAGCAGCGATATTTCTAAAGCCGTACTTTCTGAAGTGGACACTGTAATTGCGACCGTGGTTCGCCCCGGTTATATCATGTTATCTAACGTTTTTGTGCTAATTGCCATCGTTGGACTTTTGTTCATAGCTAACCCAGTTTTGTTATTAATTACTGGCTGCATCTTAAGCGTTTTATACTTTGGGCTTTATTATCGTCTGAGGCTTTACGTACGTAATCTGGGTGAGCAGCGTTTGACTGCAAACAAGTCTCGGTTTGCCGTTCTTAATGAAGCGCTCAATAATATTAAATTTGTAAAATTTTACTCCCTCGAAAGCGATTATATAGCCAAATTTAGGGTTCAATCTCGGGTATTTGCCTCCAGCGTTGCTAAATTTGCCACCCTCAACCAAATTCCCAAATATCTTGTTGAGGCTGTGGCGTTCGGCGGCCTTATATCCCTGGTCTTGGTATTATTGGCCTTTGCAGGGGGGCTAAAAAGTGCGTCGTTGGCAGCCATTTTGCCAACAATTGGGCTGTATGCATTTGCAATTTATCGTCTGCAGCCGGCGGTCCAGGCGATCTACACAGGCTTTAGCGGGTTGAAATATGGGGAACAAGCGGTCGAGGCTCTTTTAACCGATATTCAAAGTATAGATCAGAAAATGTTAGGATTAGAGGAAGGCCGTACTATAGATTTTAAGTCTTCTGCTCATTTGCAAAATTTATCTTTTGCTTATGAGAATGATGGTGGGGCAATAGGAGTGCTAGATAAAATTGATATCAGAATTCTTGCTGGCTCTAAAATTGGCGTTGTCGGTAAGACTGGAGCCGGAAAGACAACTTTAATCGACATTATCATGGGGTTGCTGGCGCCCACAAGTGGCAATCTGACTATTGATGGTGTGCGAGTGAGTGAGGCTGATATGCAAAGCTGGCGTAAAAACATTGGCTACGTTCCCCAAGAAGTTATCTTAAACGATGCGTCAATTGAGGAAAATATTGCCTACGGCGTTTCGAAAGATCAGGTGGATACTGATCGGGTGGTAAAATGTGCTGAATTAGCTCAGCTTGATGACTTCATTTCAAAAAACACAGAGCATGGTTATCTTACATTTGTTGGCGAACGTGGTGTGCGGTTGTCTGGTGGACAACGGCAGCGATTAGGGATTGCCAGAGCCCTTTACCATAATCCAGCTGTTCTGGTCTTTGATGAAGCAACAAGTGCGCTTGATTTAGATACCGAAAAAGCCGTTATGAGTTCGTTGAATATAATCGGCGAAGACAGAACGGTCATTATGATTACGCACCGTCTGTCCACCCTCGAAAATTGCGACCGCATCATCGAGTTAGACTCCGGAAAAGTAATTTTTGACGGTAGTTTTTCGGACTTTCGTTCAAAAAATTTCGAGATTACCGATGCAGATAATAAGTTGGACTAGAGACAGTGGCATCAAAAATATTAAACCTTATTCATGATTTTTCCTTCTTGGTTCTCGTTGCCATCAAGTCTATTGGTAGGCGTTCTAATTTGTCCAATGGCCCCAGTCTAAATAAAAGAGCGATGATTTTATGTAACGGTCCATCCTTAACTTCGGATATGCCGACAATTGTGAAGCGCAGGGACGGCGCTGATTTATATTGCGTGAACTCATTTTGTTTGACTAAGTATTTCGATCAATTGATGCCTGAATTTTGCGTTTTTGCCGATCCGATGTATTGGCGAAACGATGTCGGTGAAAATATTCTGGAGAACCGAAACCAAATTATATCGGCGCTGCTTCAATCTGATTGGCCAATTACTGTAATCTGCCCTTCAGGAGGGAAGCCGTTTTTGACGCGCGAATTGGCTCAGGCGCAAAATATAAATGTCGTGGGCGTCGACAGAAATGAATTTCATTTCAAACATGATGGCTTTCAGTTGTTTGCTCTAAAATATGGTTTGGTAACACCAAATTTTATTAATGTTGCAATACTGGCTTTATGGTGGTGCATTTTGAGAAGGGTAAAAAAAATCGAGCTGTATGGAGCCGATTTTTCTTCTCACATTGGATTAAAGTTCGATCTAAATTCGGGTGAGACCGTAACCGAAAACCAACATTTTTATCAGGCGGAAAAGAAAGAAGGCATGAAAAGGGAGAACAGAAAATATCCCGATCGGCCGCAGAAAAAAATGCATGAGCGCTTTTTCCAAGTATGGCTTGCTTTCCACCAAATATACTTACTGGCAGAGTTAAGCAAAGAAAGAGATTTGGACTTGGTTAATTTTTCTTCCAACACAAATTTGGACTCAATTAGAAGAAAAAACACGGAAGTATCATAGCTTCATGCCACCGACCATTAGTAGTTCGACTAAATTTGGTTGAGCGCCTATGTTGGGAGCTACGAATAACGAGCTACGAGCTACGATCTATGAGTAAAGAAATCGCCACGATAGGGTTTTGGTCGAAATATTGGAAATTAAGACGGTTCGTAAGGCACTTTTCGACTGAAAATGCTTTGTGACGCAGGAAAAATAATTTGCCGAAACTGTCTTTTATAAAGAAACAGGTAAAAACCTGTTTAAACAAGTCCAAGTCTCTACTCAATCTCAATACATTAAACGAGCTTGAGAGTGATGGAAACTTTTCTTGGATAACAAGATTTCGTCTTTTACCAAAAACAAAAGTAACCTTGCCGTTCACTCTCGGAATATCGTGTCGAGGTTGTGCATTTGTTGACCATATCGACAAGGACCCTTTCGCAAAAATTGTCGAACAAGTGCTTGTATCAGATGGTGATGATCACATAATCGAATACCTTCTTGAATGTTACAAAAATGAACAAAAACTCGTAGGTGAAACACCTATGCGAGAACTGGCGCCGGCAGCGTTCTCGAATGTTCCTCCTTGGGCAATTGTTATGCCTTGGGAAAAAATCTCTCTTCAAGAAAAGCTGCGGCTGTACCTCGAATTGTACGAAGCTAACAGAGGTATGTACGGCGCAAATTTAAGAACTACGCAGTCTGATTCACCTTCTTCTTTTTTGTATTCAACGGCTGCTGCACGATCACAAGTCGAACAAACGCGAAAATTAGTTTGTGACATAAGAATCCGCGGAATTATAGAAACAGGAGACTTGCCCTTGGTTTATGTCCTTCGAAGAGGCCGCCAGTGGAGATGGTGCATGACTGGTGAGGGCAACCATCGTGCGTATATTTTCTCGCTTATGGGAGAGCCGTCTATGCTGGCAGAAGTCTTCGCTTTTGTTGATCGCGATAGGGCAAGCGAATGGCCAAATGTGCTTAACGGCAATTATACCGTTGAAGAGGCATTGCCTGTCTTTGATTCATACTTTGAGGGCCGAAATTGTATTCGGGGTGTTGTTTAACGTCAGTAAAGGAACGGTATTTGAAAATATTGCATTTAAATTATTCAGATAATTCTGGGGGTGCTGCTAAAGCTGCGTATAGGATACATCGGAGTCTATTGAAGGCAGGTCATGAATCTAAGTTGTGGGTTAACCGATCAGAGTTGTCTGACCCATCCGTTTACAGCCCAGAAGGTTATTTCCACAATCTAAAAACTCGCGCGCGAAGTGAATTGTCTCGCCTGCTTTGCAGGAAGCAGATAAAAGAAACTGGCGTTTTTCATTCTTTGTCCTTGTTTCCGTCGGCATGGCCAAAATTAATTAATGATTCTGATGCCGATATTGTTCATTTGCATTGGGTTAATGCTGAAATGCTCTCAATCAAAGATGTTTCTAAAATCAAAAAACCAATCGTGTGGACCCTCCATGACATGTGGGCGATATCAGGAGCGGAGCATCTAAGTTATGAAAATAAATGGCGAGATGGTTATAAAAGCAGTCGAACCCGAATTTTTCAAATGGACTGGAACAGATCTGTTTGGAAGCGCAAGAAACGCCACTGGCAAAAACCCTTGAATATTGTTACGCCTAGCAGGTGGTTGGGTGATTGTGTTGCAGAAAGCCCGTTAATGATTGGCTGGCCAAGGGAGGTGATTCCAAATTGCCTGGATACTGAACTTTGGAAGCCATATGATAAAAAGTCAGCAAGAAAGTTACTTAAACTGCCAGAAGATACACCGTTGCTATGCTTTGGTTCCTTCGGAGAAAACAATGCTTTCCACAAGGGCTACGATCTGATGAGTGAGGCGCTTGAAAAGCTTGAATGTAATATTCCGGGGCTTGAGATTGTAGTTTTTGGTGCCTCGGGCGCCGATGATAAGTTTGGAAAAAATATTCGCCGTCATCATTTGGGTCTCTTATCTGATGAGACTTTGATGCGTGCTGTTTACAATGCGTGCGACCTTGTAATTGTTCCATCTCGCAATGAGTCATTTGGCCAGGTGGCATCTGAAGGAATGGCGTGTGGTACGCCAGTTGTATGTTTTAATGTGTGTGGATTGAAAGATATAGTTGACCATAAAGTAAATGGTTATTTGGCCAATGGCTTTGACACATCTGACCTAGCGCGAGGTATTTCCTGGGTTCTTAATCATAAGGACCCAAGCTCACTGTCCTTTGCAGCGAGACGCAAGATAGAGAAAATGTTCTCCGAAGC
>Ga0213866_10003482_pt1 | contig 10703 bp, 9 predicted proteins | sample PICome_11_FD_160079 | JGI IMG/M metagenome (GOLD analysis project Ga0213866, IMG submission 160079) | Coastal seawater microbial communities near Pivers Island, North Carolina, United States - PICO284 | ecosystem: Environmental > Aquatic > Marine > Coastal | place: USA: North Carolina... | reverse complement strand
ACCCCACACGGCCCTGATCCAAAAGAAGACAAACCGGGTTATTGGCGAAACCACAGTGATGGTTTCACTTACGGCCCCGGTCGCTTTTGGGATTCGGCTTTCGCAAAGACGGGCGGAGCAGGCATAACGCTCGCAACTTACCACGACATCCTTCACGCCACACATGCTGATGAAGACGGCCTTTCGCCATTCACAGAATTAAGCGAAGGTGGTGCGAATTACATCAATGCAAATCCCGATAACACAACGCTTGCTCATCATTTCATGCCATTGAAAACAAAGTTGATTGGTGAATTTGGCGAGAAAATGAAAAAGATAAACACAAACACAAAGCAATTTGTTTCTGCTGGTAAGGGCTTTTCATACTTCAACCAAAAAGAGTTGCTACAAAACTTGCTTTCTCCCGTAGGGCATTCCAAAAAACGGGCATACCGAGATGGCGCAACCAGCAAGAACAACTACACAGAACACAAGACGACGCTCAATCCCGATTACGAGTACACGATTCGCCACATGACGGACAAGGAGCGTAAAGACAGATTTGGTACTCATCTCAAACCGTTGACATATCCACACACGATTATTCCCACCTATCATGTAGGTGGCTTCACATCCTACGGCGCATCTCCTTCGGACAGCAACATGCACAAAAACGCACAACTGGCTCACTTCCTTGAAACGCTTGGTGGGCGTATGAATCACCCTAATCAACCGGCACAAAAATCACTGATGAAAGTTCAAGACTTCCTTCGTGGAGATGAGGCATTCAGTGGTGGGGAGAGCAAAGAACACTTCATTGATTTTATGCGATGGGGCGGTGGTAGTGGCTTTTCGTTCAATGCGTTGAAGAATCAAGTGTTGACCAATCCCGATATGAATCACGCTATGACGGCCATTACTCAAGCGTCAAAAATACTGGGTACACAAGACCCAAAGGAAATTCTTGAGTATCTTATGCACGGTAGAAACACTCTCCCGATGGCACCCGGTGTCGTTACAGATAAGCATCCCGAATTAAACACTGCTTTGTTGGGCCGAGGTCTTGGTGAGTTTGATGAAAAGAAGTTGCTTTCTTCTCTTCAAAGCATGACAGAAACCATGACTGAGGAACTGCAAGCGAAGAAAAAGACACAGAAAACAAAAACCACAATGGCGGCTGACGAAAAGGATGCCGTTTCTCGTTTGCTTCAATTCGGAGGTATGTTGCCTGCTTCGCAACAAGAATCCGAACTTACAACAATGCTTGAAGAATTAAATCAAGAGTTGACTGAAAAGCAAACCGCTGGCGCACCCATTGAAGAATTGCAACCGTTGATGGCTGAAATCAACGATACGACTCAACAATTGGAAAAGGTACAGCAAAGCGCACAAAAAAAGAGTAAAAACACAATGTGGAAACTTGATGCTACTCGTATGGAGCAGTTGTTTGGTGGCCACCGACAAACCATTGCTGAGGTTGCACGAGATGTTCTTCTTCCAAAATACCTTGAACATGACCCCGATGCCTTCAATCCCGACGAGCCGGAGAAGTTTATCGCAAACACTCATCAATTGATGCGTGACGCTCAACGCTACATCGTTTCTGTACCTCACAGCATACACGGTATTTCTTCAACCAATTACGGATTGCAGGCTTCCATACGAGACACCGACCCTGCGGCACAAAATCCATTCCATGCTACTATCGCCAATCATTTGTCCACAGACGGCATAATGGTTGACGCTGACGAAAATGCTGACAAACTGTTGGACAAACTTGGGATTCAACGAACTCCCGTTGCAAAAGTAAAAGCCCAAGAACTCATTGATATGGTGAAAGAAAGGGGTGCGCCGTTACAAGTTTCTACAATCAAGGACATTCTTCTCAGTGGTAAAATCCCGAACATTGACGGGCTTGACCTCAATCATTTCACCGACGAAGAGATGATGAACAAGCCCGAAGAGGAGTTAGACGACCACGAAGCGTTCTACCGACATGCACGAGAAAACGGGTATCATCAAGCCATTGACCACTTTGCACAACAAACTGACAAAAAAGCATGGGGTGGACATCTTTCTCACGGTATTCCACGAGCCATGGGTATGAAACTTAACCAACAGCAATTCAAAGACTCAATGAAAGCCGCTGGTATTGGTACCGTCAAAGGTGATATTCACGGTGCAAAGAATTTCAAAAGTAAATCAAAGGCTCGTAAAACAAACGACACCAAGAATCACCTTGACACCATCGTTCACTTTGACCCTCGTGTGCTTGAGGAAGAGGAAGGAGTGTTCACACCCGACTTTGAAATCCCCGAAACAGCAGGCATGTCACGATACCCATTGGGCATCCCTTCACCTGTACACGCAGGGTTGACGGACAACTTTGACAGTGGAGCGTGGCATCAAGGATATGAACAGACTCCTACGCTTGGGGCTGAGTTTGGCGACGACGGCACAATTCACATCGGTTCAAATGTAGGCACAGGGCTGTATCATTCTGTGCCGCAGGATTTGACCGCCATGATTCACGGAAAAGAAGTAGCGCAACAAGTCTATGCAAATGCACCACCACCTCAGTACCCCGACAATCCTCACCAAAGCATGAATATGGAGACAGCGGAAACGGCCAGTACCATTCCGACAACTATTGCCGCAAGCGAGATGACTGAAATCATCACCTCGTTGCTTGACCCGGATGTGTTGTTGAGCAAGAGCGACGATGCAAAATGGAGTCCTGCTGTTCGTCCCATGCACCGCATTTTTGATTTGGCCGACCTTGAACACCTTCGTGGCTTCAGCGGTTCGTGGGTTGTAAGTAAGTGGTACGATGGGAAGCGAATCATCATTGTACGCAGTGATGATGAAATTACGGCGTATGACGAAAATGGCCGTAAGAAGGGGCTACGCAAATCCACCAAGGAAGCCCTTGAGAAAATGAACGACAAGAATTACACGCTGGATGGTATTCTTGGTGAAGAAGAGTTGAACATCATTGACATTATCAATTACGATGATACCAATGTAGGTGAAATGCAGTTGTTTGAGCGATTGAAAATTCTACGCTCACAGTTTGACAGTCAAGAGCATGTGATTGTTCCCGGCCCACACGATACCCGCATGACGGACGATGAGGGACTGGCTGACGCTGTGAAGAACCTCAAAGACGACCACGACAACATTCTGTTGCGAGACAACAAATCCACCTACATGCGTGGAGAGCGACGACATCCAAAGTGGATTGTTTATCGTGATAGCCGAGACTTCAACTTCATCATCCTTGACCGTCGTGGCAACGGCCCTTACACCTATCAGTTGGGTGCTGGCCCCATCCTTGAGATTGAGGGGCTTGGCAACAGGGCTGTGGAGCATGATGGTGAACACTACATGGATGTGGGTACGGCGCACAACCAGCGCATGGTGTTCAAGGTTGGAGACATTGTTCGTGCATCCATCACTGGTATATCCAAGAAAAATCGCAAGAACCGACCCGTGTACAATGTACAAGTGAAAGAGTTGGAAGGAGAGGGCGAAGGAGAGGGTGCGGCCAGCACAGAATCCCTTGACCTCATGACCAAAGCATTCGCACCAATTCTCGTGCCACACGATATTGAAATCTCGGACTCACAGATTCAAATCGTGTTGAAGGGAGTTGACACAGTAGTGTACAACATGGAAGAAGTAGGCGATGTGTGGTGTGTGCATTCACCAAAAAGCACGATGGGTGATTTGACCAAGACCGATTACCCTGTGGTGCTGGCTGAAAGCCTCATGCCGTTTTGGTCGTCGGTTGCTCCGCTGATGGTAAAAGGAATCATCAGTAAACAAACTGAAGTAGATATGCCGAAGAAACCAACTGAAGCGCAAATGGAAGAAAACAGTGCGGGCATCATTGACGATGATGATGAGAATCGTTTGCTCAAACCCAATCAAACCAAGAAGGCATTGGAATTGATTACACGGGCCTTGGACAAAATTGCCAAAGAGCGCATGACATGGACTGGGCCAAAAGGACTGGGTATTGATGTTGGTACGCCGCAAGAATCACCTCGTGGCCCAACCCAACTCCGTCACGAGTCCACCTTGCCGGATTTTGACGGTGAGAAGAAAATTACTGATGAAAAGAAAGAGAAGAAAACCGAGCGACTGAACCACATTCAAGTAGAAACTGATGAGGGTGAAAGACTCTCTATAGACTACGATAATGACCAGCCTTTGGTATCTCGGACTTGACGAACCATTCTTATACCATAACAGGGAGTCGGAAGTTCAATGCTGAGCATTCAACGACCCACTGACGGTATCACTCTCCTCAAGAGTGGTAACGATTTGGTCGTTGCAGGCTACGCATCGGTTGAACTTGTTGACAAGCAAGGCGACCTCATTACTCGCTCCGCCCTAAAGGACGCTTTTGATGGCTTCATGAAGGGTGAAAAGTACCGCAATGTGCAGTTGGCTCACTCCAACATTCAAGTTGGTGAAGTCATTGACTCGTACATTGATTCCAACGGACGCATGTGGAAATCCGAAACGGATGACACTGGACTGTTCGTTGTTGTTAAACTCCGTAACGACATTGAGAAGGCTCGTGAAGTGGCCGCTGAAATCCGCAAAGGCAACCTTCGTGGATTCTCCATTGGAGGACAAGCATTCAAGCGAGTGCGAAAGTCCGACATGGAAAAAGGCGACTACCAAGAGATTTCAAAAATGGAGTTGCACGAGGTGACGATTTGTGAAAAGGGTATCAACCCCGAAGCACAATTCCGAATTTTAAAGGAGGACACAAACATGACTGACGAAAACAGCGATTTGACCGAGATTATGTCACGCCTTGAAAGCCGACTGGATGCCATGGAAAAGGGAGAACTACCTCCTCAACTTCGTGAGCACATGAAGGGTAAGGGTAGTGATGAAGAAAAGAAACCCGAAAAAGAAGAAGGTGACGAAATGAAAGACGAAAAGAAAGAAAACCCCTTTGAGAAGGGAGAATACAGCGATGTTATTTCCTCCGAATACCTTTCTTGGATGGAAAACACCCTCAAGTCGGCTGGCGTGGACACCCACGCCGCACGAAACCACTTTGACGCTCTTGAAAAGGCTCAACTTGGTGGCTTTGACAACCCCGACGCTGTTGACGGTGCTGACTACTTCGCTGGTCAAGTCCGTGGCCGAGGACAGGAGAACGGTTCTCCTTCCACTGGTGCAATTAACGCTATCACCGCCTCCGGTGGCAAGACCCCCGCTGGCGCATTGGGGCCAGTGTCCATGGCTAAGGGCTACCTCAACTCCGAGAATGTGAGTGAGGCTGACCTTGAAGCCGCTTACGAAGTGTACAAAGCCGCCGCTTTGGAACAACACTTCCGAAACGACCTTGAAGGAAACTTTGCTTCCCGCTTCAACAACGAGATGCAAGTTGCAAAGGCTGAGGCTGAGAAAGCCGCCTTTGACGCACGAGCACCTCTTACGGAAATCGTGAAGTCCATTGAGTCTCTTTCCGAGCGCATTGACAACATCGGCGCAGGAGCAGGCACGACCATTCAAAAGTCGGCTTCCTCCATTAACATTCCCTCAACGCAAGACTTGGCAAACATGGGGTGGGACGAAGTTCACGCCCTTGCACAACGCACACTGCGTGGAGAGTGAAAACACAACTGAGGTGAAAATATGGCAAGAGATTACATCCGAAACATTACTGACATGGAACGCTACTACTACGGTGCTGGCAACGCTATGGGCTACTCCTACTCCGGTAGCGAGTTGCTGAAGGCTGACGCACCAATGTTGTCCACGACGGCTGGTACCTACCAAGCCATCTACGGACGCAAGGTTTGGAGCCAGTTGAACCAAGAGTTCAACGCCTTCTCCATCCTTCCAAAGCGACCTTGGGAACGAAGTGGCTGGCGAGTCATCACCGAGCGTCCTTCCTTTACGGTTGGCGGCGGTGTGGCTGAGAACGCTACCCTCCCCGATACCACCAAGCCCACCTTCCAGCACATTGCCGCTAAGCCAAAGACTGTGGTTCACACCTTTGACATGAGCGAAACCGCAATGTTCCTGTCCGACAAGGACGATGGATTGGGCGACATCCGTGCAATCCTCAAGGAAGAAATGGGTAAGCACCACGCCGAGCATGTGAACAAAATGCTCACTGCTGACAAGGCTACCGCCGCTGGTAACAACTTTGAGTCCCTTGACCGTGTTACCGTTGGTGCTTCTGCTGGTGCTGACGAAGATATTTACTCCATTGACCGGGATGCAAACTCGTGGTCGCTGGCTGAGCACAACCAAAACTCCGGTACTGACCGCAACTTGTCCCTTGACCAGTTGGATGACTTGTTCCAAAAGATATGGACTCGTGGTGGCAACCCGAAGGTCATCCTTACGGGCTACGACACGCTCATGCGACTTCAGCAACTCCTCCAAAGCCAACAGCGATTCATGGAAGAGAAGCGTGTCACCCCCACCTACAACGGTGTGAAAGGTGTTCCCGGTATTGAAGCCGGTTTCATCGTGGCTACCTACAACGGTGTCCCTATCATCCCCTCCAAGGATGTGGAACCCGACACCTTGAGCCGCATGTATTTCCTTGATACGGACTATGTGTACTTCAGCACTGCAATTCCAACCCAATACTTTGAGAGCGGTATTGAAACCGGCGACCCATTCGCCATCAACCGCCTCGGCCAAGAGGGAATGTACCGTACCATGGGTGAACTGTGGACGACTTTCTTCGGTGGACACGGTTCAATCCGTGACCTCAAGTGAGGGTTGAAACAGAAACACATTGAGGTGAAAAAAATATGGCAAAAGAACTTGTATTAACTGGAACAGCAGAAACAACGCTCATCGGTGCTTGGGAACTCCGTGCTGGTAGCATGGACACGACCGAGTGGCTTGATGGTGCCGCTGATGTGGCTTACCCCGGTGGTGGCCCCGGTACTTTCGGTGCTGTCAACGGAAACGATGGTGCAAACGGCTACGATGCGGCCCCAAAGTTGGCTCTCATCACCATCACGGATGCGATTAACGCAGAAACCATCATCCTTACGGAAGGTACAACTGACACTCGCACGCCCACCATCCTCTCGGCAGTTGTGACGAGCGGTGTGGCGGCGGCGGCTCAAACCCTTGGTTTGACCTTCAGCGGCGGTACCATTGTCCTTGCGTCATCGGGTACCCACACTGGAACGAGCCAATTGATGGTGCTATACGACTGAGGATGATTTGAATGCCCACAGTGACCTTTACTGGGCCTTTTTACGAGCGGAGGCGGCGAGATACAGCCCGCTCTTGGCTTCGTGGAGAGGTCGTTGAGGTCACGCAAGAGTGGTTGAACGAGTGGCGACACACGCTACCCGCTAAACACTTCTCCATTGAAGGCGATGAAGGAGTCACCGTTGATGGTGGCAATGACGGCATCCCCGATGAGGGCTGGTCACGAAAGGACATCCTTAAGTGGCTGACCGACAACGGAGTTAGCAAGGGTAGCGGGTATCTTACGAAAACCGCCGCTCTCGCTCTTGTTGATGAGCATTTGAATCCAACAGAAGAATGAGGTGAAAAATCATGGCATTTACAGCAGACACACGACCAACATCAGTAGGCAACCTTCACATGGTAACAGGCACCGTTGCTAACGGTGATACCAATGCAGACTTGAGCGCACACTTCATTGAGGTGCTTTTTGTTTCGGTAGCGGCTATTGATGGGACAGCGGCTCCCGTTGTGACATCTATCGCTACTGATGGCACTACAGTGCATTTCGCTGACCCCGCAGTAGCGACTGGTGGCAAACTGATTGCTCTTGGTTACCGTGCATGAGGTGATTCCTCATGGCGGTAAGTCCAACAGTGAAGGTGCTTGGCCCTTACTCCCCGAAGGAGTTCAGTGATACCACTACGCTGAGTACGCTGATTACCACCGAAGCGGCGAGCCTCGCTGGTACTTCGCTTATCTCAGCCGAACCCATCACTATCCTTGGAAATATCTTCGTCGTCTTTACCACCGTTCCTTGAGGTGGTTGAGTGGGGTTTGATGTCCGAAGCATTGACATGAGCGATGTGGTTCGTGCTGGTAAGCAAGGCCGTAAGGCTGACTTTCAGTATGGCAGTGAAGTGGTGTCCAAACCACAGCGTCCCCTTGAGGGTATCACACAGTCTCAGCGCAACCGCAATCAAGAAATAGGTGACATCCTTAACATCGGTGCAGGTACACGCTGTAAGCACTGCGGGTTTCTTCACTTCCTGTGGAGAGCCACCTGTGGGGCTTGCGACAAACCAATGGACTACAACATGGGCCACCGAGATGAAAAGAAGAGGTTGTAAACATGAAAGTTCTAATTAAAGCAATGCGACCGCACCGACAAAAGGTGTTGACGGAAGACGGACAAGAGATGCGCCTGCAACAGTGGGCAAACAAAACAGCATCAGCCGCTCTTCGTGGTGCTGGCGGAGAGGCCAGTGGGGAACAATTTCAACAGGCTCGTGACGCTCTCATGCGTGAGGCTGTAGCCAATCCCGATGAGCATGGCCTCAAGTTTATGGGTGAGCGTATGCCCTTTGAGGGACAGACCTTGGAAGAGTCGCTGAGTGAACCCGATGTTGAGGGCGAGCGAGCGATGATTGACAATCAGTTCAATCAAGACCCTATGAACGACCCCGACTTCAAAGAAGACATGACTGAGGATGAATCATTTGAATTGGCTGAAAAACTTGACCGTAAAATGCCCGACATTTTTGACGAGCAAGGTAGCCTTCGCCAAACGCTTCCACGAGGGAATAAATACACCAATGTATCGTATGATGCTAATGTGTACACTCCCACAGAAGAAGAGAAGAATCAAATGATGGAAGAAAAGCAAAAGGAGTTTGATGCTAATGCTGAGGCTGAACACCTTCGTCGCATCATGACTTCTCGTGATGTTGCTTTTCGTGATGCTTGGAGCGTACTAAAGTCGTGAGGGGGTTTGATGTATGCCAGTAGTGTTCAGTCCCGGTGAGCCGGAAACCCGGCCTCTTGACCCCACTGCTGTTGTGTACTGCACCGCCCAACAAGTCGCTGACCTACTGGACATCGGCCCACAAGACGCTATCCTCATGAGTGCTGACGCTGACACCGATGCTGTGTATGTCACAGGCAACGAGTACCGTCAAGTGGGCTTTAGCGTAGGCGACAAAATCCGTGTGTACAGCGATGCTGACCCACTTGGAGAAGAAGACTTGACCATCACTGCTATTGGTAAAGGAACTGGTGATAAATCCGGGCATGTCAAAATCTCATTTAGCGGAGCCACATTAACCGCTACGGATTACGAGGTGGCTGACAACGGGTATGTGCAGAACAAAGCCTCGTTCACCAACGGGCGTGTTCGTGGTGTTACCAAAGACAAGGTGGAGCATGTCATCCTTAAGATGCAAGACCGTATTGACAACATGACTCGCAACGCATGGCGACCGTATTTGGTAGCCGCTGAATACATCAACTTTGACACTTACAAGCCGTATCGCCGCCGATACTACACGGATTATGTCGGTACAAGCCCTCTTTTGTTCCGAAATGTACAACAAATGCTTCGCATTGAATTGTGGCAAGGCGACGATTATCGTGAGATTTGCGGGGCTGAGGCTCGTATCAAGTTTAACGATGTGTCAAGTCTTTCATCAGCCGCCATCTACCTATCACCCGGCAACGGTAGTGTAGCAACACTCGTACAAGGCACAGGTACGGGCCAGTGGCGTGATGATTTTGATGCCACCACCGTCGCTCAAAACTTCGCTGACCTCATCAACAAGGAGGACAGGGTGGATAAAGTGGCTGTAGAATTTTCACCAGCATTTACTTTGGAAGGCTCGTCGTCCAATGTGGCTGTCCACAACGAGTTCTTAGCATCAGCCAACAGCGACTACGGCACAGGCGTGGTCAAGGTCACTTCCATGCGCCCTGTCAAGGCTGGTGAGGTGTGTAGCATTGTTACCACTTCAAGCGACATTGAACTTGACCAAGTACAAACCAACACCACTACAGCATCGGGTGAATCGGCTGGCACGATTACCGTGGCCTCCACTACTGATTTCGTACAGGCTGGTGTGGCCACAGATGGTACGAATGTATTCCGCTACACAGGTAAGACGGCTACAACTTTCACAGGTTGTGTTGCTGTTTCGGGTAGTCTTCCTTCAAGCGGCACAATTACTCAACAATCGTTTCTTGTGGACTTGCAAGGCGGCAGTGGTAGTGGTGATGTCGGTCGTCTGCGAGACTGGTGGATTGACCATGAAATGGGTATCATTTACTTCAACAACTCCTATCCGTTCTTTGAGTGGAACGCCATCAAGGTGGCTTACATCTACGGTGAGCGGTATGTGGAGAAAGCCATTGAGGACATTTGTACGAAGATGGTAGCCATTGAATTGCTGATGGCTGACGACCGTAGCGTGCTGATTCCCGAAGGCACACAGAACATTGACCTCGCCAGCAAGGTGCAACTGTACCAAGCCGAGATTGAGCGAACCCTACCAAAGTATGTTGAATTGGTGGTGTTTGAGTGAACCAGCGTGATTTCATGCGTGAGGGTGAAAACATTCATCAGCGTTTGATTGAAGAGATTTTCAAGAAAGACAAGAACATGCAGGCTCAATTTCGTGAGCAGTTCACGACACAGCCTGCCGCTTTCCGTGAGCAAATGGAGCGCATTGAGGCCGGTGCTAAGGGCTTCACCATGCAAG
>Ga0213866_10003481_pt1 | contig 10704 bp, 9 predicted proteins | sample PICome_11_FD_160079 | JGI IMG/M metagenome (GOLD analysis project Ga0213866, IMG submission 160079) | Coastal seawater microbial communities near Pivers Island, North Carolina, United States - PICO284 | ecosystem: Environmental > Aquatic > Marine > Coastal | place: USA: North Carolina... | reverse complement strand
TGGTGTTTGATGGGAAAATACATGAGAAAATTCGCCACAAGTGATAAATTTATTAAGAATTTTAATTATACAATGTCTTTTTTACTTATCGTTTGTGTGATTTTGTTCTATGTATAGCGCATGAAATTTAATAGTAAAAATTCTTTTCAATCACTCGAAACCCTCAATTCATCAGGAAAAGATTTTAAATATTTTAACTTAAAGACAGCAGAAAAAAATGGATTGGCAGGAATATCAAAACTTCCTAAATCACTTAAGGTATTATTAGAAAATCTTCTTAGATACGAAGATGATGTAACTGTAAATAAAAAACAAATATTAGCTTTAAAAGATTGGCTTAAAAATAAAAAATCAAACACCGAAATAGCTTACAGGCCAGCAAGGACTTTATTACAGGATTACACAGGAATTCCTGCTATTGCCGATCTAGCAGCAATGAGAGATGCCGTGAAAGATAAAAATAAAAATCCGGACAAAATCAATCCATTATCAACCGTTGATTTAGTTATCGATCACTCCGTAATGGTAGATGAATATGCCTCAGGAAAATCTTTTAATCAAAATGTTGAAAGAGAATTTTCAAGAAATGGAGAGCGATACTCTTTTCTAAAGTGGGGACAAAAAGCATTTGATAATTTTAGAGTTGTACCTCCCGGCACAGGGATTTGTCACCAAGTAAATTTAGAATATTTATCCAAAGTTGTTTGGTCATCAAAAAGTGGAAACGATTTATATGCTTACCCAGATACACTGGTTGGAACCGATAGTCACACAACAATGGTAAATGGTTTATCAGTTTTAGGTTGGGGTGTTGGCGGTATAGAGGCCGAAGCTGCAATGTTAGGTCAACCTATTTCAATGTTAATTCCAGAAGTTATTGGTGTTGAACTTAAAGGAAAATTAAAAGAAGGGACAACTGCAACGGATTTAGTTTTAACTATTGTTGAAATGCTAAGAAAAAAAGGTGTGGTTGGAAAATTTGTAGAATTTTATGGTGAAGGTTTAAAAAATTTAACTTTAGCTGATAGAGCAACTATTGCTAACATGGCACCTGAATATGGAGCAACATGTGGCTTCTTCCCAGTTGATGATGAAACTCTTAAATATTTAAAATTATCTGGAAGAGATCAACAAACAATAGCATTAGTCGAGAAATATTCAAAAGAACAAGGGCTTTGGGCAAGCAATGATGTTGTATTTACAGATACTCTTTCATTAGATGTTAGCAGTGTAGTAACAAGTATTTCTGGACCCAAACGACCACAGGATAAAGTTTTACTCACAGAAGCTTCAACTGCTTTTGCAAAAGTTTATAAAGAAAACGCAAAAAGAGATAAGGCTATCGAAGCCAAAGTTGAAGGTACTGACTTTAATGTTAAAGATGGTGATATAGTAATTGCAGCAATAACATCTTGCACAAATACTTCTAACCCAAGCGTGTTAATTGGAGCAGGTCTTTTAGCGAAGAAAGCTCATGAAAAAGGATTAAAGGTTAAACCATGGGTAAAAACTTCTTTAGCTCCTGGTTCGCAAGTTGTAACAGATTATTTAGAAAAAGCTGGTTTAAATGAATATTTAGATGAACTTGGTTTTAATCTTGTGGGTTATGGTTGCACAACTTGCATTGGTAACTCTGGGCCATTAAATCAAAATATATCAGAAGCAATAAATAAAAATGATCTTTATGCTGTTTCAGTTTTATCTGGAAATAGAAATTTTGAAGGAAGAATTAATCCAGATGTAAAAGCTAATTACTTAGCTTCACCTCCATTAGTTGTTGCTTATGCTTTAGCAGGTAACATGAATTTTGATATGTATAAGTCTGCTCTTGGAAAAGATAAAGATGGAAAAGATGTTTTCTTAAAAGATATTTGGCCAAGTAATAAAGAAATTGAAGATTTGATGCTAAGCTCTTTAAATGCAGATATGTTCAAACAAAGATATTCAAATGTTTCAGAAGGACCTAAAGAATGGCAAGCTATTAACACAACAGATAGTGATATTTATAACTGGGAAACAAACTCTACTTACGTAAAAAGACCACCATTTTTTGATAATTTACCAGATCAACCAGAAGGTTTTAAGCCAATTGAAGATGCTAGAATTCTTTTATTGTTAGCTGATTCAGTAACAACTGATCATATTTCACCAGCAGGAAGTATTAAAAAAGAAAGCCCAACAGGTGATTATTTTATGAAGCATCAAATACAACAAAAAGATTTTAACTCATATGGTGCGAGAAGAGGAAACCATGAAGTGATGATGAGAGGAACTTTTGGAAATATAAAAATTAGAAATGAAATGGCTCCTGGTACTGAAGGTGGATTTACAACATTACAGCCAGATGGAAAAGTAATGAGCGTTTATGAAGCTGCAATGGAATACAAAAAAAGAAACAACGATTTAGTTGTCATAGCAGGAAAAGAATACGGAACAGGTTCATCAAGGGATTGGGCAGCCAAAGGAACTAAGCTTTTAGGAATTAAAGCTGTTTTAGCAGAAAGTTTTGAGAGAATTCATAGATCAAATCTAATTGGAATGGGAGTTTTGCCTCTTCAATTTAAAGAAGGTTTTGACCGTAAGAAATTAAATATTACTGGAGCAGAATTAGTTTCAGTCATCGACATTGATAAAGGTGTTAAGCCAAGACAAGAAGTAACTTGTGAGATTAAATATCAAGACGGAACTAGTAAAAAAATTCAAATGCTATGTAGAATTGATACTGCTAATGAAGTTGAGTACTACAAAAATGGAGGAATTTTGCAGTATGTTTTAAGAAATATGCTTGCTAATTAAATGAGAGATATAAAAGTAAAAGTCCATCCATCAAAATCAAACCTAAAAAAAGAAGATCAATTAGCCTGGAAAATCGCTGAGATTGCATCAGATAAAGCAAAAATAAATAAAGATGCAGTTGATATGGTTATCAATAGAATAATTGATAATGCTTCAGTTGCTATCGCTTCGTTTAATAGAAGACCCGTTATTTCAGCAAGAGCAATGGCTTTAGCTCACTCTAGAAAATCAGGAGCAACCGTCTTTGGTTTAAACCCAAAAATTAAAGTAGATTGTGAATGGGCTGCCTGGGCTAATGGAACTGCTGTGAGAGAACTAGATTATCATGATACTTTTTTAGCAGCAGATTACAGTCACCCAGGTGATAATATTCCCGCAATCCTAGCAGTTGCACAACAAAAAGGATGTAATGGAAAAGATTTAATCAAAGGAATACTTACAGGTTACGAGGTACAAGTCAATTTAGTAAAAGGCATTTGCTTGCATGCGCATAAAATCGATCATATTGCTCATTTAGGACCTAGCGTTGCTGCTGGTTTAGGAAGTTTATTAAATTTAAAAACGGATCTGATTTATCAATCTGTTCAACAAGCATTACATATCACTATTTCAACAAGACAATCTAGAAAAGGGGAAATCTCTAGCTGGAAAGCTTTTGCACCAGCTCACGCCGGTAAGCTTGCAGTAGAGGCTGTTGATAGATGTATGAGAGGTGAGGGTGCACCTTCACCAATTTATGAGGGAGAAGATAGTGTAATTGCTTATGTTCTATCAGGACCAGATAAAGAATATACAGTTCCATTACCAAATGTTAATGAGCCTAAAATTGCAATTCTTGAAACTTATACAAAAGAACACTCAGCGGAATATCAATCCCAAGCTTTAATTGATCTAGCTAGAAGCCTCCATAAAAAGATTTCTAATATTAGTGACATCGATAATATTGTAATTGAAACAAGTCATCATACTCATTACGTAATCGGTACTGGAGCAAACGATCCTCAAAAAATGGATCCAAAAGCGAGCAGGGAAACATTAGACCATTCTATAATGTACATTTTCGCAGTAGCGCTTGAAGATGGAGCGTGGCATCATGTAAAATCCTACACACCTCAAAGGGCACAAAGAAAAAGTACGGTTGAACTTTGGCAAAAAATTTCAACTAGAGAAGATGCAAGATGGACAGAAAAATACCACGATCCTAATCCTGAAAATAAATGTTTTGGTGGAAAAGTAATTATAAAAATGAAAGATGGATCGGAAATTTCAGAGGAAATAAATGTTGCTGATGCTCATCCAGCAGGTAAAAGACCTTTTACACGTAAAGAATATATTAATAAATTCAGAACTTTAACTGATGGCATCATTTCAAAAAAAGAGTCAGATAGATTTTTAAAATGTGTGCAAAAACTTCCTAAATTAAAAGCTAAAGATTTAATAGGTCTTAACGTTGAGGTTAAAAGTTCGATAAAAGATAAATCTAAAAGTAGTAAAGGTATTTTCTAATTATTTTATTTTTTTTGCAAGATCATTAGCGCTTAGCCAAGCATTTTCAACTTTCGGTCCGTTAAACCAGTCACCACAAACACCTAAATTAATTTTTTTATTCCAAATACTTAAGTAAGGTGTTTTTTCATAATTATATGAATACTTCCAACCGTGAATTCTTTTAAAAATTATTTTTTTTTTTTCAAGTCCTGTTAATTTTGTAAAACGTGTAATTAATTTACTCATAATTGATTTATCATTTTTATATTTGTTAATAGTTTTTTTCGACCATTTAAGTGTAGCTTGCAGTGTCCATAAATTTATATTTGATTTAAATCTTTTTTTACTATTTTCATTAGCAGCCCAAGCTAAAATTTCATCATTAAATTTTATTGAACTAATAGGAAGAGTTTTTTGATTTTTAAAAGCTAGCATTACTGTAATATTAGGTTGCATTTGAACTTTCAGTTTTAATAAATTTTTATCTAAATAATTCTTTGCTAACTTTTTTAGTTGAGGAAAAGGGCAAGTAATTATTAACGATTTAAACTGATGTTTTGATTTATTTTTCAAAGTAATTTCCCAAAAAAATTTTTTAAAATCAATTTTTTCAATTGGCGATGCAAATGATTTTTTGATATTTTTTAAATTATATTTAACTAAATCATTATTAGCTTTTCTACCTATATATTTTGTTGAAAAAAGTTTTTTCTCAAACGTAAAATCTAAATGATTATCATTCCAACTTTTTAATATATTGTTCTTATAAAGCTTATGAATATATTTAATAAATGGTTTTGATTTTGGAGATATATACTGAACACCATGATCAAAGCTTAAATTATTTTTAAATCTTTTATTTGATGATCTTCCCCCAGGACCCCTTGCCTTATCAAAGACATGAACTGAGTATTTTTTTGATAAAAGACTTGCAATTGTAGAGCCAGCAATCCCTGACCCTAGAACGCAAAAATCCATCATATTGCAAATAGGAATTTAAATTTTTCGTTAATTGATAAGACCTCGTAGTTTACAAGACCACCAATTATTAATTGTAATGCGATAATTAAAATCACAATTAAACCTAAATAACCAAGCCATTGATGTCTTTTAATAAAGTCTGCAAAGTAACTTGCAAGTGTAGCAATTAAGAATACAGATAATAGAAGACCAATTACCATGATATGGAAATTTCCTTTTGATGCGGCTACAACAGCTAACACGTTATCAAAACTTAAAGTTAAGTCAGCAATTAAAACTTGATACACACCGGTGGCGAAACTTTTTGGTTCTTTTGATTTTAATTGTGGAGATCTAATTTTATTTTGGCCAAAGAAATCTTGTCTTAAATTATTAATAACCCAAATTAAAAGTAAACCACCTAATATTTTTACCCAAGGAAATTCAAATATATAGTTAGCACCTGTTGCAAAAAATATTCTGAAGATAAAAGCTCCTGCTACACCCAACGCTATAATTTTTTTTCTATTGTCAGGTGCAAAGTTTGCTGCGATAAGACCTATTATGATGGCATTATCTGCGGCCATCACAACATCAATTATAAGTATTTGAAAGGTAATAAATAATTGCTCTAACATTGTCCTAAGAGGTGTATATAAGCATAATTAGATATTTTAAAGCAGAAAAATGAAATTAGCGAAATATTCAACAAAATTTTCAAAGAAACAAATCATCTTATTGTCCATTCCAGTTTTTTTTTCAAACTTGGCAATTCCTATGGTTGGAATAGTGGACACCGGTTTAATGGGAAATCTTGGAGAAACTAAATATTTGGCCGCAACTAGTATCGCTACATCAGTAATGACTATGATAATTTGGAGTTTTGGCTTTCTAAGAATGGGAACAGTTGGAATTGTTTCTCAAGCTTACGGAAGAGGTGATTATAGAGAAATTGTGAGAACTCTATTTAGGAATTTTGTAATTGCTATGGCGGTAGCTTTGGTAATTATAATTTTAAAACCTTTAATTAATATTTCTATTCAACATTTTTTTAAAGCATCTTTAGAAACACAAAATTTAATTAATACTTATTTAAATGTAAGAGTTTTTTCAGTTCCAGCAGAGTTAGTTATATATATTTTGGTCGGATTTTATCTTGGAATACAAAAAACTAAGATATCTAGCTTTATGATAGTAACTTTATCTATTTTGAATATAGTTTTTAGTTCTGTTTTAGTTTTATATTATAATCTAGATGTATTTGGTGTTGCTCTCGGCACTTTTTTTGCAAGTTTTATAACAGCAATAATTTTCAGTTTATTTACTTACCGATTTATAATCAAAAAATTTAAATTGATACCTAGATTTGAAAAAATCGTTATTAAATCAAAGCTATTAAAATTATTTAATATTAACTTAGATATTTTTTTAAGAACTTTATTTTTAACTTTTTCATTTTTATGGGTCACTTATTTAGGCTCGAAATTTGGAGAAGATTATTTAGCTGTTAACACTATATTGATGCAGTTTATAATATTAGCTGCATTCTTTTTAGATGCTTATGCTTTTTCCACAGAAGGTGTAATAGGTTTTACTATTGGCAGAAAGAATAAAAATTCTTTTTTTTCTGTTGTTAAAAACTCTATTCAATTAAGTTTTATTACAGCATTAATAGTATCATTAGTTTATATAATTTTTTTCAAACAAATAATTAACAATATTACAGATATAGAATTATTAAGATTTATTTCTTATAAACATTTTTTTTGGGTAATTATAATTCCACCAATTGCATCTTTCTGCTATCAACTCGATGGTATTTTTATTGGCGCTTCACAAACAAAAGAAATGAGAAACGCTATGATAATTTCTGTTATTATCTTCATTGTAATATCTATTTATTTGACTAAATATTTTGGCAATCATGGATTATGGTTTTCACTTATGTGTTTTATGATATTAAGATCATTAACATTAAAATTTTATTTTAATAAAATCTTAAGAAAGTTTTAAATGCATTTTCTTTATAATATACCAGGGTATTTCCTATTATTGTTTGGAGGCTTTTGTTTAAGTTGGGGCGGCTATATTATCAGATCATTCGAGGAAGCTACTGTTTGGCAAATCTTATTATTAAGATCTGTGTTCTTCATGTTTGCATTAATGGTCTTTTTAATTGTAACTTATAAAAAAAATACAATTAAGATTATCAAAGACGCTGGTTACCCTGCAGTGCTCGGGGGATTAGTGATGTCTTTAAGTTTTATTGCATTCGTAGTTTCAATGAGCATCACTACAGTAGCTAATGTTGTGTTTATCATAAGCACTCAAACAATGTTTTTAGCTATTTTCGGATATTTTTATTTAAAAGAGAAAGTTTCATTAATAAGTTTCTTTTCAATCATATTAGCTATGGGAGGAATTACTATAATGGTAGGCGACTCCCTTTCAACCGGTTCATTTTTTGGAAATATTGTTGCGTTAGCGATCCCAATAAATTTTTCAATATTAGTTATGATCATCAGAAAAAATAAAAATTTAGACATGGTGCCAGCTATTTTTTACTCAGGAGTTTTTAGTATTATTTATGGATTGATCCTATCTGAGTCTTTTGTTTTCACTAGCCATGATATCTTAATGGGTTTTTTTCTTGGCGTTCCCCAATTAGCATTTGGTTTTATATGTATTACAATTGGATCAAGAACCACCCCATCAACAACTATAGGACTTTTAATGTTAACTGAGACTTTATTTGCACCGATATGGGTATGGTTATTTTTAAACGAAATTCCCCCTGTAAGTGTTTTGATTGGAGGAGTAGTAATTATTACAGCTATAATATTAAAAAGTTTAGATAAACAAAAAATTCCTAATTAATTTAAAATGTCTTTAAAAAGAATTTTTCTAAAAAATAAAATATCTTATAAAATTTATTTATTCTACAATCTTTATATAAGACATAAAGGGTTTCTCAAAAGAGAAAGATATTCCCAATGGGGGGAAGATCAATTTATAACTGAATATTTTAAAGATAAAGAAAAAGGAATTTATTTAGATATTGGGTGTTTTAATCCATTTATGTATAGCAATACTTGCTTATTACACCAGAAAGGATGGACGGGTATAAACATAGATATAAACCCTACCTCAATAGATTTATTCAACATAGCCAGGCCAAACGATTTTAATATTTGCACAACTGTTAATAATGAAAAAAAATTATTTGAGGTTTATTTGGACGATCCATTTAGCCCATTAAATACTCTTGATAGTAAATTCTATAAAAACTTAGACAAATCTTTTTCAACTAACAAAAAGAACATTTCAGTTGAGTCAAAATCAATTGATGAAATTATAAGTTTGAGCGATATTAAAACGGATATTGATTTCATTAATATTGACGTTGAGGGAAGTGATTATAAAATTTTAACACAGATCAATATTCAAAAACTAAAACCAAAATTAATATCAATCGAAACACATAATGTTGATGGCTCAGAAAGCGAAAATTTTCAAAATATTAACGATTATTTAATCAATAACAATTTTTCTATTTTTAAAAGAGTAGGACCCACAACACTATTTGATCATAATTAGTTCAATTTAAAAGCGAAAACAAATATCATTGACTTTCTAGTTATTTTAATCATTATATCTCTGTAACGGGAGAGACCAATATTGGCGCCGAAGGAGCAACCACCCCGGAAACTCTCAGGCAAAAGGACCGTTACCGTAATAACTCTGGAAAGCAGGCTTTGGCCTCACCGAAGGATTAAATCTCTCAGGTACATAGACAGATGGGGTTTGAAAAGAGTTATTATGGAAGTGCAAAAAACAGCTTTATACAATTGCCATAAAAATCTTGGTGCTAAATTTGTTTCCTTTGCAGGTTATGAAATGCCAATTCAATATAAAGATGGAATTGTAAAAGAACATATTTCAACAAGATCATATGCAGGTTTTTTTGACGTCTCTCATATGGGGCAGTTTTTTTTAGAGGGAGACGAAACATTAGCCGATGCTTTAGAAAAAATTATTCCAGCAGATCTTAAATCTTTAAAATTAAATCATTCTAAGTATTCTTTCCTACTAAACAATGATGGAGGAATTATAGATGATTTAATTATTACAAAAACTTCTAAAGGATTTTGCATTATTTTAAATGCAGCATGTAAAGAGAACGATGTAAAACAAATCGAAAGATTTTTAAATAAAGATCATAAGTATTTTTTAAATAACAATTTATCTTTAATAGCATTACAAGGACCAAAAGCAGCTGAGATTTTAGAAAAACTTGTACCTGGCGTTTCAAATTTAAAGTTTATGACTGGTGATAATTTTAAATTTGATAATGAAAACCTATATATAACTAGATCAGGGTACACTGGTGAAGATGGTTTTGAAATATCTATTCCTAATGACAAAGTTGAAAAACTTATTTCATTTTTTAAAGAAAACAAAGTAAATGCTATAGGATTAGGAGCTAGAGATACATTAAGACTTGAAGCTGGACTATGTTTATATGGTCACGATTTAAATGAAAAAATTAATCCAATTGAAGCTAATTTAAAATGGGCGATAGCTAAGAGAAGAAGAGAAGAAGGTGGCTTTAATGGTTGGGATAAAATAAAAAAATTAATTGAAAATGGTAGTGAAAAAAAAAGAGTTGGTATTTTGCCTGAAGGAAGAGTCATTGCCAGAGAAAATACAAAAATTTTTTCTGAAAGTGGAGAAGAGATTGGTTTAATAACCAGTGGAACGTTTGGTCCTAGCGTAAACGCACCAGTTGCAATGGGTTATATAAACACAAAATATGCAGAAATCGGAACAAAAATTCAATTAGAGGTGAGAGGAAAGAAACATGGGGGTAAAGTTTCTGAACTTCCTTTTTTTAAGAAGAGTTATGTTAAATAACAAAGGAGTAAACGATGAGTGAGAAAAAATTTTCAAAAAAACATGAGTGGGTTTCACTTGATGGTGATACTGCAACAGTTGGTATTACTAAACATGCTACTGAAATGTTAGGAGACATTGTTTTTGTTGAAGTTCCTGAACCAGGTAAATCAGTCGAGAAGGATGGCCAAGCCGCTGTCGTTGAGTCCACTAAAGCAGCTAGTGATGTTTATTCTCCAATCTCAGGAGAAATTTTAGAAGGGAATAAATCAATTGTTGATGACCCAGGAAACGTAAATTCTGATCCAGAGGGAGAAAGTTGGTTTTTTAAAATAAAAGTCAAAAATAAAACTGAGTTTGACACATTAATGAACAAAGCAGATTACGATAAATTCTGCGCGGAGAACCCTAGCTAATGATTGACGATAATTCAAAAGAGTTTATTAAAAGACACATTGGTCCTTCTGAAGAAGAGCAATCTAAGATGTTGAAATACGTTGGATATAAGTCACTTCAAGATCTTATGGAAAATACTGTACCTGAAAAAATCTTATTAAAAGAAGAACT
>Ga0213866_10003477_pt1 | contig 10707 bp, 6 predicted proteins | sample PICome_11_FD_160079 | JGI IMG/M metagenome (GOLD analysis project Ga0213866, IMG submission 160079) | Coastal seawater microbial communities near Pivers Island, North Carolina, United States - PICO284 | ecosystem: Environmental > Aquatic > Marine > Coastal | place: USA: North Carolina... | reverse complement strand
ATTCGTTTACCGCAATTATGCCGTCAATTTCAGAATTTAGTGTCAAGGATTTTTCTAAATCCTTCTCCAAGGAGTTCAAATTTTTTTCTCGAGAACCTTTTTCTTGACACTTAATAATCAAATCTTGTTCGAATTTTATTTTTGCTTCGTTGTGTGCCTGAATATAGCCTTGGGTTCTCTCATTACCAATACTGATATAATCCTCCGTCGTAATTAGTATGATTTTTCTTCTTCCCTTATTGATGAGCTTAGATGTCCCCTCATAGGCGCCTAGCCTATCGTTCACCATGACTTTATCACAGACGATATCATCTATCGTTCTATCAAAGAGAACCACGGGGATGCCTAATTCAATTGTGTCAGAAATATGTTCATAATTTTTAGCTTTTAAAGTTCCTTTTGAAACAGAAATAATAAAGCCATCAATTAAACTATCCGACAGTGAATTTATGTTTGCAACTTCCTTTTCAAATTCCTCATTTGATGAGGCAATAATCACGGTGTAGCCATTTTCTGAAGCGGTTTTTTCAACCCCATTGATGACTTCAGCAAAAAAATGATGGACAATTTCTGGGATGATAACACCAATAATTTTTGCACTATTATTCTTTAGACTAACCGCCAGAGGGTTGGGCCTATACTTGTAGTATTTGGCAAATGCCTGTATCTTCTTTTTGGTTTCCTCACCAATTTCTTTGCTGTTTTTCAGCGCTTTGGAAACTGTGGAGATTGAGACATCCAATTCTTTTGCAATTTGTTTGAGTGTAATTTTCTGTTTCATTTTAATAGGTAAGACGCGACTTAAATTAAACGATTTAAATTAAAAAAACATATACATATTTATGAACACTAAAACCTTGTAGTGTGTTTAAGACGCAATTAATTTTCCGTTTTGGATTGCTTTTTCATATCTTGTTGTTGCTAAATCAGTATTAATTAAATTTTAATTTATGAGAAAATTTTACACTTTACTATCTTTTTTGTTTGCAGGAAGCTTTGTTTTCAGTCAAATGATTACAGTAACATTGCAGGTAGATATATCCGATTATCTTGCTGCAGGAAATGCTCTAGACCCTAACGGAATAAGGGTTGGAGGTAATTTTGCATCTACTGGAGCTTCAGTTGCTGCAGGTGCAATGGCCGATTGGACCCCATCCGATGCCAACTCTGCAATGATGGATATGGGGAATAACATGTGGTCTCTAGATGTGATGTATGATCCCTCGTCCGCGGGTTCAGAGCAGCTATACAAATTTGTGAATGGAGACTGGGGAACCAATGAAGGAACAGATACCGCTGCTATCGCAGATGGGGGATGTGGAATTGATGATGGTTCAGGGAATATCAATCGAGTATTAACCGTACCCACCGCTGATATGACATACACATTTTGTTGGGATAGATGTGAAGCTTGTAATGTCGGAATTGAAGAGGGAATCATGGGTGCTCTAAATGTTTATCCAAATCCTGCTCAAGAAGAATTGTACGTTGATTTTGAAAACGCCAATTCATATTCTTCAACTATTGAGTTGTTTGATATGAGTGGAAAAAGACTAACTACTGAGTCTATGAATCAGCTTACGATTTTGAATATCGAAAATTTGAATCCTGGTTTATACTTATACAGAGTATCGAACAGTCAAGGATCTGTATCAGGAAGATTTATCAAGAAATAAGTTAATTTTATTAAAAGGCTCAGGGTAAACTTGGGCCTTTTCTTTTTTTAATGGTTCGTTTAGTATTCGCATTTTTTCTGTTACCTATTATTGGTAAATCTCAGATATTGAATCTGAGCCCCTCTTTTCCTACTCAAGAGGATCAGGTATCTGTTATATATGATGCAACTCAGGGAAATGGAGCCTTGGCGGGTCAAACAGAAGTGTATTGCCATACGGGACTGATTACCCAGGCCAGTACTTCCCCAACGAGCTGGCAATTTGTTCAGGGAAATTGGGGGACCGCTGACGCAAGTGTCTTAATGAACAATCTCGGGAATAATTTATTTGAAATTACCATTGATATTCCAACGTTTTATGGTTATTCACCAGGAACAGAAGTTTATCAGCTTGCTTTTGTTTTTCGCAATGCCGATGGCAGTGTAGTCGGTAGAGACTCGGATGGAAGTGATATTTATTATGACATATACCCGATAAATGGTCCATTAGTTTGTGCTATTTTCAATCCACAAAATTTAGACTTGTTTGAAATTGGTGAGACATTTGTTTTGAATGTGGAATCGAATATCACAAGTAACATTGCACTATACGATAACGGAATAGAGATTGAGTCTCAGTCAGATATTACCGAAGTGTTTTTTGATTTCAGTAGTGTTTCCTCGGGAATTCATGAAATTGTATCCATTGCGCAATCAAATGGAGAGTTGGCCTATGATACCATCAGTATTATGATCAATCCAGAGGTAACGACATTAGACCCTCCTACCTCAAAGTTGGGGGCTAATTATTTAAATGATTCAACCATTCTTTTTAAACTTCACGGCCCAGATAAAGAGCACGTATACCTTATTGGTGACTTTAATAATTGGAATTTATCAAGTGATTATCATATGAATAGAGGAACCGATGATGCTACTTGGTGGATCGAGGTGTCCGGATTGAACCCAGGACAAACTTATGGATATCAATACTATATTGATGGTGAACTCAAACTTGCAGACCCTTTGAGTGTATTGATTCTAGACCCTAATAACGATGGGGATATCCCTGCAGCTACATTTCCCAATTTACACCCTTATCCAGAAGATTTGACGAGTGGATTTGTTTCTTTGGTTACGCCAGGCGGTAGTGAATATAATTGGATAAATGACGGGTATGAGAAGCCCGAAAATAAAGACCTTATTATTTATGAGCTTCTCGTTCGGGATTTCGCGCATGACCGAAATTATCAGGTACTTATAGATACATTGAATTATCTTGAAAATTTGGGTATTAATGCGATTGAATTAATGCCTCCTGGAGAATTTGAAAACAATGAAAGCTGGGGATACAACCCCTCCTTTCACATGGCATTAGATAAATATTACGGAACCCCTGATAAGTTCAAGGAATTTGTGGACGAATGTCATTCAAGAGGAATTGCAGTAATAGTAGATATGGTCTTGAATCATACATTTGGTCAGAGTCCATTGCTTCGAATGTATTGGGATGCCTCAAATGAAAAACCGGCTCAAAATAGTCCATGGTTCAATGTAGACTGTCCTCATGAGCCTTATTGCTGGGGATATGATATCGATCATACAACTCAGGCTACAAAAGACTACATAGACCGGGTTAATTTATTTTGGGTTGACGAGTATCATATTGATGGATTTCGTTTTGATTTTACAAAAGGTTTTGGAAGCGGAACGAACAATTACGATTCTGAAAGAATTGCACTCATCAAAAGAATGGCAGACACTATATGGTCTGTTCATCCAGAAACATATATAATTTTGGAGCATTGGTCTGGAAACAACGAAGAAAAAGAGCTTGCTGAATATGGGATGATGCTTTGGGGGAATATGACTCATGCTTATCAAGAAGGGGGCATGGGTTATCCGAACAGCTCTAATTTGAGTAATGGAGTATACTTGAATAGGTCATGGAGTGTCCCACACCTAGTAACGTATATGGAGAGTCATGATGAAGAAAGAATGATGTTCAAAAATATTTCATTTGGAAACTCTATAAATGGAGATCATAATGCTCAAGATGAGCTCGTTGCCCTTGGACGAATGAGAGCGGCGGCGACTATATTTTTGCTTCAACCAGGACCTAAAATGATTTGGCAGTTTGGTGAATTGGGATACGATATATCTATTGATGATCCATGTCGTGTTTGCAACAAACCCGTTCTTTGGGAATACTTCGAAGAAGAAAAAAGGAGAGAGTTGTATAATGTCTATGCAGCCTTGAACAATTTGAAAAGAAACTACCCGACTTTCCGAACTTTAGATGTGGATTATTCTTTAGGGGGTTCGGTGAAACGATTAAGACACAACCATTCCGACATGAATGCCATTACCTTGACCAACTTTAACATTGTGGACCAGTCGGGAATTCCAACATTTCACCATACAGGCTGGTGGTATGAATATTTTTCTGGAGATAGTATTTATGTAGATGACGTTAACGCATCGATTCAACTTCTTCCAGGTGATTTTAAGGTATATACGGACGTTAACATTGGAACTGTCAATTTTGAATTTTCAGAACTGGGAATTGTTCAAAACGAATATGGAAATATTCATGTTTTTCCTAACCCGAGTGATGAGCATATCAATATCAAGATTTCTAATCTAGAATACCAAAAAGTTCAATATCAGCTATTGGATGGTCAGGGTCGAATCGTAAGCAGAGAGGAACTTATTCCTTATGACGGGTCTATTCAAAAGAAAATAAACGTTCAAAGCATTGCTGCCGGATCTTATATTTTGAAAATTACATCAAAGGATGTGAATTATTCTCAAATAGTTGTCGTACAATAATGTGTAGAGTTCTTTTTCTTTTTATGATTCTTTTAGAGGGTGTTTTTTCACAAATGGTTCATCCTTCTAATAATGATGCTTTTCTTCAAGATGAGGTTGCAAGCATTTCCATAGAGATCAACCCTGAATATATGGAGACTATTTTGACAGATAGCCTTTATTCTGATTATGAATACCCAGCAAGTTTTACATACGCCGCCTCTAATTTTACAGAAACAATTTCTAATGTGGGATTTCGTTTGAGGGGTAATACCTCTAGGAATGCCGAAAAAAAGTCTTTTAAAGTGGCGTTTAATGCCTTTGTTCAGGGTCAAAAATGGAACGGACTAGAAAAAATGAACTTGAATGGAGAGCACAATGATGTCTCTATTATGAGATCCCGACTTTCAAACCAAATTCTGGCCTCGGCTGGCTTGCCTTGCTCAAGAACCAGTTATGTAAAACTTTTTATCAATGAAGAGTACAAGGGGCTTTACATTAATGTTGAGCATATTGACGATGAATTCCTTCAGCGAAGGTTTATCGACGATGATGAAGGCAATCTTTACAAGTGTTTCTGGGGTGCAGATTTCAATTATTTGGGAAACAATCAACAAGCATACGCTGATATATATGAATTAAAAACCAATAAAACGGAAAACGATTACACCGGGTTAATTTCATTGATTGAAGTCATCAACAACTCATCGGATGAGGATTTTCCGTGTGACCTTTGGGAGGTATTTGATGTTGAACTCTATCTTAAAACTTTGGCATTCGAAATCTTAATTGGCCATTGGGATGGTCATGCAGTGAATAAGAACAATTTTTACTTGTATCAAAGACCCTCTGATGGCAGATTTGTTTTTATTCAATATGACATGGACAACACCTTTGGTATTGATTGGTTTGATGTTGATTGGGCAAATAAGAATATCTATTTCTGGGGAGAAGATGATCGGCCCCTTTATCAAAGGGTGATGAACGTTCCTTATTTTAGAGATCGTTTCTCCATGTACATGGATCAATTGCTTCAAGATTCTTTCAACCCTAATGTACTCATTGAACAACTTAACGCTACGCAGTCAATGATTTCTGAAGCCGCCCTCGGTGATGACTATAAGGAGCTAGATTATGGCTTTACCGACCTTGATTTTTTAAATGCAATAGACGATGCTTTTGGCGCGCATGTTTCTTATTCGTTAAACGATTATATAACAACGAGATATGCGACTGCAAGTTTTCAGGTTGAAGATTACTTGTCATTAGAGCCTCCTTGTAATCTTGGATTAGAGGAATTATTACCTGAATCGATTATAATAAGTGTTATCGATCTCAATGGAAAGACAATTAATGATATTGATTCTTTTCGCGGTATATACCTTTTTGTATACAGTAATGGTGTTGTTAAAAAATACGTGAAATGAAATGTTCTTTAAATATCTTCTTATTAATTTTTGTTTTGAGTATTATTCCATATTCAAATTCACAAAATCAGAAATTTAATCATGTAGAGCCATCAAATTGGTGGTCTGGCATGGAACATTCCGAGGTTGAAATTCTCTTTCATAAAGATAACATTAGAGAATACGATGTTACTTGTGAGGGATTGAACATATTAAAAACAAGGAAAACAGAGAACCCGAATTTTCTCTTCGTAACCGTCGATACTGAAAATAAAAGTCCGGGATTCTATAAGTTGGTTTTTCAATCTTCAGCAAAAAAAAGCAAAAAAAAACTTTCTTATGATTTTGAATTAAAAGAGAGAAGAGAAGATTCCAGGCTCCGGAAAGGATTTGATCAGTCTGATGTTATTTACTTAATTATGCCAGATCGATTTTCAAATGGAAATACAGATAATGATTCTGATGAAAGTGTATATGAAAAAATGGATCGAGGTAATCCTGGAGGACGACACGGCGGAGATATAGAAGGGATTATTAATCACCTAGATTATATTCATGAACTAGGAGCAACGGCAATTTGGACAACTCCACTGATGGAGGATAATGACAGTACCTACTCTTATCATACATACGCACAAAGCGATGTATATAAAATTGACCCCAGATTTGGGTCAAACCAAGACTATGTGAATTTGGTAAAATATGCACACGAAAAAGGAATAAAAATCATTCAGGATGTGGTTACAAATCATTGGGGTTATATGCACTGGATGATGTTTGATACCCCTACAAAAGATTGGTTTCATCAATTCCCAGAGTTTACACAATCCAATTTTAGAATGACGACTCATATGGATCCGTATATGTCTGAAATTGATTATAAAGTATGTACAGACGGCTGGTTTGTAAAAACCATGCCTGATTTAAACCAAGACAATCCTTTGGTTTTGAATTACCTTATACAAAATTCAATTTGGTGGGTTGAGACAGCTGATTTAGATGGTATCAGAGTGGACACCTATTCTTTCAATTCTAAGGAGGGGATTTCAAAATGGACTCATGCCATGATGAAAGAATATCCAAATTTTTCAATTGTTGGAGAGGTTTGGATGTTGGACCAGGCACAAATTGCATTTTGGCAAAAGGAAAGCCCCGTAGCAGCAATTAAAGACTACAACTCGGGCTTGCCATATTTGATGGATTTCACCTTGATGGATGGCGTGTCAAAGTGTTTTGAGGAACCCGAGCAAGGCTGGAACAAAGGTATGCTTAGAATTTATGATAATTTCATCAACGATTTTTTATATGCAAATCCGAAAAATTTGTGTGTTTTTTTCGAAAATCACGATACTGAAAGGTTTAATGAAAGATTTCCGAATATTGAGGATTACAAATTAGCCATGACTCTAATATCGACAACGAGAGGTGTACCACAGATATATTATGGCAGTGAGATAGGTATGCAGGGCAAGAGGAATTATGGTGACGGAGATATTCGTAGAGATTTTCCCGGAGGATGGAAAGAGGATGAGCACAATGCATTTGCTTCAGCACAGAGAACAGAAAAAGAAAGTCGTTATTTTGAATTCACAAAAAACTTATTGAATTGGAGAAAAAACAAAAAAGTGATTCACCAGGGAAAAATGACTCACTTCGTACCTGAACAAAATGTATATGTTTATTTTCGGTTTGATAGCGAGGAGACAGTAATGGTAATCATCAATAATTCTCCAGAAAACCGAAGGCTGAATTTATCTAGATTTAAAGAAAACATTTCCACTTATGAATTGGCTTTTGATGTTTTAACGCGCCAATCCTATGATATAGATTTATCAAAAACATTCGAAGTCAAGGGCAAGACTTCATATGTTTTAGAATTGAGGTGAAGTTATCTGGGTGCTTAGGATGTTTAAGTTTATTTTTCGTCTATCCTAATCTAACACTTTGCTCGTTTTTAAAAAGATTTTCAGGGTCATATTTTCTTTTTATTTCTTGGAGCCTTTCGTAGCTATCTCCAAAATAAGCCTTTTCCCAATCTTTAAAACCTAAGCTCGGATAATTTCTGTACTGCTTTCTTATACCGTTTTCGTACAGTATGTCTTGGATTTCATCAAAAGACTTCAGCAACTCAGTAGGGTCCTTTTTTTCATCCCAATAATATTGCAATTCTGATAAATAGGGGGAAGATCTGTGTGGATAGCAGGACTCCCTCTCAAATTCGGCATTGTTTATATTTCCTCCAAGGGTATTTATCTGATAAATGAGTCCTCTTTTTCTAAAAACAATATCTAATACCTGATCAATACTGAAGGCTATGGTTTCATAGTTTTCATAATACCCGGCAGAAGCATTTTTAAAGTAGATGGGGTATTCTATACCGTAATAATTTTTCAGTGAATCAGCAAGGTTTTTTGGTTCACCAATTGAGGTATCATCGCAAAGTGCAGAAAAGGCATCAATCATGTCTTCAAGAGCCTCATTATTTGGTCCATAATTGGTAATGAGAAGCACCAATGTTTTGTAGTTCAGTACAAATGCTGCAAAACAAGACTCTGGTATATTTTTAGAATATTCAAAATAAGCCTTAAGCAATTCTTTTGCTCGAACTTTGTCGAGATTGTATGCCTTGAATCGATGACGGGTAAATGAATTGGGCGCGGGAACCGTTTTAAAGGTAAAATCAGTAACCACACCAAAATTTCCATTTCCGCCACCTTTTAATGCCCACATTAAGCCGTCTCCTTGTTTTACTTGGTGAATTTTTCCATTTCCGTCAACAAAAGTAGCCTCACTAACTAGATCACAGGTCAAGCCAAATTTCCGTGCAAAAAAACCATACCCTCCACCCAATGTAATTCCTCCAACCCCGACTCCTCCACAAGACCCCGCTGGTATAATGCGTCCTTTAGGAAGAATGGCATCATACATTTCTCTTAGTGTACATGAAGGTTGAATCTTCACCGTTTTATCATCTATCCAATTCACCTCATTCATAAGCGAAAGATTAATTTGCATACCATCATTTACAGAGGAAAAATTTTCAAAGCTATGCCCCCCACTTTTAACGGCAACTTTTAAGCCCTTTTGTTTTGCAAACCTAATCGCCTCTGTAACACCTTCTGCGTTGATGCAAAGGGCAATTAATGCAGGTATTTTGCCTACGGCGAGATTAAAACCCTGATTTAGTTCATCAAATTGTTCGTCTGCTTTCTTTAGGTAAGTAACATTGTTGGACTTAATGGCCTCCTCTATTTCTGAAATAGGGTCATCGGGTTTATTTTTCTTTGGGTCTGTTTTTTTTCCCCCATCCGATGCACAAGCGGGAAGGTAGAGACCTAATCCGCTTGCTAAAAGTAATTTCACAACATCCCGTCTATCTTTGTACCTGGCCATTTTGAGTTTATTGCTTATTCAAAGAAAGCATCATCTGTGATACAATTTTCTTTGAGTTCCCCGCAAATGCTTTATTCTCCATCAACAAAACAGGTCGCTTCAAAAAGGTATAATCGCTGAGGAGTAATTTTTTATAATCTACATCTTTAAAAGAGGAAGAGTCAATAGATCTGAATTTTATTGCACGTTTATTAAAGAGCTCCTCATAGCTTACGAAATGAGCCTTAATATTCTCTAATTCAGCTGGAGTAACTGGAGAAGATTTTATTTCACGAAGAATAAGATTATCAGGCGCGTTCAATTCCTTGAGAATGCGCCTGCAAGTATCACAGGTTTTTAAATAAAAGAAAGTAGCTTTTAGCAAAACTCAGCGTATGCTGCTTTCAAATTGTTTGATATCATCTCGGCAGAACCTCCTTCAATATGATGGCGCTCTAAAAAATGAACGAGTTTTCCATCTTTAAACAAGGCCACAGAAGGAGATGATGGCGGGTAAGGTAAAAAGTATTTTCTAGCCTGAGCAACAGCGTCAGTATCCACACCAGCAAAAACAGTAGTTAAAGCATCAGGACTTTTGCCTTCCTCAACCGAAAGCTTAACACCCGGGCGCATATTCCCCGCAGCACATCCGCAAACGGAATTTACTACAACAAGTAGTGTTCCTGACGTATTTTGTATGGCGGTGTCTACATCTTCAGTTGTGCTTAATTCTTTGAAGCCAACAGAAGTTAGGTCTTCTTTCATTGGCTGTACTAATTCTGGTGGATACATTTTTTTATTTTTATTGTTACACAAATTTAAGGAATTACATTCTATTTTTTCGTTATCCATTCCTTTTTAAAACAAGAGCCCTCTGTTTTATTATGAATAGTCCTAACTTTAGTAAAAATAGAAATGAAAGAAGACTTAAATTCAAATGTGAAGTGGCTCCTATTTGGGCTTTTTTTAGCACTTGTCTATACCTGTCTATTTGATTTTTTACGCTCGGAGCAGTATGACTCGGCAAGCTATATTTCAGGCACAAAACTTCTCTTTGGTATTGAAGGAGGCCTAGACGTTCAGGCAAGAATTTCAAAGCCCTTAGCGCTTTTGTTCCCGGGATTGATATATACTTTTTTTGGCGTAAACATAGAGGTGGGTTATTTTATTCAGAATCTTTTTTTATTTATAAGTCTTGTATATTTAGTCTACGCAAGTTATAATCAATTGTATGCCAATCGGCAGTTTGCAAGACAAAATGTTTGGGTTTATTATTCATTACCTCCGTTTGCGATATTTTCTTTGTTTGTGCTCACCGATATAACGGGGTGGTTTTTCATTATGCTGACTATTTTCGCTTTCGGTTATTACAAAAACCGAATGCTAAGTGGAAAACATTACTTCATTTTGGGTTTGATTGTTGGTGTTGGTGCTCTGTTTAAAGAGAGTGCTTTGGGTGGTGGT
>Ga0213866_10003476_pt1 | contig 10711 bp, 12 predicted proteins | sample PICome_11_FD_160079 | JGI IMG/M metagenome (GOLD analysis project Ga0213866, IMG submission 160079) | Coastal seawater microbial communities near Pivers Island, North Carolina, United States - PICO284 | ecosystem: Environmental > Aquatic > Marine > Coastal | place: USA: North Carolina... | reverse complement strand
ATACGATGTTGCGTGTATCACCTTGAAGTGCTACTCGTTCTACTTTCTCACTTACGTTTTCAGCACGTTGCTTTGCTTCTGTACGCAAATAATATAATCCTTTTAGACCTTCTTTCCATGCTCGTAAATGCACCTGATTCACATATGCTTTGTCTGCACCTGCAGGGAAGAAGATGTTTACGCTTTGACCTTGACAGATATACTTCTGACGATCTGCGGCGTGTTGTACAACCCAGTTTTGATCAAGTTCATCAGCAGTCTTGAAGATTGCTTTCTCGCCTTCATTCAAGAATGGTAGATGCTGTACTGAACCTTTCTTGGTAATAATAGAAGTCCAAGTTGTGTCGTTGTCTTGATCTTTCTGTCTTAGAAGTTCTTTCAGATACTTGTTCTTAACTAAGAAAGAACCTGCTCTTGTTCTATGTGTGTACGCATTTGCTTTGAGTGGCTCGATTGATGGTGAAGTTGATAGAATCACACCAGATGATGCGTTTGGTGCGATAGCCATCAGATGCGAGTTTCTTCTACCAGAATCAGGACCATCTGGATAAGCACCTCGTTCTTCAGCAAGCAACTCAGTCTCAGCAACTGCTTCACTCTTAATATGTTCAAATACTACTTCGTTGATCTCTTTTGCAAGTTCTGATTCCCAAGCAACACCATGCTTTTGTAGCAGACTGTGGAAACCCATAGCACCCAGACCAATACTTCTTTCTCTTGCGGCACTAAACTTTGCTCTTTCGATTGTGTCTGGTGCATTGTTTACAAAATACTCAAGTACATTATCAAGCATTCTCACAAGATCACGAACGATGTTTGTGTCTTTCCACTCATCGTAGTACTCAAGATTTAATGACGATAGACAACAAACAGCAGTACGCTCATCAGAAGTTGGAAGATGAATCTCGTTACATAGATTCGAACCATGAATCTTTAGACCTTTATCTTTGAGTGGTTGTGGTAAATCTCGATTTGCTGTGTCGATAAAGTTTAGATATGGTTCACCAGTTCTGAATCGTGTCTCAAGAATACGCTCCCATAGTTTACGAGCATCAGTTGTGTCTTTGACTCGACCATCTTTTGGATCACGAAGATCAAAAGAACTTCCTTGTTTAACCGCTTCCATAAACTCGTCTGTGATGTTGATAGCATTGTGTAGATTCAATGCTTTGCGTTGTACATCACCTGTTGGAATACGCATATTCAAGAACTCAATGATATCTGGGTGTGAGATATCCATGTAAGCGGCATATGAACCTTTACGAGTTTTACCTTGACGATATGCAATCATATCAGCATCAACTGTGTGAATGAATGGCATAGGACCCGGGGCTACATCAGATACAGTTCGTACATCACTCCAGTGACCACCAACTCCACCACCATAAACAGATAACCATCTTAACTCAGATGTATGACTTATCAGACCTTCTAGAGTATCTGGTACATAAGTCAGAAAGCAAGAGATTGGCATACCCTTGCCTTGCTTCGATCCATTTGGTGCATTTGATAATACTGGTGAAGCAAACATAAACCACTTGTTTGAGACATAGTTGTAGAGTCTTTGTGCTAAATCTTCGTCAAGTTCTCCATCGTACTTTGACCAAGCGAGTGCGGCTCTTTTGTATGCTTCTTGTGGTGATGTTTCGTATTCGGTTAAGTAAAAGTCTTTCAACATTCCCAATGCGTATGAGGCGAGCAGGGAGTCTTTATCTTTATCAATCTTTATCGTCATTTTTATACCATTCCTGACTTGTTATTATTCGTTGATGAAATCTTCAATCATTGGAAAGATTGCGTGTATCGCACAGCCAATCTCTCTAGCTAATTCCATATGTTCTTTTTGCGTACCATTAGCTGAACGAAGTTCGACATAGTGAATCCATGATCGAATTGTTCCGTTGGCATATAGTCTTGATTTGGTGTTACCCTCAGGCAGAACTGCTCTTGCTTGTTCTTTTGCGATACCATTATCAATAGCCCAGTCATACGCTTGCTTGGCTTTTAGAATCACTTGTAGTTGTTCTTCTTCCCATCGCTCTTTTATATAGTCGTTCTCACAGTCGATACTATTTTGACGATTCTTCTCGTCTTGCATTCTCGCTTCACGAACTTCAAAGGTTTCATCCATAGAACCTGGGTCAGCATATCTTTGACTAAACTCTTGAAACGCAAACGAACGATGACGAAGAAACTGTCTCGCAATATCACGAGTCGTCTCTACTTCAATTGTAGCAGAAGCCATTTCGAATGGGCTCCAGTGTTTGTGTTTGATCAAGTAAGCAAGAAGTCGCTCACTTGTTTCTAGATTCATTTGTCCTTTTGGGTTTGATACTTTAGCGCAATATGCGACTAGATCCTGTACATCTTTCAATCCTTCCACCGAGCCGTCTGCGGGCTGAGTGAAGCCTATGAGTTTCGCTTTCATTAAATTTCCTATGGGTTAACATTTTTTCCAATAGCTTAGTTGCAATTTGCCCTCTAAGCCTCTATAAGTGTTATCGTCTATCATCTGCTGTAAGTTCGCTTCTGATAGCCCAGATAATATCATATCATTGATGTCTTTGTCAAGTACCTTTTCAGGCCATATACAAATATTGTATCCCTTGTCAATACATCTTTCCATTCTCGAAACAATCTCTTTGTTTCTAGGTTCATTATCAAATACGAACACAGCATTCTCTGTTTGTTCGAGTCCATTTGCGTTTCCATCAGCGCCTGCCATTGCGACAGCGTTTTCAAGAAACAAACTATCTATAGGTCCTTCTATAACATAGTACTTCTTGTTAAAGTTAACTTTATCTAGACCAAATATTTTAGGCATATTATCGTCTAGCATGATAGTTATATAGCGAAGTTCATTATCGCTAAATGCTCTTGCATTGAAACCAAACATCTCACCACTCTTGTCTATGAACGGCATCACAAGTCGTGAACTGTCGTTCTCTAGCGTTGGTAACTTGCCCGGTAGAATAGAATTAACCCACTCGTTAAATTTAGGAGCATAATATAATTTATATTGTTGCGAAGGCGGAATCGCCCTTTTTTGTAAATATTTTTTAACTTTATGGTCAAAATTTAAGGATGAGACTTTTTTGATCTTGAGAAGTGGCGAGCCTTTCTTTTTGAACTTTGGTGCTTTCATTGTGAGAGTATCAAGTGGTTTGATATCTTCTTTTGGTTGAAAGAGTTCTCGTCTTGCTTTCTTCTCTAGTGCGGTATCAATGACATATTCGTTGTACAGGTTGTGATCGACTGACTTGAGAAAGTTACGCATACCATGTGAAGCACCACAGTTGTGGCAATAGTAGATAGCACTATTGTCTTTCTCTAGTATCCACCCTCTTGCTTTGATCTTTGACTTTTTCGAGTCGCCACAAATTGGACATCGGCAGTTAGCACGATATGGATTTGTTTCTTTGATTGAAAATCTTTCGAGGCGTGTGGAAAGAATGCCTGCATATTTGAGATCAACTGAATTCATAATTCTCCAAAGGTGTAGTAATAGTCGAGTACTCTATTATACACGATTTGAGAGAAATGTCAAGGGTTTTCTACGATAAAGTTTCTAAAATGTTTGACTCTGAGAGTAGATAGAGAATAGCGGCGGCACCACCAACAATAACCCATTTCCATTGTTCTAGTACTCTGATACGATTGTATATCTCTTCCAGTGAAATAGCAGATCGATCATCGTGATCTTTGAGAAAGTCCATTAAAGCATCATGATTCTCTTGAGCAATTTCTTTTTGTTCTTGATCTTTCTCTTTGATTCTTTGATGAAGTAGTTCGTCTGATTTTTCTGATCTTGATTGGGCTTCAAGTAGATCGGCATTAGTTTCTTCTAACTTACTTTCGTGTACTGCTAGAATGCGTGAGATGCCATTAGTCGCATCAGCAATCTTATCGATAGCTGTATCTAGCTTACCAAGTAAACCTTGTATGTTAGACACATCTTTCTTTAAAATTTCTACATCAGTCTTTACAGCATTTAAACCGTTGTCTTCTGCCATGTTCCTACTAAACCTTAATTGAGTCTTTAAATGTCATCAACTCTTTCGTTGACTTTTTGTTTTTCTTTTTATATTTACTTGCGGCTTTTGGGCTGACTACTGTAGCATCAGAACCTGTACCCGCTACACCTGCACCAGTTACGTTTGCAGGAGCATCTTCATCAAATATATTTTCAAACAGTTCGTCAATGTCCATAGTTTGGAATTTAACATCCTCAATGTACTGCTTTAGTTTTTCTTCCAGAGTCTCTTCAGTGAAAGATTCAACAAGTTCAAACCCACCTTTCTCGATACTCTGTTGCTCCTTGATTAGATATAAGGCAGCCGCATAAGAAGCAATGCGAGTTTTACCGCCTGGTATTTTTTCCAAAAGTCTTTTCAACTTCGTAATCATAAGATCAAAGATACCAAAAGCATTTTTCTGATCTCTTGTAGTGAAGTCTTTCTTCTTGATGAGTTGATTACCTCGTTCATCAATAATACCGAGTTCATATGCATCCCACTCTTTAAAAGGTGTACTTAGCCTCTTAATGAATTGGTATACCAGAAATAAATCTACTATCATAGTTTTCTTAACTCGTCTACTATTGTTTGGTCTAAAGGTATTTCAGATGTAATAAGTTTTTTGTCTGAGTATTCTATAATCTCTGGAAGATAGCCCAACATCACGATAAATGGTTTGAGTGACTTTTGATACTCTTCTAGTCGATAGAACAGCATCGTAGTAGCACCTGCACCAAAGCAGTTGTAGATTACAGTCAGATGATTAAGTATCAGTCTAACCTTTAAATCATTATCTTCTTCATATCGTTTGAACAATCTTTTGAGATGTTGAAATCGTCTTAGATCGTCATAGAACTCTTCTGTTGAGGCAGCCATTCGTATATCATAATACTTAGCGGCATACAACAAAAAACTTTCGTCATCAAGTTTCATCATTATTCACCTTTAGTTATTATACCAGAGAGCATTTATCTGCTCTCTAGTATATTTATAACCAAAATAATGATGTACTATTATGTTACAGTAAGTGTCTTAACAGCCGAAGTTACTGTGTCAGCTAATGCACTAGTTAGTACTGCACGATACTTGAAGCCATTCTTCGAGGTATCTGTGATCGCAACAGGCAATGTAACATTACTACCGCCAGCACTACTGTTGACCGCTGATCCGATATCTGCGAATGTTGTGCCACCATCAGTAGACTCTTGCAATTGACAAGCAACAACTCCATTATCAGTACAATCCACATCGATTGTGAAGTTAGCATTACCATCATTACTACCGCCGTGATTGTATGTTACATCAGCTAATTGAGTAGCGATTGTGATCAATGTAGCACCACTTTCTAGTACTGTATCTTCAGCATCGCTTGCACCAGTAAATGTACCAGTAGCACCACCTGCAGAGATTGCACAAAGCAATTCGATATCTGTTCTCGCTTCGCTGTTGTCAGTATTGCGAGTAGCATAGCGATACCAACCTGGAGTAGTGAAACCTCTTCCGATGTTGTTTGCATTTTGAACCTCAATAGAGTCTGCAAAGAATATGTCAGAAGGTGTTACTTGAACACTGTGACCAGTACCTGATGTGTTAGAAGGTGTTACTTTACCTGTTGATAGATCAGCATTTGAATATAATTCAAAAGTGTTATTCGATAAAACCTTGGCGTGCCATGTAGTAGCAGGGTTAATACCACCAAGAGTACCGTCACCGTTAGCAAAAGTGATTTGATCGCCATTTTTGATGCCGTGATTAGCGATGGTGAATACACCACCAGTTACATCAGTGCCATCGAAAGTAAATTTTGGGGTTAGCCACTTGGGCGCACCTGCCAAATTATCTGTTAATGCCCATAAAGCCATTTTGTTTCTCCTTTAAATAATTTTCCTAAATGGATATTGTTATTGTATTTATAATTAAGACTCTTTTGACTCTGTTTCTTCAGAGTATTCTTTAATAGTTTTCAATGTTTTTAACATATCTCTATAAGATTTGCTCATGCCATCAATCAACTTTTTCTTGGTTGCTGGCTTTCTGAAACTATTGTACTTGTCTAAAGCAATCTTGATTATGTTAGCAGGGACTTTTTGCTTCTTGCCGTCTGCGAAAACAACATCCAGATTTCCTTTTACATCAGCCGCTTTACGCAATTGAACAATGATGTTCATTTTGGCTGACTCTTTATCGCCTTTTGTCGCAACCATATCGTCTTGATCAGCAGGGTCAATTTTTCTTTCTTCTAGTTTTTCAAGATCAGATGCTTCAAACAACTTAGCCGCTTGCTTCAAACTGATTGTCTTGATGTCACCGAATTGATTCTTGGTGCGTACCATTACTTTACGACCACTCTTATCTAACTCAAGAGCATAAGTCTTACGATCTTTGCCCTGAATACCAGTGATTGGTGCTTCTTCAAGATCAACAGACTCATTTACTGGAACAAATATAGAATAGCCACTTCCGTCTTTAACCACTTCAGTCGGTGAGTTACGAAAATCTCTTGCGGCTATAACTTCAGCTTTTGCTTTTGGAAACGGTCCTGAGATTTTACCAAAGACTTTACCTTTAATCTTCTTTGTTGTCTTGAACTTGAGTTTCTCTTCAAGATCAACAGACTCAATGTACATATTCAGTTCATAACGCTTGTTGTCAAGATTAGCAACTTGAATGTGAACATTCTTCTTCTTGTTGGTCTTCAGAATGTAAGAGTTAGTTTTGCCTTTCGATGGCTTCTTAGGGCCTAGTGCTACCTTATCATCGATGTCGTTTTTATCTACAACAAAACCTTTCTTCTTAGCAAATGCATATGCGTGTTGCATAGCACCAGAAAAGTCTTTGTGATACAGATCGTAACCAGTTGCTGACTTAGATTCATCTAACTCAACAGACTCTTTGACAATTTTAACTGGATATAAAACAGTACCGCCAGTCTTAGGGTCCATCTGCATAGCGAATGGCTTCCCTTTGATCATAGTCTTGAAATCTTTATGAATCTTAGCAAACTTTGCTTTAGTCAATTCGATTTCGCCCTTACTGTTTCTCTTAGCAATGATTTCTGCTAATTCACCTTTACCCATCAAAGCATCGTGATTGTCGATTGCATATGCGTTGGCTTCTTCTTCTTTCTCACTTTCGTATACTTTCTTACCATCTTTGTCGTATACGCAGAACATATTAGTTTCTTTGTTGAACCTAACATGATCGGTGGGATCCATTTCTTCAGAGAAGAAGCCTTCAGGCTTTCCCAAATCACCACTTTCTTCGGCTAACTTGAATGGTGCTTTTTTGCTAATAGTTCCTTTACGCAATGCATCACCAATCACTTTACCTAGCTTAGAACTGTCGTATCTTTTATACTGAGGCATAGACAATAGAATATCTTGTGCTTGACTGTCAGACTTACCTTTCTTCTTGAGTTGTTCGTAGTCTTTAAGTAGATTACGATTTTCATCAAGTTCTTCAGTCTCTTCTTTAGTATAAGCTAACTTTGCTACTTTCTCTTTGAACGCTTTAGTGCGACCATCGATACCCTCTAATGCTTTAGAGATAGCTTTTCTACGCTTGTGAAGATATTCGTCTGAATCGTCTACATCACCATCGTTGTCGATGTCTTTGTCTTTACGATCTTTGAACTTTTTCTTAACTGCTTTAGGCTGAACTTTATCAAGCCCGTCACCATCATCAGACTCATCGTTAGTGTTGTCTTCCTCTAACTCTTCTTCATCTTCGTCTTTATCTTCTTCATCGTCTTTGTCTTCTTCATCTTCGTCATAATCTTCGACTCGATATTTCTTACCCGAAACGATAAACTCGTCATCACCATTGTCTTTAGCCGCTTTAAGTGCTTTAGTAAAAGCGTTACCTTCAGCCTTTACACCTTCTTCCACTTGTTGCTCTGGAATGTCAGCTTCAGCAGTTGGTGCTTCAGGCGCAGGTGCCTCTTGAGCAACATCATAGTTACCCATTTGTTGATTCACAGTTTTTGTGAATGCATCCATCATGCCTGCGGGCAATGGTGAGATGTCTTCTGGTTTCTTAAACATTTTCTAATTCTCCTAGAATTTAATTATTATTGTACTATTTATTAATCGTCAACTTTTGCGCCTGCTCTCCACTGATAGCATGACCAATATTTTGCTTTCCATTTAGGACCTGGGTCTACATCGCACCCATGTCTTGCTCTAAAACTTTTTCTTGCTCCATCGTCATCTCGATTGATTGCCATGTTTGGATCACCGAAAGTTACTTTGACGATGTTGCCTTTGTCGTTCTTAACATATACACCAAACTTCTTCTTTGAGCCAGTAGGCAGACGAAATGGATCGTTGAGTTTTACTTCACGACCCTGATATTCTGCCTTCTCTACGACTACATCGTATTCAAGTTCTTCGATCTGAGTGTATTGCTTGAATCTAATCATTTTTGCAAAAACCCAGCCCTATTGTCGAATTTGAAACGACCAATAGGTGTATCTGGATCAGTCACCGCTAAGTGCTTTGGTAACTTGCCCTTATTAACCAAATTATGCAATAGAATATTTAATTCTTTTGGATCAACTCGAAGTATTTTAGCAACTTTTACTAAGCCTTGCTGACCTTGACCTGGATTTTTCTTTCTCCAATCAAGGTAGTAGCGAAGTGCTTTCTTGTATAGCATTCCTTTAACGCCAGGTATTCTCTTAGCGATGTCAGTCGGTATCTTGATAGACTCTACTATTGCTTCATCGATATCTTCGTCAGTGAGAAAATAATCAAATGCTTCTTCGAACTGCTCATCTAACTGAGTATCTTTTGCTTCTAGCAAATGCTTATCTCTGTTAATATAATCAAACAATTGATTGACCTCTTTAGAGGCTCGTTCGATGATCTTAGATGCTCTTTCTTCTGCCTTCTCGATATTTGCCAAGTCCCTCTTAATAACCTGTTTTAAGATTGAAGCATCTCTATTACCCTTTGAACTGACAACTTTCAATTCCTTTAATTTCTTTATGGCAGTAGACAGTTGTTTATTGGGCGAATCACCTGATTTGAATTTTACTTTGCTTAACTTCACAGCCTCTTCAAGTTCTTCGAACTGCTCATCAAGATCGTCTTGTGCTTCTGAAGTCATGTAGTCTCTTACAGAGTCAAGATAGTCTACTGCTTTAGTGATTTTACCTTGAGCCCACTCTGGAAGATTGTCTTCGTCATCAAGTAGATTCATCAAATCTTCTGCGGCAGACATGACAGTACGAAGCTGGCTTTTCGCCATTTCGCCTTCGTTGTCATACTCGTTTGGGTCTTTGTCTTCAACAATGAAGTTAGCAAAGTCTTTCATGGGTTTATCCTATTTTAAACTTTTTAGTGAAAATGAACTAACAGTTTCTTTTGGTTTAGTTGTAGTTGTTTTCTTTGGTGAAGCCTTCTTCTTAGAAGTAGTTTTCTTCTTTGAAGGTGCTTTCTTTTTCTTTTCTTCACCCTCTTTTTTAGCTTTTTTCTTTCCTTTAAAAATATCGAACATTGTTATTTCCTCTTTATAAGTTCAGTCCTACGCTGTATTGTGTCTTACCATCAACTCGTGATGCTGTAAGAATGCTTTTGCGGTTATCTTCTTCACTCACATATGACACATGAACCCATCCACTATCAGGTATGCCTGGAGTGTAGAACTCAAGAATCAACTGATCAAAGTCACAGTTGTCCACAATCCATTGTGCTACTTCGCCATTCGCTACACCAGGTACTTCGATGTCTGCGGCTTGACCTTTACAATGTTGTGATCTTGAACTACCACCAACAGCTTCGTTCAACTCTGGACCTCGATAACCACTATTAATTACAGTGGGCCCAAAGTGATCTCGAACAGGTTGTACAACCTTCTCGAACAAAATCTTTGCGGCTTCTAGATGCTCACCCTTTGGTGTGTTGTCTAAGCCTCGTCTTTCAGCAGTTTGGCTTTTTGTAAACTCAGCCAATGAAAAGTTCTTACTCAATTTCATAATCTATCTCCAATGTTATATTTTAAATACTTTATTAGAAGTACCGAAGTTCTTCTTTCTCATAATCGTTTTGTTTATGACCTCAAACTCATCTTTCTCTTTGTTGTAGTTAATTACAACTGGTAGATTGAGATCATTCTGCATATCTTTTATTACAGCCTGACTGTCTGGATTCTGGCGAATGTTCTTTGCTTTGTTTCGAGCAATTCGCTTGAACAACTGCTGTAACTCTTGCACTTTAACAGCAGGCTTGTTTCTTGGATCGTTCATACGATCAGCAAAGTGACGAGTAAACTCAATGTCTACACCAAACTTTGCAAGTATACGATCAGCAAACTTTTCTAAATCGTTAAGTTGTGCTTGCGACACATCTTCTACGAATGTTCTAAATCGAATCATTTTGTTATGCCACGCTGTTTCTTCTGTTGAGCAATCCATTCTTTTGCTTTTGCGTTGTTCACAGGACTTTTAGTCCATGCAGATATCTTTTTATATACGCCTGTTGTGATCTTATCGATATTTTGCCCAGTCGAGTTGTTCACAATGTCAATATCTTTTTGTCCAAATGTTCTTACAAATGCGTTCTTGTTCTTTTGTACATCATTCCAGAACTTTTCAACTTGTTCATCTGGTAATGATCTTGCCCGCATTTTATTACGATCAAGTGCAGTTTGCAAATCAGTATCAACAAAGATCATTTTAGTTTCGTATCCAAGTC
>Ga0213866_10003474_pt1 | contig 10712 bp, 9 predicted proteins | sample PICome_11_FD_160079 | JGI IMG/M metagenome (GOLD analysis project Ga0213866, IMG submission 160079) | Coastal seawater microbial communities near Pivers Island, North Carolina, United States - PICO284 | ecosystem: Environmental > Aquatic > Marine > Coastal | place: USA: North Carolina... | reverse complement strand
GCTCATGCTGGTTTGTCCTTTTCTCGAAGTCTGCTGCCCGTGTTGGAGCAGATTGTGCGGGTTGGAGGGGCTTTGGGATTGCGCGGTGCGATCGCCGCGAATCCGAAGCGCGAAGGAGTTGGGCTGACCTCACACATTCGGTGGCCTGCGCCGTAGCTGTTGGTTTGTTTCGGCATGGTTTCTTCTCGTTTGGGCTGATTCAGATGTTGAAGCGTTGCGATTCGGAGAAGCTCTACAGCAGTTCTCGATTTGGCTTCATCGGCGTGCGCCGTCATTCCGAACGCCGCAGGCGGAGGAATCTCCTCTACATTCCGTCTCGCTTCCCACATTGCACATAGAATGCTTCTCGATCAGCGTTGCGTGTGCAAAGAAAAGGGCAGCCTCGCTCGCAAGGGTGATCCCTCCGCCTGCGGCGTTCGGGATGACGGTGATAAGCACAAAGCAAATCGAGAATTGCTCAGGCGCTCTCCACGCTATCCGGGGTCGTTCTCTGCTCGCAGCTCGTAGGCGCGGTGCTGGGCTGCAACGCCAGTCTCAAACGCAGTTCACGACTTGCGTTGTTCAGGAATCACTTGGAGGCGCAGCTCTGCTTTCTCCTCCCCACAGTCGCCGCAACAGTCTCGCCGGAGGGAAAGAGAAAACCGCGCTAGCGCACGACCTCCAGCACGCACGCGCCCTGCTCCACGAGCGGCTCGGTGAATCGCGGCGAGTAGCGGATTCCGGCGACGTGAACCACCCAGCCGCCCAGGTCGATCGTGCGGAACTGTCGCACCTCACCGCCATGCTCCACGATGTGCTCGACGACGCCGGGCACGGTCAGCTCTGCTTCAGCCGGGGCGTGGATCACCCATTCGCGGGGAAGGTCCGCGCCACCAAGCTCAATGCGCGCGGGATTTCCGGCGGGCGCTTCAAACTCGCGATGCTGCGCGACTTCCTCAAGATCATCGAAGAGCGCTGAAGCCGTCGGGCCCGCGCCCGCTCCCTGCGCGGAGAGGAAAATCGTTCCCGCGCGTTTTGTTTGAATCACCACAGCAGCGTCGACTCCGCCGGTTGCTGCGAGCGGCGTATCTCCCGGCACGGCGGCTGGCGCGATCCAGCTCTCGGCTTCGCCATCTTCATTCCATGAGAGACTCGCAAGCGGCTTGACTGCAAAGCCAACCAAGCCAGCGGCCAGCACCGTTTCCTGACTCAGCGCTGGCAGCTCGACGCGTTGGATCGCAGTTGGATCGAGCAGCGAGCCGCTCGCGCACCAGCACAAAATCGCCAGCTTTTGCGCTGCGTCGTGGCCGTCCAAATCTGCGCTGGGATCAGCCTCGGCGAAGCCCGCTTTTTGCGCGAGCGCTACAGCTTCGAGCAGCGAGCGACCGTGCCGCGTGACGGAGTTGAGAACGTAGTGCGAAGTTCCGTTGAGCACGCCGAAGATGCGATTGACCGTCACGCCTCGCAATGTTTCGCGCAGTACGCGAACGCAAGGCGTCGCAGCGCCGACAGCGGCTTCGAAGCGGAGCGCGACGTTGTTCCGCTCGGCTGCCGCGAGCAGTTCATCACCGTGAGTCGCGATCAGCGTTTTGTTCGCCGTGATCACCGGGATGCCTGCATTCAACGCGCAGAGAGTCAGCGTTCGCGCAGGCTCCGGCCCGCCCAGCGCTTCGATCACGAGATCCGCGTCGTCAAAGCGAAGCTCGTTTGGATCGTCGACCAAGCGCTCGCTTGGGATTCCGACGCGAGCCTTGCCGCTCTCGCGCACCAGTGCTTGCACCACTTCAAAGCGTGGCGACGCGTCGCTCAAATCGGCGAGTTCGGCGATGATGCGGGCAAGCTCGCCCCCCACTGTTCCTGCGCCGAGCAGGATGATGCGGCACGTCTTCGTGCTACTTTCGGTCGATGGAGTTGCTTCGATCAGAGTTGGCATGGTCTTTCCTCGTGTGTGCGACACTTCGATGCGTGGTCGACGTGTCGCGGAGTGTTTCGTATGGCGATTGGTTCTTGGAGCGATGCGTGAAACGCAAAAGAGGCGGGTCGCTGTGGTGCGACCCGCCTCTCGAAGTTCGTTCAGGTTTGATTGAAACCTAAGCAGACCTCCAGGAGCACGCCGCACCGCAACGCATCATCATGCCCATCATCGGCATCATGTTGCGGGTGGCGTTCATCTGGATGGTTGAGTTGTGCATGTTCGATTTCAGGCTGCGGCACGCGCGCCTGTACCGCCGGTTGAGCTTCTCGCGACCTTCGCGAATCCGCTCTCAAGCGTGCTCAGAAAGGTAGGGCCGATCCAATCGGCGTCAAGCCTAAATTTCGTAATCCCCGCAAAGCCTTATTTTTCATGGGCTGAGAGCGATGCAATGCGAGTGACGAAGTAAGCTGAGTGATCAGCGAATGCTTGATGAAGATCTTGGCCGATGGAGCGCATGGTGAGCGAGCAAGAACCCCAACCTGAATTTCAGCCGATCGTCGACATGGATGCGAGCGACAACCCCGTGCGCGTCGTTCCGCCGATCAAGCGAGTTGTTTCGCTCGTCCCATCCATCAGCGAGAGCGTGATCGCGCTGGGCTGTCCGGAGCGTTTGATCGGTCGCACTCGCTATTGCATTCATCCCGCGCCGCTCATCTTCAAAACAGAGGAAGTCGGCGGCACGAAGGATCCTGAAATCGAGCGCATCATTGAGCTTGCGCCTGACATCGTGCTGGCCAACAAAGAAGAGAATCGCGCGCCAGATATCAAGACATTACGCGATGCGGGGTTGACCGTTCACGTCTGTGAGCCGCGCACGCCGAACGATGCGCTGCGCTATGTCGCATGGCTTGGCAGCATCCTTGACGTGATTGAGGAAGCAGCGCACGTCGTTCTGCGCGGCGAGCAAGTGCTTCACCTTCTCGATCAAGAGCGCGAAGAAGCGCTGGCTGCCGATCTCCTTCGCATGTCTCCACGCGGGCCGGTGCGAGCAGCGGCGCTGATTTGGCGCGACCCCTGGATGGTCGCGGGCGGCGACACGTACATCTCAGGCATGTTGGAAACGCTTGGCGCGCAGAACGCTTTTGGCGAGCGCGAACGTTACGCACGAATCTCGCTGGAAGAGTTGGGCGAGGCCGATCCCGACATCATCCTGCTTCCCAGCGAGCCATTCGAGTTTGAAGATGAGCATGTCGAGGAATTGAAGCGCGCACTTCCTCACGCGCGAGCCACGCGGCAAGGCGGAATTCGCCTCTGCAATGGGGAAGACTTGATGTGGTTCGGCACGCGCACGCCGGATGCGCTGATGCGTCTCAAGCCTGTTTTGAAGCGGGGTTGATGGCGAGCATCATCCGCCGCCAACGAGCGTCACGATCTCCAGCGTGTCGCCTTCTTTCAATGCCGTCTCAGCGTAATCGGCTTTGCGCACGAGTTGCTTGTTCAGCTCCGTGGCGATTCGAGTGCGATCAAGACCAAGCTGATCGACGAGATCATTGATCGTCGCCACGCTTCCGAACTCGCGATCCTCGCCGTTCACCTTCAACTTCATGCCAGCCCTTCCTGCTAAGATTCTGAGAGATACTTGCCCTCAACCCGCGACAGGATAAGCTTTCCCGCACAAAGAACCAATGCGCCCTTGAGCGGCAAGGTGCGCAACGCGATTCATCGACTCTCGTTCAAATCGAGTACAACGAACAAGCGCATGAATCGCATCACCCCACTCAGCTTCGAGCGCATTGCTATCCCCAAACCATGGGCAGGCGATGCACTCACTCAGCGCTTTCCGCAGCTCGCGCAAGAGCTTCCCGCGGGCACGGGCGAGAGCGTCGAGCTTGCTTGCATCGGCGGGGAATCACGACTCGACTCGATCATCATCACCGAGCACTCGCGCGAGAAACCCTTCAGCACTTGGCTTGGTCAGTGCGAGCGCGAGTCCGTGCTGGGCAAGGGCTTTGAGAGCGAAGAACGCTTTCCCTTGATGCTCAAACTTCTCGATACGGCTGAGCCTCTGAGCGTGCAAGTCCACCAGCAAGATAGCTGGCAAGAGGGCAAGCTGATCACGCGCGGCAAGTGGGAGAGCTGGGTCGTGATTGATGCGGAGCCGGATGCCTACGTGCTCCAGGGACTCAAAGCAGACGTCAGCGAAGCCGAGTTTTGGCGCGCACTTGATGACGGCGACCCTGCGGCTGTGCTCGAAAAACGCTTTCTCACACGCGGGGATTTTCTCGACTCACCGCCGGGCATGGTTCACGCGATCGGCGGCGGACTGAGCCTTGTCGAGCTGCAGCAAGCCAGCAACATCACCTTCCGCATGCACGACTGGCCCAAGCGTGATGGCTCTGAGCGTGGGCGCAAACTACACATTGAAGAAGCGCGCAAGAGTGCTCGACTTGAGCTTCCTCCCGGTTGGATCAAACGCGCCTTGCTCGATCCGGTGGACCCCGCAAAGCCAGGCAATCGCAGCGCCGTGCTGCGAGACAGCGCGCCTTTTCGCTGGCTCAGCCACATGCTCTACAAGCCAGCGCAGCTCACGCTTTTGGAGCCTCGCGCTCGCATCCTTACGTGTTTGCAAGGCAAGCTGATGATCCACGCGCGCGCCGAAGCTGCGCTCCACGCGCATGTTTTGGAAGCGCCGAATAGCCTGCTTGTCCCAGCCGCGCTCACGACGCTTGAGCTTTTCCCCGAGGGCGACGAGCCCGTGTGGTTGCTGGAAGCGCAGCCTTTGCCGACGAAAGCGCCGGCTTTCAGCTCAAACAATCACGCGCACTGATCTCGCAATTCTTTTCTCTATCGCGCACGCGCATGCGTTTCAAGGGTGTCTTCTCATGCACTACACGTGCAGGGCGAGAAGCGTGTAACATCGCTGCGGTGAATCTCTCAGACCCAACCAGGAGCGCATCATGTCGCGCGGAAATCTTCTCACTATCGCTGTCGTGCTGATTCTGCTCGGAGGCCTTGGCTTTACGGCATGGTTTCTCTTCGCCAGCAATGACATGAACCTTGGCTTCCAGCTGGATCCGAGTTCCAAAGCAGATCCGGTCAAGCCTGCGCTCGATGCATTTGAAGATGAGGCGCAGCCCGCCGTCACCGACACGGAGCCTGCGGCCAAGGACGAAACGCCTGCGAAGCCCGTCAAGATAGAGAAGCTCGAACCTAAGATCGAAAAGGTGGATGAGGAGAGAGTCGAGCTCCCCACCGCGGTCGACGGGTTCGTAGCGCCCAATGCCGTGGTATGGGGGCAGGTGCGAACTGAGCGGGGCGTGCCACTGGAAGGCGCGCGCGTAAGCTTGCTGGTCAAGCGCGGTAGCAAGTGGGCGGAAGCCGCCAGCGTGAGCACAGAGAGCACTGGTATCTTCGGCTTCGGCGAAGAGTCGCTGCTCAAGTCGCTGCCATCCTTTGCAACTTTTGGCGGGTATTACAGCACGAGTCCGCTGCAGCCGGGCGACGTTAGACTTGAAGCGCGTCACCGCGGCTACAAGCTCTGGGCCGAGGAGTTCCAGGCAGTCGGAATCCTGCAAAAATCCCTTGAGCTCGAAGTGCAGCAGTCAGTCGTTGTGAACTTCCACGTCATCAATGACGACGGCGTGCCGCTCGGCTGGTTCCTCCTGAGCGTTCTCGCCAAGGACGGCGGCTTCGGCGAGCGCGACATCAGCCGATTCGACACGCCTGATGAGCAACGCTTCCAACTTATGGGCGAACGAAGAAGGCGACAGGAAGAATCCATGCGCTCGAGTGAAACGCGCATCCCAACGCTACAGCCGCGCGAGATCGAAGGCAGCCCGGGCTGGTACACCGCGAATCTGCCGGGACTGGCGGACGTTCGTGTTACGCTTCTTCAATCTGGCTTCCGCTGCGTTGACCCAGACGGCGGCGAGCTGATCCTTGATCTTTCGAACGGTCAATCGCGAACGATCGAAGTGCATTTCCGCAAGTTCATCGAGGGCGAAACGCGCGACTTCACGCCCGGCGAAAGCACAATTCGCGGCGTCGTGAAGGTCGCCCATTCCCGTGAGCAAGTCGGCAAAATCTCAATCGATGCGATCAGCGAAGATGGCGTTTCGCGTCGCATCAACGCGGAAGAAGACGGCAGCTATCAGATCAATGGTCTGCCTGATGGCCGCTACCTCGTGCGCGTGTGGACGCGAGGCGTAAGCAAGGGGTCCCTGGAACGCGAAATCGAACTGCGTGGTCAAGCAATCGTGGACTTCAACGTTGCCTCAACGCAGCTCAAGTTTGATGTTGTAGCGAAGGGCGTCGACCTGACTTCGGTGATGATTTCGCTGGGCTCGCGTCGAGCGAGCGCGACGCCGATCCATGTTTTCAGCAGCGCTGAATCTGAGGGCACGGTGATCCCGCGCAACGCTCGCGAAGGCGAGTTTGAATTCGAGTGCAACCCCGGCGCCTACACCCTGCATCTCTCCGATGCGAGTGCCACCTTCGTCGGCGCTGATAGCGACGGTGTGCTGCGCTTCAATCTCCCTGAGACCGGCGGGAAGCTGACGAAGAAGGTTGAAGTCATCCCCGCGATCTCAATCGACGCGCAAGTCATTGATCGCGAGGGCTACGGCTGGGCGGGCGCTGAAGCGAGGCTCGTTCCGCAGTCGCGCATCAACGAGATTCGCCGTGCGAGCACGGGCGGCGAGAAGATCGACTGGACAGGATGCAGCTTGATCGCAGCGGATCAGCTTGGCCGTCTGCGCGCCAAGCAAGTACCGCCTGGCGACTACGTGCTGCTGGTCTGGACCAGCTCGCGCGATGCGAATCGCTGGGATAGCGAAGAGCGTGTAAGCGCGCAGGAAAGCGTGAACCTGGGCGCGATCCGCGTTGACTCGCCGCAAGCAGACTAAGCCCTGATTGCAACGCAGAGGAGCTCGCCATGCAGGGCACTGCAATCTTTAGCACCTGCGGCCAATACCGTTACCTGCTCACGCGCACGTGGGATGAGCGTTTGCCCTGCGCCGTCGTGATCGGCTGCAATCCCAGCACAGCAGATGCCATGCAGCTTGATCCCACGGTGAGACGTTGCGTAGACTTCGCTCAGCGCTTCGGTTGCGGCAAGCTTCACATGTTAAACCTCTTCGGCTTGCGCTCACCCTATCCGAAAGTCGTGAAGGCTCACGCTGATCCCGTCGGCCCGCTCAACGATGTAACGATTGTCGAGGCATGCGAGAATGCGCGCTTCGTGCTCGCAGCGTGGGGCGCGATCGCCGACATCCAAGGCCGACTCGAGCAAGCTGCTACCTTGTTAAGCGACGTGAAACTGCAATGCCTTGGCTTGACCGCGCAGGGGCAACCGCGCCATCCCCTCTACATCAAGAAGTCAGCCGAGCTCATCCCCTACAGCTTCGCGTAGCCCGGTGTTTGTATCGGTCTTTTCCGCACTCTGCGCAAAATCCCTAAAAGCGTGGGATTCGCGAAAGGTCAAGCTACACTCGCCGACGTGCAAGGGTTGGCGTCTCTTCCCCAACAAGTGCCCATCAGCTCGTGCACAGCGAGACATTGACATTCGACGTTCGACATGGGATTTGATGGACTGCCGCACAAGGCATCGCCGTCTGCGGCACAGTTGAGGAAGAGCAGATGTTTGCACCAATCATCATGGGATCGAAGTCTGACCTTGAGCACGGCCAAAAAATCGCCGCGGAGCTTGAGAAGACTTACGGCATCAAGAGCGAGATTCGCGTCGCCAGCGCGCACAAAGCTGCGCTCTATCTCTTCGACATTCTCAAGACCTACGAGAATGATGGACGCCCTAAGGTGTACATCACGATCGCTGGTCGCTCCAACGCTCTCAGCGCGGTGGTTGACGCCAACGTCACCTCACCCGTGATCGCCTGCCCGCCTTACTCTGATCGCTTCGGCGGTGCCGACGTCTACTCCAGCTTGCGCCTGCCTTCGGGTGTCGCACCGGCAGTTGTGCTTGAGCCCAAGAGCGCTGCGCTGCTGGCAGCCAAGACGCTGCTGCTGGCTCACCCCGAGCTGGGCGAGAAGATCGCGGCTGTTCAAACCGCAAGTCGCGAGACCATCATCGCCGACGACAAAGAGCTCAACAAATGAAGAATGCTCTGAATCAATCTCTGCCAGCGCTTGCCTCGAATGAGGCGAGCGCTGCCGCAGATGCACGCACCGCCGACATAGACCTCTTCGAGCTGGATGAACCCAAGCTCAAAGAAGCGTGCGGCGTCGTCGGCATCTACGGCCATGGCGTGCAGGTCGCGCGCCCCGCCTTCTTCGCTCTCTATGCGCTTCAGCATCGCGGGCAAGAGTCGGCTGGTATTGCGACCTGTGATGGGCGTCGAGCCTACAAGCATCGTGGGATGGGCTTGATCACGCAGGTCTTTCGCGAGGAAGATCTGATTCCCCTCGAAGGCCATCTGGCGATCGGGCACACGCGCTACTCGACGACTGGCTCGTCGCACGTTCGCAACGCGCAGCCTCACATGATTGAGACGCTGCACGGCCCGCTGGGCATTGCGCACAACGGCAACTTGACCAACGCGCGCGCGCTGCGGCGCAAGCTGCTTGAGCGAGGCGTTGGCCTGAGATCCAGCAGCGATTCCGAAGTGCTCTTGCAGATGCTCGCTGCACTCCCGCCAGATGGCACGACCGATAAGCCGAAGTGGGAAGAGCGCATCGCCGCCTTGATGGAGAAGGCTGAAGGCGCGTATTCGCTGACGATTCTGACATCTGAAGCAGTCTTCGCTGTGCGCGATCCGCTCGGCTTCCGCCCCCTCTGCATCGGTGAAGTCACGCTGGAGAACGGCGAGACTGGCTACATTGCAGCGTCCGAAAGCTGCGCGCTCGCAACGATCGGGGCGAAGTATCTGCGCGAAGTCGAGCCCGGCGAAATCGTTCGACTCGACAAAGATGGCGTTCACTCAACGATGGGACCGATTCGGCCGAAGCGTCACGCGGTGTGCGTGTTTGAGTACGTCTACTTCGCGCGCCCCGACAGCGATCTCGAAGGCCAGTCGATTCACGCCGTGCGCCAGAAGATGGGTGAGATTCTCGCGCAAGAATCGCCGGTCGAAGCAGACGTGGTGATCGGCGTTCCCGACAGCGCACTCGCTGCTGCAATCGGCTATTCCTACGCCTCGGGCATTCCCTTCACCGAAGGATTATCAAAGAATCGCTACATCGGCCGCACCTTTATCTCGCCTGGCAATGAGCTGCGCAAAAATCGAGTGCGCATGAAGTTCAACCCGCTCAAGGCGAGCCTCGAAGGCAAGCGCGTAATCGTTGTGGATGATTCGATCGTGCGCGGCAACACCGCTGGCCCGCTCCTTGAAATCCTGCGGAATTCAGGCGCGAAAGAAGTTCACGTTCGCATCTCCTCGCCTCCCGTCCGCCATCCCTGCTTCATGGGCGTGGACATGCCGACGCAGGAGGAGCTGATCGCCAATCGCAAATCGATTGAGGAGATTCGCGAGCACATCGGCGCGGACAGCCTCGCCTACCTCTCGCACGAGGGGATGATGCAAGCGGTACTCTCCGGCCTGCCCAAAGACGGCGGGCATTGCAGCGCCTGCTTCAGCGGCGAGTATCCAGTCGAGATTCGTCCCGGCGAAAGCGAAGAGTTTGGCGGCATTCAGGGCGGCTGATGCTCCCCTTCCTTTAAAGAAAGAAGTTCGATGGGAAGCTCATACAAAGATGCTGGCGTGGACATCGACGCAGGCGCTGAAGCTGTCAGCTTGATGAAGGCTGCGGTCAACGCGACCCACGGCCCCGCTGTGCTCGCTGGCGTCGGCGCTTTCGGTGGACTCTTCGATGCAAGCAACTTGCAGGGCATGAAGTCGCCCGTGCTCGCGGCTAGCACGGATGGCGTCGGCACGAAGACGCGCGTGGCATCGCAGCTCGGCAAGTACGACACGATCGGCGCGTGCCTCGTCAATCACTGCATCGACGACATCCTCGTGCAAGGCGCTCGCCCGCTCTTCTTCCTCGATTACTTCGCCACCAGCAAGCTCGATCCTAAGATTGCAGCCGACGTCGTGCGAGGTGCAGCAGAAGCCTGCAAAGCCGCGGGCTGCGCGCTGCTCGGCGGCGAGACTGCCGAGATGCCTGGCGTGTACGAAGCTGGCGAGATCGATCTAGCTGGCACGATCATCGGCGTGGTCGAGCGCGATAGCGTGATCGACGGCAGCAAGATCGCGCCTGGCGATGCGGTGATTGGGATCGCCTCGACTGGCCTGCACACCAACGGCTACTCGCTCGCACGCAAGATTCTGGAGGGCCGCGATTTCACAGCACCGCTTGATGAGCTCGATGGCAAGTCGATCGGCGACGCGCTCCTCGCGATTCACCGCAGCTATCTCGATGACGTCAGCGCGCTGCTCGACGCGGGTGTTGAGATCAAGGGCCTTGCGCACATTACTGGCGGTGGACTGGTGGAGAACCCGCCGCGCATTCTGCCTGATGCGGTGAGCATGGAGATTCAGCTTGGCACCTGGGATGTGCTCCCGATCTTCAAGCTGCTGCAAAGCCTCGGCAAGGTCGAGCTGATGGAGATGCTGCGCGTCTTCAACATGGGGCTTGGCATGCTCGTCGTCGTGCCTGAAGCGCAAGCCGAACTTGCGCGCGAGACCTGCAAGCATCAAGCCTGGCGCGTCGGCAAGATTGTCGAGCGCGCGAGCAAGCCCGTCGTCTTCACCGAAGTTGCCTGAGCCTGAAGCGATCATTGAAATCCGACACGAACACGAGACTTAGCCAAGCGAGACAGCCATGACCAAGCGAGCGATCCTCTCCCCCTTCGACAAGACCG
>Ga0213866_10003473_pt1 | contig 10712 bp, 11 predicted proteins | sample PICome_11_FD_160079 | JGI IMG/M metagenome (GOLD analysis project Ga0213866, IMG submission 160079) | Coastal seawater microbial communities near Pivers Island, North Carolina, United States - PICO284 | ecosystem: Environmental > Aquatic > Marine > Coastal | place: USA: North Carolina... | reverse complement strand
ATTTAGGCTTGCCCTCGCCTTTTTTAGAATCTCCACACTTACCAATTCTTTCACCTTTGCTATTGTATCTATCCCAGCCACCGCCTCCGGCGCCGCCCTTCTTGCCTTTGCCAAACCAGGCTCTGAGATCTTCTTGTATGATTTCTTCAAGTTTCATTTTTACCCTTGTTGTCCTGCCGGTGAAGCAGCGTTTTCAATTAAGTCCCCTACATCTGTAGAGTTGCCGTCAGCAGCAAAAGGAAATTTATCTATGATATTTGTATCACATGCTCCGCCACTATTGATGCCCGATGTATAGCCGCTAACTGAACTAGATTGGCCGGCGCCTTGTCCTCTGCCACAAGTTAAATTACCTACTGTAGTAGAATTTGTATCTGTAGCAAAAGGAAACTTTTCTATTGCAGTATACCATGTAACTAAGTCAAATCCACCTGACATATAACCATTATCGGCGCTTTGTTGACCAGTTCCAATAAAAATTGTGGCGGGTAAATCGCCCACATCTGTACCATTTTGGTCACTAGCAAAGCTAAATTTTTGTATTGTGTTTACAGGAGCGTAATCAGTGGTTCGGCCTCCTGATGCATAGCCACTAGCACTGCTTGATTGGCCCACGTGATCTATTACATTTTGTGCTAAATTTGCAATATCGGCGGCGTTGCCGTCAGAAGCAAAGGGAAATTTCTCAATAACATTAAGCTGTCCGCCTGAAAATCCTCCAGAAACGTAACCATTGTCTGAACTGTATTGCCCAGCTGTTCTGACCTTAGTTTGTGTAATATCGCCCACGTCAGTGGCATTGCCATTACTAGCAAAAGGAAATTTATCTATGATATTTGAATACGATCCAGGGCCAGTTTCACCACCACTCGTATAACCGTTTTCACTGCTAGATTGACCACTCACACGACTTCTGGATAAAGTTAAATTACCTACATCAGTGGCGTTGCCGTCACTTGAGAATGAGAATTTTTGTATAGTATCAGAAGCAGGAACACCACCCGGCCCCACATGTGCAGGATCACCACCACTATGATATCCATTACCAGATACTACTATAGGACTTGATGATTCTCCTGGTGTTAAACTTAGTCCACCTGTAATACTTATTCCACCTGATATTTGCATTTTTTATCTCCTATTTTAGTATTGTTGGCCGGCCGATCTATATCTGGCCTCAGTCAAATCACCCACATCTGAAGCATTGCTGTCTGACGCAAATGGGAATTTCTGTATAACATTGGACAGGGGACTTCCGCCAGAATTGTAACCACTCGCAGTGCTTGATTGACCTGCTGTATCTTCTGTGGTACCAATCAAATCACCCACATCAGTAGCATTACCGTCTGAAGCAAATGGAAATTTTTGTATGGTATTAGTAGGACCAGTGGGCGTAGCGCCACCAGATATGTAGCCATGAGTTGTACTTGACTGGCCGCCGCGAGCGGCTGTATCTATTACCAAATTACCTACGTCAGTTGCATTATTATCAGAAGCAAATGGGAACTTTTGAATTGTGTCAAAAATACTCGGTGTTTGACCCGTAGCAGGATTTCTTCCTCCTGAGACATAACCGTTTTCTGAGCTAGATTGTCCACTAGTTGTTATAAACGTCGACGTTAAAACACCAATACTAGCAGCATTACTATCACTGCTAAAGGAAAACTTGTTTATGTCATCAGTTAAGTCTACCACTCCCCCAGAATATCCACCGCTGTGATAACCATGACTTGAACTTGATTGCCCTGCGCCTTGCCATTTGTTTGCTGTTAAATCACCTACATCAGAAGCATTGCTGTCTGAACTGAAGGGAAATTTCTGTATAACATTGGAGGAACTCGCTGTCCTACCTCCAGTAGCATATCCATTGGAACTAGATGATTGGCCCCCCTGACCTCCATTTGAACTTTCTATTAAATCCCCGACATCTGTGGCATTGCCATCTGAACTAAAACTAAATTTATCTATTATATTTGTTAATCTAGGACTTGCAGGATGTAGATCTCCGCTTGACGTATAACCATAGTTACTGCCCTGAAATCCCCCTGAGCCACCTGATCCTCCTGAACCTGGTGCTAAATTAACACCACCACTTAAAGTTACTCCACCTGAAATTTGCATTTTTTAATCTCCTTGTTAATATTGTGAGCCAGCTGCTTTGGACGTAGTTTCATTAAGATCACCAACATCAGTAGCATTTCCATCACTAGCAAATGGAAATTTATCAATTGTATTTTGGTGTGGATTACCACCGGAGTTATATCCCGATGCAGTGCTAGATGTTCCTATTGTAAATCTTCTACTAACTGTCAGATCGCCCACATCTGTTGCATTGCTGTCAGATGCAAAAGGAAACTTGTCAATGGTGTTTGAAAAACCAGGATTAAATTTAGGCGCGCCTCCGGATGTGTATCCTGATACTGTGCTGGATTGTCCAGTAGTGTCCTGCACTGCTATAGTAATATCCCCAATATTACTTGCATTGCCATCGCTAGCAAAGCTAAACTTTTCTATTCGATTTGCTTCGCTGGGGTTACTATCTCCGCCAGTTTGATAACCATGAGATGCAGAAGACTGTCCAGCAACATTTTGATCTGTAATAGTCATGTCCCCTACATCAGTAGCGGTTCCATCACTTGCAAAAGGGAATTTATCTATGATATTTGTAGTACCTGAGCCATTGTGTCCTGAAGTTGCATACCCGTTTTCAGATGAAGACTGCCCAGCCGAAGTTTGCCTGCCTACCGTGAGATCTCCTACACTACTGGCATTTGTGCCATCAGTAAAACTAAATTTCTGTACAGTAGTTATTCTTAAATTAGGACTAAACTTAAACCCCCCTGATGAATATCCGAACGAACTAGAGGTTTGGCCTGAAGATCCAGTAACTGCTATTACCAAATCAGCAACATCAGTTCCATTGCTGTCTGATGTAAAACTAAACTTCTGGATATTATTTAGGGCAGCTGTACCAGTGGCGTTACCGCCACCAGACACATAACCAAAATTACTACCCTGGAAGGAATAACCACCACCACTAGAACCACCTGAACCACCAGGTGCTAAATTAATACCACCACTTAATACAACTCCACCTGATATTTGCATTTTTATCTCCTAATTAATATTAAATTTTAAAAATTTTGTTAAATTATACTCACGCTATTTCCAAAAAAGTCGTTTTCAGCTTTGTCTGATGCTGTGATTTTGACTTCATTGGTTCCATCGATATCATAAATGTAAACGCTACCAGAATTATTTACACCCACATCGTCTGCCCAAGCCCCCACTGCTATTTTGGCGTCAGAAATAGATACACTGTATCCAAATTCAGCATTAATACCGTCAGAAGGTGTTATGGTATATTCACCAGTGCCGTCCATGTTGTAAACATAAACTTTATTTTCTGATTTTGAACCTACCACAATTTTAGATCCGTTGGAGGCAATAGCATCTCCAAAAAAAGCATAATTTACACCAGGTCCTAAAATCTTAACTTCATTACTGCCATCTAAATCATACACATATACTGCTCCAGATAGGGTTGCATTTGTACTATCATACCTAGCGCCTACTATAATTTTACTATCAGTTACTGCAACTGTGTATCCAAAATTCTTATTAGCAGTCGCATCGCTGGGAGTAATTTTTAATTCATTGGAACCGTTCAGGTCATACACATATATAGCACCTGTTTTAACTCCTGAACTGTTAGTTGCACTATATGCACCTCCCACAATTTTAGATTCATTTGCGCCAACACTAAGACCGAATTCCCAATTAAGTGCCGCATCTGATGGCACAATTTTGGTTTCGTTACTGCCATCCAAGTCATATACATACACTGAACCAGAGCTAGTACCTGCATCATCGTCAAAATGAGCGCCCACAATTACTTTGGTACTGTTTATGGCTACACTATGACCAAATTCATCGCCATTTTGTCCATCTGATTGTGTTATTTTTATCTGATTAGACCCATCATGATTGTATACATAAACTTTACCAATACTACTTTGTCTGGGCGCACCCACTGCAATTTTGTTAGTTGTAATGTCCACACTAAAACCAAATCGATCATCAATCTGAGCATCACTGGCTACTACTTTAAGCTCATTGGTGCCGTCTACGTCAAACAAATAAATACTACCAGACTGATCACCACTGTCATCATTTCTGTATGCACCAACAACTAATTTACTTGCAGCTGCTGGAAGTGATTGAGGTGGAGTCAAACTTACTCCACCTGTAATACTTATTCCACCTGAAATTTGCATGAGATCTCCTAATTAATTATTTGGACTTATTGCCCCAATTTTTTGCGCCCTTTTTACGGCATTGCACTAATGCACCAGATGCATAGGCACTGGGCCATACTTTGTATCTGCTACGTACTTTGTGATAGCAAGCATCTTTCTTAGCTTCAGCTATCTCTTGAATCTGTTGTCTGATCATCATCTGTCTTTTTTTAATTTCTTTTAATCTTTCTTCCTTGGTAGGCTTACCATGCTTGTTGTGTTGTGCCCATGCAATAGCATACGGTGCACTAGGGTCATCAAACTTTTTCTTGAGCTTTTTAACTTGTTTTTCTCTGCCCGGAGGAGCCTTCTCGTCCACGGGCGGTCGCATTACTCTGTCTGATCCTGGCACCATGTTGTCTGAACTTACTGGGTCTGGTTTGCCTGGATCGGGCTCTGCGGTTTGTGCATTGTGAATGTTTTGTTTGATTTGGTCAGCAAATGCTCTGGCTTCGTCTTCCAAGCCATATGTGGCGCCCAGTGCAGTAATCAATGCCATGATTTTAGCTGCTTTGCTTTCTTCTAGGTTAACTTCCTCGTCTGCCTTTACACAATTAGGCACACGCTTTCCGAACATGGTTTTCATGCCTTTCTTTTCATAGCCTTTCCAGCATCGTGTTCCCTCGTCAGCCTTTTCACGATCTGCCAAGCTCTGTTGAAATTTTTTCTTCATGTCTGCATAAAACTTTTCCTTGTCAGGAGTACCAATGCCATGCGTGGCTGCTCTCTTGTCTAATCTGTCCTGAGCTGATGGCTTAGGTTTCTTAAACTTAAATTTTGCTTCATCTACCTGGAACGATTCGGCGTTATCTGTATGTGGTACCAATTGGTCAGATCTGTAAGGGTGTCGCAATTTACGCAGTGCCTTCTGCTCAATCTGACGTATTCTTTCAGGGCTTAAATTTAAAACCTTGCCTATCTTACCCAAGCTCATATCATCCACAAAGCGCATCTTTATAACATCTCGCTCTTGGGGATTTAGTCCCTTAAGGATATTTGCTATTTTTTTATTTCTTTTATCATTATCTATGCTCTGATCCGTTTCTGGATCGTAAGCAAATTCATTATCATCAAACGAATCAATATCTTGTGCCATATTATTTGGATCGTCTTTATCCAGGCTTGGCATACGCTTACCTCTATAAGTATCACCATCAGGGTTATAGTTTGCCCTTGGTCGAGAGTTTTCTTCCACGTTTTCCCCTTCTGTAAATAAATCTGGGTTTTGCTGTCCCCATTCTCTCATTAACACACCAGCCAGGGCGTTTGCTTCGTTTTCGTCTGCACTGCCTGTAGCACCGTCGGGCTCATGATTTGTCATCTGCTTGCAATGCACAAGTTCGTGTGCTAGTGTGCGCATGATATCCATCTGATGTCTGTCAGCAACCACAATAGTAACGCTACCGTCAGTCATGTCAGTGTAACCCAAAGCATGAGTATCATTAGCACCTTTGAGAGTTAGATCAGGACGTTGTATGCCTAGTTTATCACAACAATAATCAGCAAATTCTTCAATGTGTTGCTGTTTTTCAGGACTACATATATTATTCAGATCTGTGGCTTTCATCTGGTTGGGATCCTGATTCCTTTATTACTTTACGGATTCCTCGTTCAAATTTTGAAACATCTTTGCCACGTATGCTATTAATTAAACGATTTTGAAGATCCTTAGCTGTTTCAGGATCATAATGTCTTTCAATTTGTTCTATCAAATTGATTGCACCCTGAATTACATGTTCAGCACGATTTCTCACAACGTGGTTGCGATCACGATCTTTGCTAATCTGATTTAATTCTTCTAATATGCTTCTGGTTTTAGCCATGACAATACCCGTAAAATCTTTACTGTATTTATCATTTTCGGGATTTTAAAAATTCTTTCAAGTGCATGGTATCTGCCACTGCATCGCTTGCTTCCACACTTTCATCCACATTGTTGTCTGTGACACTGCCTTGCCTTTTTAGTTTATCCATGATACTACCAGCGCTGAGAGTCAGGGCATCCTCATCGCCTTCCTCCAAATCCTCAATTCTTAGTGTGTCTGGATTGAATTTCAAATCCACTTTGCTACCAACTCCTGAACTACTTCTGGTTTTCATGAACTGTACCTGATATCTGCCACGTTCACGCATAGCATTGCTCGTAAAGATACCAATCACATTGTCTGATGTATTAATTTTACTTATACCACCAGCAATATGATGATGATCATATTCTATTTCCTCAACTGCGCTTCTGCCTAACTGGGAAGCAGTGCTCATCAACATATCACGTTCTGCTGCCAAGTTTCTGAGTTCCTCTGACACATACTTGTCTTTCACAAACAAATTCTCAGGACTAATTTTAGCATTGATGGGCATCATTAAATCCAGATAATCCACTAATAGTGCATCTACTTTCACACCTGACTGTATCTCATACTCTCTGAGAAACACTCTGACATCATTGGTGTTGATACCCGAAGGCATATACTTTACACGAAATTTTCCGGCACCTTTGCCTTTCATCCTAACTTTGAGATCAACATCATCCATGTTCTTCATGATCTCACGAGTAGTATAGCCAGACACCATGCTGTCCAACCGCATGCTGATAAGTTGTTCTGATAGTTCCAAACTTATATACACGACATTTAAACCAGCCAACGCCCAATTCACACCCAGATTTTGCAGGAACAAACTCTTACCACCTCCACTGGGTGCTGCCCATATGGTTATCTCACCTCTGTTACAACCACCATACAATTTCTGGTCAATGCCTGCCCAGCCTGTGCTCACAGCACCTGCCTGTTGCTTGATCCATTCTAAACGCTCCTTGGGATTTTCAAAGTAATCCAATCCCAGGTCCTTGATGAGGCCAATCTGTACTGCTTCCTTGATCTTTGCTTCCACGGCGCCATAGTTCTGATTCTCAAGATCATCTGTACTACTAATGATTGCGGCCTCAAGTGCTTTGTGTCTGCAAAATGTCTCAAACTCAGTTAAAAACCAGTTCTGATGATCTGGTGTTACATTTGGTATGATGTCTAACTTGAGTGCACCCACACTATTAATCTGTTCCAGTGTGGGCATGGTGTTGTGATCCTTGCTGTGTGACATCATGAGTTCAACTGCGTTCCTAAACTTACGGTCAAAGTATCTGGAATTCACAATGTTCTGGCATCTGGCAAATAGATCTGGATCAGATACCAAAAACTTCAGGAACATTTCTTGTATTTCTGGGGTGTATTCAGTTATGTCAGCCAATTTTTTTCTCCATTATAGCATCTTGGTCTTTACTTGTATTTTTATTTTGTTGTTTGTGGCGTGTTCCATGATACTGCTGAGTGTCAGTAAGCGTCCATACTTACCTACTGCATCACCAGCATCCTTGCAATCATGGCTCCAGGGAGGAAAACTCACATCCCAGCCAAGTTCCACGGCCTGCTCAATTAATTGTTTGCCGGGCCTGTCTCTGTCAGGACATAACACCACTCTGATTCCCAATTTGTCGATCAGGTGTGCTTGCTCGGGCGTCACACTGTTGCCCATGACGCTCACACCATCCAATAAGATAGCATCAATTAATCCCTCACACACCACAACAATCTGTCTGTCGCCGCCAGTAAATCTGTCTATGTTGAACACATAGCCTGATTGTATCTGCTGTAGGTACTTGGGTGTGCTTGAGTTGGGCGGGTTTATGTGCCTGCCTGACCAACCCACTATGTCATTGTTAAACAAGAATGGCACAGTGACTCTTTTGCGGTATAGTGTTGTATCAATATGAAACAATGGATACAATCCCAGGATGCCACGAGATCTGGCATATTCTTTGACATCATGTCCGTCAGGCAAGTCTTCTATGTTGGTTGCCTCTCCTGGTAGCTCTGTGGTCTTAAATTTGTGAAAGTTTATGCTGTATTCAGTATGCAGATCGGCTTCTTCCAATTCCTCGCTATGTCTGAGCAAATCTAACTGTACTGAATTCAGCTCTGATACGCTACATCCCAGCTTCTCAGCAAGTTCTCTGTACCGCTTGCTAATACCTGGGTATGGTGTCCAGGCCGCTTTAGCACCGCAGTTGAAGCAGTGGAACGCTATCTTGGCGCCAGTGGTAATCACTCCACCGCGTTTACGTTTCTCGTTGCAGATGGGACAGTTGAAGGTAACCCAACCAGAAGGTGTTTTACTATGTCTGGCTGGTAAGTTATCCAGGATCAGACGATGAGTACGCTCAACTATGGAATCGATCGACATAGTTAATTATAACACGCTAATGTGATATTTGTCAATTTCTAAGTAAAATTTTATACAAAGTATTAACATTGCCATCGTCAGGAGTATTAACAACTCTGATCCAGGACACAGCAGAATTAAAATTACTATAAAATATACCAGTGCTGGGGTTTGTATTGGCAAATGTATGAGTTTCCACATCAAACCAGTCAGAGCTTGTTATGGAAGTTTCAGGAGTATAGGGCAAGTTACTGGCCTGCACAGTGATATTTCCGGTATATGCCTGAGTATAAAATGCCATGGTGTGTTGAGCATTGGAAAAATTTCTATCTAAATTTCCTGTTAAACTACTAGTGGCATATACGTTGGCATTTGCAGTGTTGGAAATCAAAATATTTGCATTGGCTTCCTGTGTGGGTATGGGATAGCTATAGGACTGATCTGTGATTTCCATTGTGAACACAATGTCATTCTTCTGATTGCTATACAAAGGTTCTTCCTGAGTATCGTCTCTGGTTACTGTAAAGTAGCAATGGTACAAACCAGGAACTAAATCTATGATATCACCCTCTCTTAACATAAGTTTGGCAATGCCTTTGTTTAACTGATCTGGTTCCAAGAGTTTGCTTACCACTCTGCGTCTAGTAGTGGGATCAATAATATAGCATCTGATTTGATCAGTGGTTATGGTTTGGAGCTTACGATCTCTGTCACGTATGTTGAAATATATCGTGTTTGTTAAACCTCTATGCGCTACAACGTGTCTGGGATTCATATTTCTGTTATCAACCTCTAAACCATATGCCGTATAAACTAGATCAATTTCAGTGCGATACTTATAAAGTTTATTATCATGCATACTCATTTATAGTATTTATCCTAAACTAAAGTCATAAATAACTCTGAACATGGAAAATCCTTACTCAGAATTTGAATTTCTTACAGGTTTGCTCTACGGTGATACTGAATACGTGGGCATAGTAGTAAATTCAGATAGTCATCTCATAACTTTTTATGATATAAGCGCCTTGCCCAGTTTAGAAGCACAAAAAGCTTTGTTGCATCTGGGCGACCTCTGGTGGTGGGAAAGCAATAGACAAATACCCATAGATGTATTTTTGCACATAGAAATGTCGCCGTTTAGGCCTTTTATTAAAACTCTGGTAACCAAGGACACTGAAGTTTTATATGGTCCCATGATAAGTTTGCAAAATCTCATTCGCAAAAGAATTAAAAGAAGAACAGTTCAACTAATTAAAAAAGTAGATTAGATATTTTCTACTAACAGATTTAATTGTACACATATTGCCAGCGCAAATGCCACAGCGTGTGCTTTTTTAAAATGATACTCATCTGTTAGGGGTTTTTCCCAGACCGATTTGGAAATATTTTCAAAACTCTGACCAATTAAATGACGTTTTGCTGGTCTTATGATTGCTAAAATCATTGCTAGTTCCATGACACTTTGGGGCTTATACGTGATAATAATTTCATTATGACGGTTTATGTGGTATAATTGCTCAACCACCTCCTGATGCTCCAGAAGTTCCCACATGGGTTCCTGATCAACTAATTTATCCAGATGCGTAATATCCTTGACATCCTTGTAGATATAATTATTCAAAAAATCTACTTTGAAATAACCCTGTGCTTCTGCTGTTTTATGATCGATTTCTGAATAACCATTCAGTGGATCTGTGGGAATATTCTGAAAGTAAACACCTGTATTGTGTTTGGTAAGTTTTCCATCCTTGGACACACTCGCTGGAATATGTCTCATGTGTTTAAGCACACGATCTCTGTTAGCACAATCAATATCTACATCAAAATCAATCTTCATAAGTGACTACAAACTGATCACTGTGCCAATTTCCATGCACACAATGCATGAGTTCATGACCATATCTTTCTGGACGATAATCAATTTTAGGATCTACAGTGTGAATTTCACAATACATGTCATCACCTTCAGCAAAAGCCAGGAGTTGCTCAAATCCTGAGTATTCCCTGATTTGTGCTTCCAGCCTGAGAGACTCTAAACTATCATAATAATACATTGTAACACGAATATTTCTATTTGTAAACTCCTTGTGTTCAAATACATAACCATCCACGGCCTGTGGGTTTAAACTCAGGACTAATCCACTAAAACCCAATAACCCCACAACTATGAATATAAATTTAATCATGCATGAT
>Ga0213866_10003471_pt1 | contig 10718 bp, 7 predicted proteins | sample PICome_11_FD_160079 | JGI IMG/M metagenome (GOLD analysis project Ga0213866, IMG submission 160079) | Coastal seawater microbial communities near Pivers Island, North Carolina, United States - PICO284 | ecosystem: Environmental > Aquatic > Marine > Coastal | place: USA: North Carolina... | reverse complement strand
TGGAGTTACTGTTTGTGTTGGAGTAATTGATGGTGTAGGTGTTGATGTAACATCAGGTGTTGATGTATTACTCGGAGTTACTGTTTGTGTCGGAGTAATTGATGGTGTAGGTGTTGATGTATTACTCGGAGTTACTGTTTGTGTCGGAGTAATTGATGGCGTAGGAGTTGATGTATTACTTGGTGTTACCGTTTGTGTTGGTGTTACAGATTTAGTAACTGTTGGAGTTACTGTATTACTCGGAGTTACTGTTTGTGTTGGTGTTACTGATTTAGTAACTGTTGGAGTTACTGTATTACTCGGAGTTACTGTTTGTGTTGGTGTTACTGATTTAGTAACTGTTGGGGTGATACTATTCGATGGTGTTATAGTTACCGTTGGTGTAGTTGAAACTGAAATCGTTGGTGTTAATGTGGGTGTGACATCAGGAGTTACTGAAGGTGTTATAGACTGACCGAAACACACATAGTCAACACATTGTAGTGAATCAATAACTTTAACACAATAACCTGTCATTGTCTCAAATTGTACTGGTAATTCAAAGCTAAAACTTGTCTGATTAGTAGACGCTATATAAACACATGTATTAGGTGTTGTCTCTACATCACATACCCATATATTAAATAATGGTACTCCTACTATAGATGATATATTAACTTGTGTTGGCATTATATATTTGGATAGTAAATATAAATAGTTTTATCCCCACTTGTTAGTGATGGTGTTATCGAAGGTGTCGGACTTATCGAAGGTGTCGGACTTATCGAAGGTGTCACATCTTGATTTTGTGTTGGTGTAGATAATGGTACATTAACTGACGGTGTGACTGATGGTGTAACAGATATTGAAGGTGTAACAAATATGGAATCACAAGATAAAATATATTCAATCGTATTTGCAACACATTGCAGATTATATTCAATGGTATCAACCTCACATGATAAGTAATATGGGTTACTTGGAGTAACTGTAGGTGTGATACTTGGAGTAACTGTAGGTGTTACTGTTGGAGTTATTGACGGTGTCGGTGATGGACATGTCTGACATCCACTGAACGAACAATCTTTAAAGTCAGGTCCGTAGTATAAACCGTCTGAACCATCACCACCCAACACTCTAGGGATGTAACACACACCATCAATTATTACACCATATCCATCAGTTATCCATGGAGATGTTCGGTCAACCTCAAGGTTTTTAGTACCACCTGTATTACAACAATCAGTAAACTGATAGAACGATGTTACTGGTGTAGTCTTACCATTAAAGTTTACTCTATGATACTTGTCTATATTTCTTACAGTTACACCACCACTTGTGGTTTTAATATCTTTATATGATGTTTGGTAAGGTTGTATATTCGCATAATTTGTGGACGTACTAGCTGATGTAGATGCGCTTAAACTACCTGCCGGTATATCAACAACCGCGTTCAACTCAACATCTGTCTGTGTTAACGTATTAAATAGTACATTTTTAAATTTAACTCTTAAACTATCAACCAACACTTCCGAGGCAGTTATAGTAAATACCGCAATTGTTGAACCACTACTGTAATCAACATCAAAATCTAAATCGACATCCTGATTTGGTGTAGGAGTCGGGGTTGGGGTAATAGATGGTGTTGGTGTATCAGAAGGTGTTGAAGTAGGTGTAACTGTAGGTGTAACAAAATTATTATCTGATGATAAACAATCAGTACAGTTATCGAAAATATTACTTGAGCCTGGATTACCAAAATAGTTTCCACTATAGTCAGTTCTCCTATACCCTTCAGATTGTCGGTAAGGAGTATTAAAATAACCAACATATGACCAACAACCTGAGTTGTATATAAATGTTTGTCCACTTATTACATTAGGTACTTCTTCAGTTTGAACAAACATATTGTTTGTTGTACATGAAGTATAAACGTAAACAACACCTGTCCTTGCAGCAACTGATGTTGATGGTGATGGTGTAGGCGTTACTGATGGTGTATTAGTTGGTGTTGGTGAAGGAGATGGTGACGTATCACAACAAATATTATGTATCTCTGTGATATTGTTAATAAACGCAGTTGAGGAACCCCCATATAAGTCTTCCTCATACGACACACACTTGCGACTTCCATTTATCGCCGCGGTGAATATGTCTCCAACCTCAAGTATAGTACCGTTGTAGAATAATGGTCCGTTTACAAAATATTCTTCTATAGGGTCACTACCACAAACCTCAACTTTAATAACTCCATTACATTCAAAATAACCACTATCAATAACAAATACCACAGTATCTCCGGAATCATTTCTATATACCGAGGGTGTAGGTGTAGGTGTGGGTGTTATTGTTGGTGAAGGTTGTATCGGAGTTACTGTAACTTCGAATTCGAAGTCTTCGCAAATTGGATTGGAAGATGTGACTGATGGTGTTATAGTCACGGTGGGTGATGGGGTAACTGAAACTGGTGTTTTAGTGGGTGTAGGTGTTATTGTTATTGATGGGGTGTTTGAAGGGGTTACGGTAATTGAAGGGGTTACCGATGGAGTCACACTATTAGTCGGTGTCGGGGTTGGTGTAACCGCACATGATGGGTCAGAGCATGTTGTAGTCGCGGAAGTGACTAAATCACCTAATACAGCAATTGTGGCAGTCTCATAAACAGAGGTAAAACAGTTTTCAGGTAAATTACCTGTTAGTAAATTATCCATCGTTATTTGGATTGTCGTACCTGTTTCTAAAGTTATATACGAAGCTGTTAGATTATCAAAAATCTGATAGTAGTTTGATGTACTACATCCCTGTAAAACCTGAGTTCGACATACTTCACCCAAATCTGATTTACATGCTGTTGTATCACTGTATATTGTGGGATTGTTAATTGTAATAGCAGGCAAATCAGTAGTTGCGGATATTACAGTATAACATTTATTACCATATGAAATTGATTGACCTGTAGTCGGTATAATTCCTGTTAATTCAAAGTTAGATTGCGTCGGTTGACCACCAACTATACTACCGCAAACTTCTTCAACTCTAAATGTTTGTTCAGCCGTTATTGATTGGGTAGGTGTTGGCGTACTCGTTGATGTAGGAGTCTGTGACGGAGTTTGTGTAATTGAGGTTGTCGGTGTTTGTGTTGGTGTAACTGTCTGTGTTTGAGTTGGTGTTTGAGTATTAGTGGGTGTTGGCGTACTCGTTGATGTAGGAGTCTGTGACGGAGTTTGTGTAATTGAGGTTGTCGGTGTTTGTGTTGGTGTTGTCGTTGGTGTAACTGTCTGTGTTTGAGTTGGTGTTTGAGTATTAGTGGGTGTTGGTGTGTTTGACGGTGAAATTTGATTTATACAAATACCATAACTAATTCCGTCTGTAAAACTTGTAAATTCTGTACCTATTAGTTCTCCAAAAAACACTTCTAAATAAGCGTTATTATATGTCGTCGCGGTTATTGTATATTCGGCTAAATCACCTGAAGGGTTATTAAAAACTAAAGTACCTTCACTCAACCCATTAAGAGAACTAAACAAAGAATCTAAATCACCTCCGGAAAGTGGTGTCCTATCTAATCTCACTGAACCATAATTTATTGGCGCATCTATATTAGGGTCAGGATACGGTGGTAACATAGGAATTAATTTCGTAACTAAATAAGTGTCAGATGGTGCCGTACTTGAATTTTCTCTAATGAATTGAGCAACATATCCCGGTGAAAATGAATCGCATTCTGTTAAGACGACTGTACTAACTGAAGGAGTCGGTGTAGGAGTCGGTGTTGGTGTTGCAGATGGTGTCACTGTTTTAAATTAATTTTTTTATTAATATTCAACATATCAGCATTAAAATTTTGAAGCGAGTACTGTCCCGCTCCGAAATACCCCGTTATGTCACTAACACACAGTCTTAGATGATGTAATATCATTTAATTATTTTTCGTTACTATATAAATAATCGAAAAGTGATTTTTATATAGTAAAAGAGAGAACAAATTTAGTTCTCTCTTCTTTCCTCCGGTTTGTAATGCTTTATTCTATCATGCCATATCGGTGACGCTAATAATAAGGCAGGTTTTAATTCACCCTTTTTTGTCATCTGATACATGTGAGACATCCATGTTTGTTCGTAAGGATGTGCCCATTTAGTATCTATAAACATTTTTTTATTACCTTTTTTAGAAACTATCATTGGCCAATTAGCGTAATAGATTTCACCGTCAATATATGTAACCCCATCCATGTTTCTTATATTTTTAAACTCTGTTAAGGGTACATTTGGGTCTAAACCACTTACAGGTAACTTATCATAATGAGGCCAATTTTCAGTTCTGATATGTTGTGGTACATTATACCATGAACACTGTTTATCATTATCAAAATAAACTTCAGTAAAACTCAATTTAAGAAAGTCAAATTCATCTTTTAACATTATCTTATGGACAATATTATAAAGATTAGGAATATATTTTCTAAATCCGTTTCTACATGTCTGACCATTTAAATCAGGTGGGTTTACTGTCATGTCATCCTCAAAGAAAAACATATAATCCGCATCTGATTTGTCAAAATGCTCCGCAGCTGCTTGTCTACCACCACAAATACCAGTATTACCACTTAGACTAATATAATCAAAACCATATTTTTTACATAAGTCTCTATTTTTTTCTCTATATTCTTCTTTTGTTGAGTTATCGAGTAAAAAAAGATTAGGTTTCTCCAACCACTCAGGAGTTTTTTTCATTGATTTTATTGTATGTAAAACTTGTTCCGTAAAATTAAATGTAAGTATATATAGATTTGTTTTAACCTTATCAACATCTTTATCAGTATATTTCTTATTGTTTATAACAGGTCTTTTAGGTGGTTCCACAAGTGTAATATTATCATTTTTAAGACTCTCAGTAAATTTAACAATTAAACCATTACTATCTAATTCAAATCGTCTATATATGTCAGGTTCGATATATGACATTAAGGTAAAAATACTTTCCTCAGTACCCATATATCCCGAAGATAGTGTCTTCTGTAGTAGTGCGTAATATGTTGAATTCGCCTCATTAATTTGAGTCTTATGCCCACCAAACAACCCTCCTCTACACACATACTCAACTTCCTTTCCAGCAAACCTATTCATCGCTTTAGAATCAAATCCATGTATTTCTGAATTTGATTTGTAAGAATAACTTAGAAATAAAAACGGATTTAAATGTTTATCTATATTCTGTAATACATTATCATGTGCTAAATGACCATGTGGGACTGTATTAGTGATACCCGCATCCAACCAAAAGAAGTAGTCAGTATCAAATGGATTCCATATCGTCACATCATTTAGTAAAAACATTTTAGATTGTACAATTGGGTTGTACCACTCATTAACCGCTTGTGGTGAGTCTTTTAACCACCCGCTCTGAGATAGCCACTTTTTATCGGTTCTTATTTTTTGAGTTTTTTCCCAAAAAGGTTGGTACATTTTTTTAATATCTTCTAATTCATAAACTTTAACAAAAGTATTTTCTTTAGACCTTTTTTCCCAAACTAAATACTCATACTCCTTTGGAATGTATATGAAAAGATTTTGTGGTATATCTAAAAATCTTTTAAAAGCATCGATATAATGATTGAAGTCTCTTCCGACTCGGTCTATATTCCATAGACCAGTGACTATAGTTAAATTATCATTTTTCATTTTAAACCGCTAAATATTTTGATAATGATTTATCCAGTAAAATTTCTTCTTTGTCTACCCTAAAAAGGTCACAACCGTCATGTCCACCAACACCTGAACACCTATTTACTATTGGAAACGATTCAACCACACCATACTTTCTCCATTCAGATTCAGTCTCCCACTTAGGAATATAATCAGTCGCTCCGACATATTTTTTTATCTCTTTCATCCCCATATATGCAGATACAAGTTCATCGTCAGCCCAACCTTTGGTTACAAATTCGTCATTAAAGTCATCATCAAACATACTTCTCACATATGATACGGTTTTATAGTGTTCTACTATACTAACTCTAGTATCTTCATTAACCGCACCTACAAATCTATCAATTCCAGGAAATTGGTGGTTTTCTAATGCCCTGATGCCCGCAAATGCCCATACAACTTCATTGTTTTTTTTTCTTAATTTCAAATGCTCTTCAATCATTCTTGAATCATATATTAAATCGTCATCAACAACAATTATTTTTGTGTTAGGGTTTTTTATTCTTTGTACCGTAGGATATAATTTTGTTACTGGTCCATAATCTTCAGTTCGATATATTCTCAGAACATTTCTTCTAACCCATACATTATTTAACTTATCAAGCCATTCTGGTATCACATAAGGTTGATTTGTTTTTTTATTTACTTTAGGTATGTTAAGATGTAATTCAAAATTTTCGTACGCCTGATTCATAAGTGAGTAAATCACCGCTTTAAAACCATAAGGACTCTTATTTTGAATCCTACTAGGTACTGTTGTCATTGTAAGTATAACTTTCTCCATTTTATTAATTTTTTTTAAAAAATAATTCTCTGTTTAATGAAAATGTAGTTTCTTGATAAACTTCATTCATAGTTCCCCTAAACAGGGTAGCCCAAAATCCACTGTTACCTGTATAAGTTATTAACGTTTTTGATTGTGAATGTATAAAAATCGCAGCTATATAATTTTTTAACCATTCGTCAACTCCCATGTTAGGTACAGGTGCATCAGTTCTACCTATTTCACCAATATCCGTTTCTTTTATAAATTTAGCGCCAAGTTGTCCTCCAAAATATTTCAATACTCTATGTTCTTCGCTTTGAATTAAAATATTTCTTTCTTGTGTAGGTATCTCACTTATTATTCCTCTTGCTAATTTTTCATATGCTGAACAATTTACTGATATGAATCCACCTCTATCGGTAAATTGGTCGGAGCCTCTATATATTACTGATATAAAATCTTTACCTAATAAATTATATTTTTTTAAAAGGTTGTTTTTTCTATCGACTAATTCATCACTCAAACCAAAAAATCTTTTAACATAAGGATATAACCCTTTAACTCTTTCCTCACTATATAACGTATGTTGTGGGTCAGGCCCAACCGCAGAAATGTTTGGTATTTCGACTGTTTTATCTATTTTAAATAATGTTTTATATAAGTCCTGAGACTTATCAGTCTTAAACTTCATCATTGCTTTAGATAAATCAAACACTTCGGGTAATACTTTATAGTCTCTGTGTATTAACGTAATGGTACTCAACAACAGAGTAAATGTTGAAAATAACCCGTAGTGGGCTATCTTGTCCATAGCCTCAACTTTATTGTCTTCGGGATAATAATAGTATCCGAAACTTGGTTCTACTCTTTCCATATTACAATTTTTTTATTTTTTCATATTGATTACCTGATTCTAAAACCTGTACAATTCTTTTGTGATACCATTTTTGTTTTTTAGATATTTTATTTATTTCAGTTAAAAATCTAAAATCTTCAGCTCTCCATCCACCCCATCTAATTTCTTTAACATACTTAAAGTGGAATATTATACAGGAACCTCCAATATCTCCTCTAAAAATTTCTTTTTTATCTATTCTACCACGACTAGGTATTACTCTAGTGTTAGGATGAACCATTTGAAAAAATGCTATGGTATCTTCGTCAATATCATTTATAATTGACTCAATTTCATTGAAAGTTTCATCATTGTATAGTAAATCATCGTCATCAATAAAAATAATATACCCTTCTTCTACTTTATCCATAAGTTCATTAATATATAAGTTGTGTATAAAACAGTTAGGGTTATTTGCATCCAATTGATACCCCATATCTTTATATTTTTCATATATTTCTTTTCTATTAACTCTAAATGTAGTAATATCGTCATATTTTTTTATATAATCTAAGTCCGAGTCATTCTCATAACACACTATATGACGGTATTTTAGTGTATCGTTTTTTTGTGACTTAATAGAATCATAAAGTCTTTGAAATTCTTTAGGTCTTTCTGAAGTTCTAGTTAGTATATTAATCATCATATTTTAATTTCAACTCTCTCAGCCCATCCTCGTTCTTTAGATAACCCCCAATAAACAACTTTAGACGGATTTTTATCTGTTAAAAACATCTCCTCATAGTGTATTGGTTCTCCATTTTTTAAAAACCTATCTAACCTATGACCTTTTATATAATTATGATTTATTCCTTCACCATTTTCATCATCAAAGGCAACTAAAACCGATTCATAATCATCACCAGGTAACATATCTCTTGTCACGTTTACTAAATGATAGAATGAGTACATAAATGAGTCTTCCCACTCTTTTTCACTTTTATATGGGTAAGGATTAGGTGGAAATTTATTATCTTTTGTATATTTTTGAAATGATTTCTTCTTAAAGTGAATCCCCGCATATTTCTCATAGTCTCTCACTGTTCTTTCAGTCCCTAACTCATAACCCGTAAGGTCGTGTCCATTGTCTTCTACTCCCAGCAATTGCCTTATTCTTGAACGTGCAATGTCATTACCTTTCCACCACAGACTTTCACCTCTTTTGCTTTGGTCATCCCATACCAATTTACCCGCTCTCTCTTCTCTCATAGTTGCATGCCATATAACAATTCTATGGGGGTGGAAAAGGTCATATCCATGCGTGAATGAACGAACTGTTAAGTTTATCTCTTCACCCGCGAAGAATATATTAGGGTCGTGTCTTACATCCTTAGCCCATTTATTAGGTCCGAATGCGAAGTGACCACTCATAAATCTAGCAGGATACGGCTTTTCTAAATGTTTCCAACCACCTGTAACTGCTGTGGGTCTAATGAATATTGTACCAAAAGGATAAAAACTTGCGGCCTCTGATAACCATGGTTCTTGAACTCTATCTTGTGGGTCATTAAATGGGTTATAATAAGGTAAATATCCACATATTAGTGGATTATATCCATCTTCTTTCAACTCGTAATACCAATTAATTAACGTTTCATCCCAATTCTCGGCAAATCTATGATGAGAGTCCAACTGACAAACAAAATCTTCGTCTGTTAACAACTCATCATTTATAATTCCTCTTGCATATGCTAAACCTTTAGCTTCTTCATATGGTATATCCTTTATTTTAAACCGTGGGTCATCCCTATATTTATCTATATTATCAAACCCATCTTCAGGATTATATTGCCTACAAATACCAAAGTGAATTCTTTCAGAATTTTTAGCGTTTTCTAATGCGCTTTCAATTGTAGGAATTAATTCAGGTTCACGATACGCCGGTAAGTGAACCAATATTGTCATATTATCTTTAGACTTTTTCATATAACGTACCTTCCATTCTATTTACCCAACCCTCTTTTTCTGAATGTGGCCAAACAATCCATTTATACGGTCTAGTGACTGTGTTAAAGCTTCTCCATAACCTACAGAACTTATCAGGGTCTGTCATCATTCTTTTTATTTCATCTGACCCTGCATCATCTCTATGTATTTCATTACCTTCTTCGTCTTCAAATGCGACCGCCCAAACATTATAATCTTCATGAGGTACACTATCAAAAGATATGTCTATACAGTGTTTGAACGGAGTTGAAAATGAGTTTTGGTACTCCTCTTCGTTTTCTATTAGAGGACACGGCGCGTCTTTCTTGTCTAATGTATGTTGTTGTACACCTCTTTTACTAAAAGATATACCCGCATATCTTTCGTACTCATCTAATGTTCTGACAGTACCTAAACCATATTTTCCGAAAAATTCAGGGTCATAGACTTCACCGTCCATACCTAATAGTTTTCTATTTCTTTGGTGTGACCCGTCATTTATACCTCCCCAATCATTATGGTCGTCCCAATGTTTTTTTAATCCTCGACGAGTATAATAGTGCCATAAAAATATTTTATGCGGATGTAATAAATCATATCCATGAGTAAAGGACCTAACAGCTATAGATATCTCTTCTCCATGAAAATAGTACTGAGGGTCATGTTGAACCTCCTCGACAAACTTACCTTCAGCAAATGCAAAGTGCGCTGAGTAAAATCTAGCAGGTATTGGTTCTGTTCTTTCGTCAGCATCATCAATAGTTGAGGGTAAAAAGTGTACGTTACCATCAGGACTGAACCTATCGAAGTCCATTCTCCACGGTTTTTTTACACGACTATCTGGGTCATTGTCAGGTTCAAAGGATGGTGCGTAACTTGTAATTAATGGTTTTTTTATACCTTGTTTTTTTAACCTCTTATATTCTTTTTTTAATTCGTAATCCCAATTTTCAATAAAACGTGTATGAGAATCTATCTGAAGTGTATATGTCTCCCCTTCATAAAGTTGTTGTAGTAGATTTCTAGCCCAACATGCCCCTCTACTTTCATCACTAGGTATATCTAAAATTCTAAATCTTTTATCTTCTAAGTAGTCATCTAAAATGTCCCACTTATCGTCTTCATGGTGTTGCCATGAAATACCAAATCTTAGATTTTGTGGTGACTTAGCTTTGTCTAATATGTCCTTTAGTGTGTTTAACAAATCAGGGTCTCTATATGACGCTATTTGTACAAAAATTGTCTCTGATTTACGTGCCATAATCTTTTTTTTAAAAAATGATACAATTATAAAAATTGTAAAGTTATTTCATGTCAATATAATATTTATGGTAAATGAAATTACTAAATACCATACAAGAAATAATACAAGAAGCTGAAGATAATCTTTACAACGCAACACTAACTAATGATAACTCAACAGAGATTGAAGAGTTAAAACGT
>Ga0213866_10003468_pt1 | contig 10726 bp, 18 predicted proteins | sample PICome_11_FD_160079 | JGI IMG/M metagenome (GOLD analysis project Ga0213866, IMG submission 160079) | Coastal seawater microbial communities near Pivers Island, North Carolina, United States - PICO284 | ecosystem: Environmental > Aquatic > Marine > Coastal | place: USA: North Carolina... | reverse complement strand
CGACAGCTGGGCCAACAGCTGCATCAGGTTCTGCGCTGCCAGGTCCCACACCAGCCGCAAGACTGAAAGCCGCCGAATCCACGCCGTGCTCCCGCTGCTGGCAGCCAGCCTGATCACCATGGAAGCGCCTGCAACCCATGCACCGCTAGACCTGGCCTGCCCGGACGGTGTGAACCAGCAGATCGATGGGCTCTACCGCTGGCAGGTGCAGCGCATGGACCAAGCCGATGGCCCCACGGCGGCCCTCGCCAGCCAGCGTGATCGCTTCACACCAGAGCTGTTCAAGCTGCTGCTGCAGGCACGGCAACTCAGCCCGAATCGGGATGGTCGCTATCTCGACTTCGACGTCTTCAGCGACACCCAGGTGCGGACCTTCGGAGCCTTGGTGACCGGCTGCAGCGCAGACGATGGCCAGAGCATCCAAGCGGCGGTGAATGTGCAAGCTGGACTACGCAAACAAGCCAGCGGAACCCCACGGCAGTTGATTTACCACTTGACGCTCGACGGCACGGGCCAGTGGCAAATCAACGAAATCACCTACCGCAATGAGCGTGTGTTCCAGCTCAGGCCTTATCTCGAGGCGTTGGTGAATCCCACGCCCTGATCCCCTGCCCAACACCTCTCCTCACGAGCGACCAAGCTGATGCCGAACACCATTGGCTCCGCGTGCATCGCCATTCACTGCTGCTCAGGGCCCTGCTTCTGGGGTTGAGTTTCTGGAGCTGTACACCCCTAACGGCGGCACCGATCAGCCGCAACGATCCGGAATCCACCGACCCCGGCAGCAAGTTCATCTCCACTGCCAAGGGTTCAGCTGTGGTGGTCACCGCCAATCCCCTGGCCAGTGCGGAAGCCCTGGCTGTTCTGAAGGACGGCGGCAGCGCCATCGATGCTCTGGTCACAGCCCAAGCAGTGCTGGCAGTGGTTGAACCGCAGAGCTCCGGCCTGGCGGGTGGCGGTTTTCTGCTGCACTGGGATGCCAAGCAACACCGGCTTGCGGTGCTGGATGGCCGTGAAGTGGCCCCCGAACGCAGCCGCCCCGGCGACCTGCTCAACGCCTCTGGGGATCCCATCCCCTGGCGGCAAGCCACCGCCCAAGCCAACGCCATCGGCATCCCCGGGACCGTGGCCCTGCTTTGGGAGGCCCATCAAACCCACGGCCATTTGCCCTGGGCCCGAACCCTGCGACCGGCCATACGCCTGGCCAGCGACGGCTTTCAACCGAGTCCACGGCTTCTGCGCTCCATTCGCCTGGCCCAGCGTTTCGGTGTCAGCCACAGTCCCGATTTTGAGGCGCTGTACCTGCCAGGCGGCCAGCCACCAGCGGCGGATCAATCCTTCAGCAACCCCGCCCTGGCGCAGACCCTGAGGCTGCTGGCCAGAGAAGGTGGCCCGGCCTTTTATCAAGGGCCATTGGCGCAACAGATCCTGCGCGGGATCAATGCCCTGCAGGCCAGCGAGCCCAACTTCCGCGGCTGGACGGCCGCCGACCTCAGCAGCTATGCCGTGCTCCGGCGCGCTCCCCTCTGCAGCCAGCAGCTGCAGCATCAAATCTGCACGATGCCGCCCCCCAGCAGCGGTGGTCTGGCGCTGCTGCAGACCCTGGCCCTGCTCAACCAGAGCACCAACCTGGCCAGCTCCAGCGTTGGCGAGTCGCAGGTGTGGCGGCAGCTGGCCTACGCCCAGGCCTGGGCCGATGCCGACCGCCTCTACTGGGTGCACGACCCCCGTGATGGAGAAGTCCCCGCCGCAGCCCTGCTGGATCCGGCCTACATCGCGAGACGGGCCAGAGCCATGCAGCGCGCCAACGGCGCGCAACCCGCACCGGGTTTGCCCCCGGGGATCGATCGCTATCCCTTCGGCCGACCGGATCGGGGCATCGAACAGGGCACCACTCAGATCACAATCGTGGACGCCGATAGCAACGTCGCCTCATACACCTCCTCGGTGGAGACGATCTTCGGGAGTCGGCACCTGGTGGCCGGCATGGTGATGAACAATCAACTCACCGATTTCGCCTTCAGACCCAGCCTTGGCGGGCAACCGGTTGCCAACCGACGTCTGCCGGGACGGCGGCCGATGTCGTCGATGGCACCGACGCTGGTGTTCCGCAACGACCAACCGGTGCTGGCCCTCGGCAGCCCCGGCGGACGCAGCATCCCGCATCTGCTCAGCCGGGTGCTGCTGGCGTCACTGGTGTGGGATGAGCCGCCAGCGCGGGCGGTGGCCCTCCCCCATCTCTCCCAACGTGGCAACACCCTGGTGCTGGAGGACGACCCGCCGCTGCCCTGGCCCTTGCCGCTGGAGCAGCTCACAACACAGGCAACCCTGCGCCTTCAGCCCATCGGCAGCGGCACCGCCTTGGTGCAAAGGAGCGATGGTGGCTGGCAAGGGGCTGCGGATCCGCGCCGCGAAGGCAAGGCCCTGGCCCTGCCGTGACCAACCTCACATGGCCGGTTGAGCGGGATCACCCCCTCAGATCAGATCTGGAGCGATGGTGAAGTCACGGTGAAGCACAACCAAAAAAACGTCATCACCGCCCACCCAGCGAACGCCATATCCCGAAAGCCCCGCCCCCGTGGTGGGGCTTTCTTATTGGGAACACAGTGCAGCGCGATCAGCTCTTGGAGCGCAGATGCGTGAAGCTGGGGACGCCATTGCTCCAGGCGCGGGTGATGGCCAGGATCAATGCCCCGATCAGGGCCAGGTTCATCGCAAAGCCGCTGTCCACCGGGAAGGTGTGGAAGATCAACGTGGTGGGCACCAGGAACAGCAGCAGCAGCGACGCCCCCAGCACCGTGTTGCTGCCGAACACCAGCAGGATCGATCCGGTGATCAGCACCACAATCGCCGCCACCAGCAGAACGGACGCCAGCGGTTCAGGGATGCCCTTGGAGGCGATGAAGCCAGCGGTTTCAGCGAAGTTGGTGAACTTGGCCGGCAAGGCATTCACAAACACCGCCGCCATCAGCACCCGGCCGAGGAAATCGAACAACTTCGAAGCAGTCATGGGGATCGAAAGCCCGCAGGGGCAAGTGGGTCGTGAAAAGCACCCTAGAGAGCAACTGTTCACTGGGAACAGTCATGAAAAACCCCTGAGGAGTGAACCTCAGGGGTTGATGCCCTCATGAACATCCGTCCGAGGTCAGCGTCGCCGGGAAGCTTGAACAGTGGGGAGAGGAGAACCGCCCGCAACGGTTCGGATCTCCCATGCGCCGTATGAGGCACCATTTGACATGCAGCTCGCATTGTCCCCAGATGGGGAATGGAGATCCACCTCCCCACGCAGTAAGAAGGTTCCATTCGAGGCAAAGCCATGAAGCTCGACCTTGCTCAAGCACAACCCATGGGAAGCCTCATTGTTGAAGGAACCCACCGCCCATTCCACGCCCTTGCCTGCGCCCTTCGGCCGGCAGCTGTGCGCATCGGACGGAAGGTCTCAGCACGATGAGAACCCCATCACAACGTTTTGTCGTTCGATACAGGAAGAACGACGGCAGCCGACACACGCTCCAACTCCACGCGGCCAATCGCCAAGAAGCGCGGATCGTCGCCATGGAAACCGACGCCTACGTGCGCCGATATCCAACCAGTGTGGATTCGATTCTTCAGGCCGCCTGACGCCGCCAGACCCTTGATCGAACGCTCAGGTTGCAGATCCTTCGCCTGACTCTCGATGCTGGAGATCAAACCGTTCACGCCATCCGACCTTGACGTCGTCATTGGGATGGCCCGTGAACAGGATTTCGCTCCAGGAGTGGGCGACATCGAGATCTATGCCAACACCGACAGTCAGGGGGTCTGGTTGGCCTGGCGAGACGGCATGCCGGTGGGCTGCATCGCCGCTGTCACCTACAACCCCAGCTACGCCTTCATCGGACTGTTTGTGGTGAAGCCAGAGCATCGGGGGCTGGGGATCGGCCGTCGCCTCTGGCAACACGCCTTGAAAACCCTCAGCAGCGTGGAGTGCATCGGACTGGAAGCCGCAGTTCAGATGGTGGGCTTCTACGAGAAAGCCGGATTTCAGGAGGACTGCGTCACCACACGCCGGCAGATGCTCTGCCGCAGCGATCAATCACACCACCCGAACACCACCCTGCTCCACCGCAGCGACATCACCGTTGTTCCACTGCGTGAGATCTCTCTCGAGGCGATTCAGCGCTACGACGAACGCCACGAAATCAGCCCAAGGCCCCATTTTCTCGAACTGTGGTTACGCCACAAAGCAGGAAACGTCTTTGTGGCAGGAGATGCCCAGGGAGAGTGTCACGGCTACGTGCGCATTCGCCCCTGCCTGCTCCCCATCGGTGAAGGTTGGCGTGTGGGGCCCTGGCTGGCGGAAGATCCCGGCATGGCATCGCTGTTGCTGAACAACGCCATTGATCGCCACAAGGGAGTCGTTCTGATCGATACCCCGGGGCATAACCCGTCTGCCACAACGATCACAACGGCGAAGGGTTTCAAATCCATGGGCTCGACCGTGCGCATGTACAAGGGCGTGATGCCGCAAGGCCACGATCGCAACGTCTATGGACTGGCCTGCCTCGAGCTTGGTTGATTCGAAGGGTCGAGCAACCACTCCCTGAATTCCTGAGTCAGCGCATAGCTGTCTTCATAGCGTTGCTCTTGATCAAGGTCGGCAATCCTGTGCGTCACAGCGCTGAGAACATGAGCCCTGATGGCATCGGCTTCGGTTGACATCATCTCTCCTTAAGCATTTGCAACTGACGAAAACTCGGCCTGAATCATTAACATCAACCTCTCGGGAGATTTGTATTGCCTTGGCAAGGAGCGGTGCAACAAGCGCAAACGATCCCAACAGAGTGTTCGTTGCAGTTCAGCACTTGTTTTCCCCTGCTTGATCAGAAGCTTCAAGGCCTTGCAGTACAGCGGATATTTGGCTTCGAGCTCTCCGATGCTGAGGTTGGATGTGCTCATGAAACCTTCACGCTGGCAGACAGAACTGTGCAATGAACGAGGCTGTTCCGTCGCCTCCCGAATGGGGACAATCGCTCTGTCCCCGGATGGGGGTAGCTCAACGATCCAGCCAGTGCGTTAGATGGCTTCGATTGCAATTTTGAGCGTGGAATCCATCGAAACCCACATCGCCAAAGATCGTGAGGAATTGGCCAAGGCTCAGGCCAGCGGTGATCAAGCCAAGGCGCGTCACTACGCCACTGAACTTGAGGAACTCGAGACCTACCAAAGCCACCATCCCGGAGAGCACAAGGATCCAACCTCCCTTGAGGTGCATTGCGACCTGAATCCCGATGCTCCGGAGTGCCGCGTCTATGACGACTGACGACGTTCGAAACCATATGGGCAGGCTGGCCCGCAAGGATGGATCAAAGATGCAGGCAAGTGCATGGATCTGACCCCATACCTGCAGAGCGAACCCAAATCTGCAGACGAAGAGCCCCTGCTTTCCGTTGCTATCAATGGAAGCATTGCCTTGGCAATGAAGGGGCGCTTCTTCCTGCGCTGCTTCTGCGAAAGTTTCAGCGAGCGTTCTCGCATCGGATGTGCTGTTACGGATGAAGAGTCCTGCCTGAGTTATCTCCAAAAAGATTCATTTGAGCTGCTTCTCTGCACAGATCTGCTTGAAAAAGGCAACGGCTTTGAATTAGCACGTAAAGCTCGAGAGCTCCAACCCAGCCTGAAGGTGGTGGTGCTGGCGTTGAGCGATGCCATTCCGGTGGAATACGACAACGCATCCTGGCTGGAAGCCGTGGTTGCCGAAGCCGACATCATCGAAGACCGCAAACCTCTTGAGGCAGCAGTGCTGGCTGTCATGGGACATCACTCCTACCGCAGTCCATCTCTGCGCTCCGATGAACTTCCTTATCTGAGCTGCCCGCGACTGACACCACGGGAATACGAAGTGCTCGACCGCCTCGCCCGCGGCATGTCTGACCGGGAAATTGCAGAAGATCTCATCGTCACAGAAGAGACTGCTCGCACCTACACCAAGCGGCTCCTGCGGACCCTTGAAGTGAACAACCGGGTTCAAGCCGTACTCAAAGGAATGCGCTGCGGCATGGTTCAGATCTGAACCAACGAATCACCCCAAATGGGGGTAGAGATCACGTTCCCAGCCAGGCATCAATAGATGGCAATAAGTGATATCGCGAATCGATGGCTGCAATCACCTTCACCAACGAACCATCCCTTACCGAACTTCGGGAAACGGAAGCGGTGTACACCCGCGCCATGGAATACCTGGTGGCGGATGGCGTGAAAGAAGGAGAAGCCAGCAAGAGCGTTTGCTGGCGACGACTGAACCGACTGCATCAGGCCCTTCCAAACCGTTACGGCACTCCGCGGGCGTTGTTCCTTTCGCTTCAGGCGCATCAGCGAAGCCGGAAAGCGGCGTAGTAGCTCCGGGAGCAGCACTTACCGATGGATAGAGATAGACAATATCCACCGAGCGATCGGGTTGAACGGATCCTGGCAGCGCACCCGTGGCTGGGAGAGGCGCAGGCCTGGCGACTGCTCAGCATCAAATATGTGCTCATGGGCCCGAATCAGAGCATCCACAATCCAGACCACCTGCAGCTGATCATGCAGGAGTGGGCCGATCATCTGGCGGAGATGGATGACGCCGCATTGCAGCAGTTGTGGACCTGGATCGAACGCAATCGCCTCGAGGCTGAACAGAACGAGCTCTGAGCCCCGCCCGCAGAGCGCTCGCCAACAATCACTCCATCAGAAATTCACTGCGCAGGGCTCGCGCATCCTGAATGCGTTGGCCCATGGCGAGCTGACGAAGACGTGTGTTCAGCCAGGTCCGCAGACGAGTGGACGACACCGACTTGTTGAGCAGACCGTCCGAAGGCTCAGGCGTGCCGAAGGGAATGGTCATCAGCCACGCGTGGCGGTTCAGGCTAATCAGATCGCAGCCACGCCAGCCCTACTTTCAGCCGATTCAGCCCGGAAAGGCAATGCGTGTTCGTGCTGATTGCCAGGGGCAGGGCCCGGGCCAAGACTGTGTGCATTGAGATCGGAGGCGTCCATGCGAGACGACGGTCCAACCGAGCAGACGTTAGAAGCAGCCTGACTTTTCTGGCCCCTGCTCCAACAGTTTTCACACCTCTTGTCGGGTGCGCCCTTCGACAGGCCCTGTGCGAAAGGCCAGGCCGATCGGCACTCCATCTGCACCGTTCCAGGTGCCCTAAGGAGCTCCCATCACCCGACCCCTTGGAACATGGCCCCAGGCGCCACGAGGCAGACGCTTCGACCTTCCTTCAGCCGAAATCTGTTGGATTGCGTCATGCACAAACGAGCGAGTTAGGCCGTCCGTTCACCGGAACGGGACGGTCGCCTCAATTCTGAACAACAACGTTCAGACACAGACCCCCGGCACCCTCCATCACAGGGGCCGGGGGTCTGCTGCTGCATCAGGCTTTGCGCTTTTGATCCGCCTGCCGCAGCTGCTCCCGCAGGATGATCGGATCATCGCAATGGGACCTGCGGTAGAGCGCTTTGATCTTCCGGGATTCCTCATCGAGCAACTCCAACTCAACCGCATCAGCCATTCCCACGGTGAAATCTTCGATCTGGCGATCTTCAAACTGATTCTCCAGAGCCATCAACTCCTTCAACGAATCACTCATATAGAGACAACTGGACGCCATCAATTTGAGGTTCTCTCGGATCTTGATGTCCGCCTGCTCGCGCACATCCCGTGCTTTTTCAAGCGTGGCAATCAGATCACCACTGGCCGATTCTTCAATCGCTGCAGCAGACACCGGTGAAGCGGTTGCACAACCCAGCACCAACACCAGCAGCAACACCAGAACGGAGTGCAGAAGCTTCATCCAAGCCCTAGAAGTCACGACACGTTAAAGGGACTGACCTGATGGAGAACCCTCAGATGGGGGAGACATCGCCTGGAATCAGCACAGACACCCCCCCGAGGGAGTGATGTGGAGCCGTCAGCTTTTTCCGATGCTGTTGGAACACCACCAGACAAGAGGCAACAGAAGACCATGACCCGCACAACCGCCAAAGCTCAACTGCTTGAGTTGTTGATCGAACCCCTCAAGGGTTGCAAAGGCCTCTACACCCATCGCCAACAGCTGATGCAACGGGTGATGCGCATGCCAGACCTGGAAGTGCGCGATCACCTTGATCGACTCAAGGCCTGCCATGTCCCAGGCAGCTGAGCCCTTCAGAGCCACACGCGCAATTCTTAAGGAATACTGAGAGACGCAAAGAAAGCCAAAGTCGTATCAGATGTCGCAGTCGGGTCCATTAGCGAATCCGTAGGACGGCTGAGACTTCAATCGTGATCCCATGGCCGAGACCCTGCACCTGCCCTACTCCGTTCAAGGCAACGGAACGGTGGAATCGATTGGCAATCACTTCTATCGGGTGTGCGGCCCGGCGGGCTGCACGGTCGTGATGGGGCTCAGCAATGCCCTGTACCTGAGCAGAAACATCCCAGAAGTGGAGGAGCACAACCAGCGCTCACATCGATGACAAAAAAATTCGCCCCATCACGGAGCGAACCTTCAAACCGAAGCAATCCCCATCACCCGGCTTTCTGCACCAGATGTTGATGCAATGGGCAGACAATACTCATCCAACCCCAGATCTAGGGGGAGCAATATCACTTATGCAGCGCCATTGATCACACATCAACGCTGCATGTGGTGGCCATCGGAGTTATGTTGAGAGACCCCATCACCCGGCCCGCCCCTTCGGCGGGCTTTTTTGTGGAAACACGCCAGATGTAGTGCCGGGGCAAGCACTACAAAGAGAGGGCATAAAAAAGGAAGGGTTCCCTAGTCCCTCCCCTGTTCGACGCAGTTTCCCCCTGTTCTGAGCTGGGGGTTACCTGTTCATTCTGTATCCCAAGGAACCAAACGGCATCGGTGATTGCACCTAGCGAACACTCAACACTCGCATCAGCGATCAAGCAGGCCGGCGTCGAGCTTGGCGTCGGGATTGAGCTTGATCAGCATCCACATCAACATGGCCGAGCAGTCGCGATCACTCACGCCATAGTCATATTTCCAGTCAGCCACCATTCCCTTGAGCTCATGCTGAGCACGGGCGATGAACTCATCGTTCCATTCCTGCACCGAATCGATCACCTCAAGACACCAGGAACGAGGCTGCAATCACTCTTCTTCTGAATCCTCTTCAGTCACATAGAACGGCTCATCCACGCCCGGCTGATCGTTCTGAAGCACCAGAAGCTTCAAGGAATCGTCGCTCTCAAACACGAACAGGCCATCTTCATCGGGATGTACACCCTCCATTTCGGGGTGCTGATTAACGAGGCGCTTGAGCCGGCGCTTCTCCTTCCAGAATTTGAAACCCTTTTCAAACAGATAAACAGTCAGAGCCAAGTTCACCAGCACGAGGGCGAGGAACTCCAAGGCCTGCATAGGTCAAAACCGGATTGCGATGACACTAGCGAGAGAAGCAGCGAGCGCCATAGCAAGCGATACCAACGGGCGCCAAGCTGGGATCAATCGTGCTCGATGCATGGACGACCACAACAAGCAGAAACTAAAGGCACGGGAGATGGTGCGGGCCCATGCCTATCCAGTGCTGGCTGCCGTCAGCAGCCTCAGTCTGATCAGCATTGCTGTTCTGCTGGTTCCACAAGCCGTCAAAACCCATCGCTATAACCGCTGCATCGATGCGCAGATCGCCATGCGGGTTGCCATCAACCCCGAGGGACAGGCCGCTCCCGGCAAGATGAACTACCTCAAAGCAGTCGAACACTGCGAAGGCTTTTGAACCGATGCGCGCCATCCAACCGTTATCGGCTCTCGGCTTCGGCGTTTTGGCCCTGTTGGTGAACCAAACGCCAGGAATGGCCCACGGCAAAGGGCTCTACGGAACCGAAGCGGAAGCCCAGCAGCGGGCAGCTGAAATCGGTTGCAGCAGCGTTCACGAGAACAAGGGACGCTGGATGCCTTGCGCTGATGAACGGGAACTCCACCAACAGCTGCGCAAGCAATGAAAGCCTCCAGAACAACCAGCCGTCAGGCGCGACGAATCCATTGCTGAAACCGGCGCGTTGTACAGCCTGCTGCTGGAGCACAACATTGATGCCTTCTGGCTGCTCAAGCTGCACACCGACGGTTCGGCTGGCTCAACCTTCAGCCCGTGCACCCAATCCTGCTGGGAGGTCTCACCATTGTTGTGACCGCGTCTGGGCTGACGATGCTGCTCAGGCCAGCCCGCACGAAAGGGGGTTGAAACCAACCCGACCACCTCACTCCGCGCAGGTGCAGCCGCAGGAGCCACTGCCATGGCAAGGCTCGTGGTTGGGGTGACCGGTGGCACAGGCCTCTGAACAGAAACTCTGGCCATCACGGACAACAGCCTGGGCTGCCTGCACCTCACAGGTGCAACGCTGGCAGGCACAGGGCATAGCGGAAGCCATCACAAACAATCAACTCGCTTCTTTTTAGATTGAAAAACCAATATTTCCAGGACAAACACACCATTCCCACACACAATTCACGTGAAAATATTGACAACGATTCTCATTCCGAGCCAGAAATCGCTCGACCCTGAACACAATAAAGCTTAAAAAATAAACTTAACGGACAATCCTGAAGAAAAATATCAGCAATCAAAAAAACCATACAAGCCTTGCAAGACTCACCGCCAACATCAACCAGAGGCCCAGAAAATTCATGAACGCACTTTATTTCTGCGCGCGAATGTCCGACAAAACAACATCATCAACACGCAATAGCGC
>Ga0213866_10003465_pt1 | contig 10730 bp, 9 predicted proteins | sample PICome_11_FD_160079 | JGI IMG/M metagenome (GOLD analysis project Ga0213866, IMG submission 160079) | Coastal seawater microbial communities near Pivers Island, North Carolina, United States - PICO284 | ecosystem: Environmental > Aquatic > Marine > Coastal | place: USA: North Carolina... | reverse complement strand
GGCGCGGAGCCGTGGATCAAGGGCCCGACAGCCACCAAGGACGGGGGCCGCTGGGATCCGGCTGAGCTCACCGCCGTCGTGCCTGGGCTGGTCGCCGACGCTCGCGGAAACTCCGACATGTTCGGCAATCCGCGCGCCTAGAGCTCGATCCGCTCCGCCCGCGAGAGCACGCGCTCCACGTATTGCTCGGTCTCCGGGAATGGAGGCACCCCGTCGTACCTCAGCACCTGGTTGAAGCCGGCGTTGTAGGCCGCCAGGATGTTGCTCACGTGATCCCCCGGGACATCGGCGACCAGGCCGGAGTTGACACAGTTCAGCGCGGCGGCGGAGTGGATGGCATCCACGGGGTCGTAGATGTCGCGGTCGCCATCGCCGTCCCCGTCGACGGCGTACTGCTCCCAGACAGCGGGCATGAATTGGGCCAGACCTGTGGCGCCCGCGGGGCTGACCGCTCGTGGATCCCAACTGCTCTCCGAAGCCAGCTGCGCGGCAAGCACCTCCGCGGGGACCACCGGGCATCGCTCGGCTGCCTCGAGGATGACCGGCCTCAGCTCCTCGGGCACCACGATGACCCGATCTCGTAGGAGGTCGACGCCGCCCAGGGCCACGATCCCACCGGCCCCGGCGACGGCAAGCAGCACGAAGGCAGCGCCGATGATCCCCAGGGTGCGCAGCATGCAACCAAGGTAACCCGCACCGTGTCACCGATGCCCGACCGTTCTCGCGCGTCCTGACCGGTCGAGCACCTACCGTGGACCCATGAGCGACTCCGCGAGCCCAGGCTCCCCGCAGCCTGTCCCGGGCAAGTCCGTCGATCTGCCCCAGGCGGAGGTGGAGTCGCTCTTCGCCCAGCGGCTCTCCGAAGCCTTCGCGTCCCTGGGCTGCTTCAATCTCGCGGTCTTCGGCAAGACGGGTGTCGGCAAGTCAACCCTCGTGAACGCGATCTTCGGCAGCGAGGTGGCCGCGACCGGGGTCGGCAAGCCGGTGACGCAGGGCCTGAACTATCACCGCCATCCTGGCGGACTGCTCGGTCTCTACGACTCCGAGGGCTTCGAGACGGGTGCGTCCGGTGACGACATCCTCGCGGCCTTGCGCGCCCGCGTGGCGGAGTCGCGGGCTCTCCCAGTGGACCAGCAGATTCACGCTGCTTGGTATCTCGTGCGTTGGTCCGATCGGCGCTTCGAGGAGCGCCAGGGCGACTTCGTGCGCGCGCTGTCCGACCTCGGGCTTCCCGTCATCCTCGTGATCACACAGGTGCCCAGTCGCGACGGCGTGCCTCACCCGGATGCCCTCGAGTTCGCGCAGTACATCGAGTCCCTCGGTCTCCCGCTGCGCCCCTCCGGTCAGGTACTGCTCACGAATGCGGTCGAGGACCCCTTCACGTCATCGCCGGTCTTCGGTCTGCAGGAGCTCCTTGATGCGACGTACGTCGTCGTGCCCGAGGTCGCCACCGCGGCGCTCACGGCGGTGCAGATCCTCGACTGGGAGCGTAAAAGACAGGCGGCCAAGACGATCATCAATCAGTCGGTTGCGCTCGCTGCCGGGGTCGGTGCGGCTCCCATTCCCTTCGCCGACGCTGCCATCCTGGTTCCGACGCAGGTGACGATGATCGCGCGAATCACGGCGGCCTACGGCTTGCCGGCAGATCGCTCGCGCGCACTCGCAGCGGCCGGGGCTGTCGTGCTGACCGGAGGGGCGACCATGGCGGGGCGCTACCTCGCGACCAACCTGCTGAAGTTCATCCCTGGTGGCCAGGTGGCGACGTCGGCGATCTCGGCCACGGTCGCCGGCTCCTTGACACGTGCTGTCGGTGGAGCGTGGTCCCGCGTCTGCGAGTACACACTTACCCTCCCACCTGACGAGCGGGATCGGTTCCTCACCGGCAGCGGCCCCAAGGAGCTCTTCCTGGCCTACTTCTCTGGCAAGCAGCGCTGATACCGCGAGCGCACTGCTACGGTCGGGGGAGCCGCTCACCTAGGGAGGTCCGATGCGCCGCGTCTTCCTCGTCGCCGCTGCCATCGCGGGCGCTGCCGCTGGCGTCGCCGCCTGGCGCAGGTATCACGACACCGACCCCGTCGCCGAGCGCGCGGACGCGTGGGCGGACTCGGTCTCGACGCTGGCACATCGCTCGGCCACCGGGGTGTCCGGCGCCGCGACCAGTGCCGCGGGGCTCGCTGACAAGGCGGCGCAGGCAGCATCGAATGTCGCCCACTCCTCACCGGTGGTGCCACCCGTGGTCGCCGATGCGGTGAGCGCTGCAGCCGCCTCCGCGGGAGCGGCAGTGAGCGATGCCGCTGAGGTGACCTCGTCGGCAGCGTCGTCGGCGGCCAGCGTCACGACGTCAGCGGCCGCGGATGCGGCCGAGGTCGCCAAGGGTGCGGCTGTCGCGGCAGCGGAAGAGCTGAGCGAATCCGATGCCGCTTCAGCGCCGGCAGCCCCGAACCCCGACGCCAAGCAGGCCGAGCCCAAGAAGGCACCCGCGAAAAAGGCGTCGGCCAAGAAGTCGCCCGCCAAGAAGTCGCCGGCCAAGAAGTCATCGACGAAGAAGGCCTCGGCCTCGGCGGAGGGGCCCGCCAAGAAGGCCACGTCGAAGAAGACCGCGGACACGAAGCCGGCGCCGGAGGGTGACCCCGGATCCGACTAGGCGGGACCTACTTGACCGGTCCTGACGTCACGCTGACCTGCTTCGTCACCGTGGCGAATGCCCAACTCGAGATGGACACGTCCCAGGAGCCGCGCCTCACTGCTTCGGGGACGGGAAGATTTCCCGGCTCGCGAGCGTTGGACCCTCAAGCGACACTGTCTGCAAGGAGGATCCATGTCTGATCGACCGCTTGTCACCTGGCACAGCGACCCCACCGCGGTGGAGGGTCGTGATGTCCTCGTGCACGCATTCACGGGCTTCCTCGATGCCGGTGGCGCGACCGCGATGGCAGCGCGCGCGCTGCAGTCCCGCGAGCCTCGCCTCCTGGCTACCTTCGACATCGACCAGGTCCTCGACTACCGTGCCCGTCGGCCGGTCCTCACCTTCGTCACCGACCACTTCGCGGCCGTGGACATGCCCCAGATCGCCCTCCACGAGGTCACCGACGCCGCGGGCACGCCGTTCCTGCTCCTGACCGGGCCGGAGCCGGACTACCAGTGGCAGCGCTTCTCGGCGGAGATCCTCGAGATCATCCGCCGCACCGGCACCCGCCTCACGGTCGGGCTGTCGGCGATCCCGTGGCCCGCTCCGCACACACGTCCGCTCGGTGTCACGGTGCACGGCAATGTGCCTTCCCTGGTTTCCAGCCCGCACACGGTCGGTGGCAACCTTCAGGTCCCCGGCCACATCGGCGGACTTCTGGAGCTGCGCCTCGGTGAGGCGGGTGAGCAGGCCATTGGCATCGCGACCCACGTGCCCCACTACCTCGGTCAGTTCGAATACCCCTCAGCCGCGATCACGACCTTGGAAGCCCTGTCGGCAGCGACCGGGCTCGCACTGCCCGTCGACGACCTGCGCGCTCCTGCATCGCGAGCGGAGGGCGAGATCGCCCAGCAGCTGCAAAACAGCGAGGAGTTCGTCACGATCGTCCACGCATTGGAGCAGCAGTACGACCAGCTCGCCGCCCTCAGGGGAGCGGGACCGGTCGCGAGCGGCGGCTCCGAATTGGCGCCCGGCGGCAATGTCCCGTCCGGGGACGAGATCGCGGCCCAGGTGGAGCAATTCCTCGCGGACATGCACGACCGGGAGTCCGGCGACCCCGAGTGAGCAGGCATCGGGCGGAGCGCCCGAGATGCTCCCGCAACCGCTCCCACCTGTGACAGGATTCCTTCTCAGGTCCGACAGGAGGAGCCGTGCGCAACCGCGTTCATCTGATCGCCTACGCCGACCGGTGCGGGGGAGATCTGGCGGGACTCGCCGGTCTGCTTCGGGGCCCCTGGTCCGGGGTCTACGGCGGCGTTCACGTGCTGCCGTTCTACACCCCCTACGACGGCGCCGACGCGGGGTTCGATCCCATCGATCACACCGAGGTCGATCCCCGTTTGGGTACCTGGGCTGACATCGCGAGCATCTCCAGCGATCTCGACGTGATGGTCGATGTGATCGTCAACCACGTCTCTGCGGACTCGGCTGCATTCCGTGATGTCCGCCAACACGGAGATGCGTCGCCGTGGGCTTCGATGTTCCTGACAATGGGCGCTGTCTTCCCGGACGGGGCGCGGGAGAGCGATCTCACCGCGATCTATCGACCGCGGCCTGGGCTGCCCTTCACACCCATGGCGTGGGGCGACGACAAGCGCCTGGTGTGGACGACGTTCACTCCGCAGCAGGTGGATATCGACGTCCGCTCTGGGGTCGGCCGCGCCTATCTCGAATCCATCCTCGATCGCCTCGCCGAGGCGGGTGTCAGCCTCGCGCGACTCGACGCGGTGGGCTATGCGATCAAGACCGCGGGTACGTCATGCTTCATGACCCCGGAGACCATCGACTTCGTCGCGGACTTCACGCGCTCGGCGCATGCGCGCGGCATCGATGTGCTCGTCGAGGTGCACTCCTACTATCGCGATCAGATCGACATTGCCCGACTCGTCGATCGCGTCTACGACTTCGCGCTGCCTCCGTTGGTGCTCCACGCGGCCTACACGGGTGACCACGAGCCCCTCATCAACTGGCTTCGCATCCGACCGGACAACTCGGTCACTGTGCTGGACACCCACGACGGAATCGGCATCGTCGACGTCGGTCCGGATGCCCGGTCACCTGGTCGACCGGGGCTCCTCGACGCCGCGCAGCTCGACGCGCTCGTGGAGGGCATTCATGAGCGCACCGGTGGCCAGAGTCGACTGGCCACCGGGTGGGCGGCGAGCAACGTCGACATCTACCAGGTGAATTCGACATTTCTTGACGCGCTCGGAGGTGACGCGCGGGTGTACCTCGCGGCACGGGCCCTGCAGTTCTTCGTGCCGGGGATCCCGCAGGTCTACTACGTCGGAGCGCTGGGCGGTCGCAATGACATGGATCTGCTCGCCCGCTCAGGGGTCGGCCGCGATATCAACCGCCACCATTATCGCGATGACGAAATCCGCGATGCGCTGGAGCAGCCCGTCGTGCAGGCACTATCCCGCCTTGCACGGCTGCGCAATGATCTGCCCGCCTTCGGCGGAGACTGCCGGATCGAGGGGGATGGCTCCGGCGTGCGCATCACCCGGACACTCGGGGATGACTCCGCGACACTCGACGTGAACCTCGCGTCCGGCTTCGCGCGCATCTGCTGGTCGGGTCCGTCCGGTGCAGGCGCCCTCGATGACCTGCTCGCCGAGTCGAGTCCGGCACCGGCATGAAGGCCAACGCCTCTCTCGAGCCCATGCTGCCTGCGGACCTCGTGGTCGGCACGGCGACTGCCTCGTGGCAGGTCGAGGGCGATGTCGCCGGCCGCGGTCGGTGCATCTGGGACGACTTCGCCGAGCGCCCCGGCGCGATCGTGGATGGGACGACGGGCGAGCCGGCATGCGACCACCTGCGGCGATTCGACGACGATCTGGCCATCATCGAGGACCTCGGATTTGACGCGTATCGCTTCTCGATCAGTTGGCCGAGGGTGCAGCCCGGGGGAAGGGGGGACGTCAGCGCCGCGGGTCTGGACGTCTACGACCGCATGGTGGACCGACTCCTGGAGCGCGGGATCGATCCCATCGTGACGCTTTACCACTGGGACCTGCCCAGCGAGTTGCCCGGATGGACTGAGCGCGAGACCGCCGAGCGGTTCGCCCGCTACGTCGGGGCTGTCGCGGACCGGCTTGCGGACCGGGTCTCTCGCTGGGCAACGCTCAACGAGCCCTGGGTGTCGGCCTACCTCGGCTACGCGTCGGGTATCCATGCGCCCGGGGTCCGCGACCCGCACGCGGCGATCGCATCGGCGTACCACCTCATGCTCGGCCACGGCCTTGCCATGCGCGAACTCCGCCGCGCTCATGCGCGCGAGGTGGGGATCGTGCTCAACCTCATCCCGGTGATCCCGGACTCCGCCGCGACTCAGGCCGCCGCTCGCCACATCGACGGCCTCCACAACCGGTTCTTCCTCGACCTGCTCAGCGGACGGGGAATCGCGCCGGAGGTCATCGCCTCCACGAGCGGCGTGTGCGACTGGAGCTTCCTCCGGGACGAGGACCTTGCCGTCATGGCCGAGCCCATCGATTGGCTCGGGGAGAACTACTACACGGTCATGCGAGTCGCATCAGCCGATCACGCCGGCCCGGATCTTGATGCCTATCCCGGGAGTCCGCCCGCGCGATTCGCGCCGCGTGAACCCGTGACCGACATGGGCTGGGAGGTCTACCCCGAGGGACTGGTGGCCGCCCTTTCCATGGCCGCGGCCGCATTGCCCGAAGTGCCCCTGTGGGTGACCGAGAACGGTGCTGCGGTCATCGACGACATCGATCCGGCGGGGGTGCACGACCCCGATCGCGTCCACTACTACCGCGAACATGTCCGAGCGGTATTGCGTGCCCGCGAAGCAGGTATCGACGTACGGGGCTACCTCGCGTGGTCGCTCCTCGACAACATCGAGTGGGCCGAGGGTTTCACCAAGCGATTCGGGATCGTGCGGGTGGAGCCGGAGACGTTGCAGCGTATGCCGAAGGACAGCGCCCGCTGGTGGCAGGCTCGGCTCGCCGAGCGCGTCAGCCCTTGACCGAGCCGGCGAGCAGGCCGCGCACGAAGAATCGCTGGAGCGCGAAGAACACGATGAGCGGCACGATGATCGCGATGAAGGCACCCGCGGTGATGAGGTGAGTCTTGGCGCCGTAACTGCCGACGATGTTGGCGAGATACGCCGTGATGGGAGCGACGTCCGGGGTCCCGCCGGCGAAGGTGAGCGCGACGAGGAGGTCGTTCCACACCCACAGGAACTGGAAGATCGCGAAGGATGCGATGGCTGGCACCGACAGCGGCAGGATGATGCGCCAGAAGATCGTGAAGTGGCTCGCGCCGTCCACCAGGGCTGCTTCGATGAGATCGCGGGGCAGCTGCGCCATGAAGTTGTGCAGGAGGAAGACCGCGAGCGGCAGGGCGAACATCGTGTGCGCCACCCACAGCGGGATGTAGGTCCCTCCCAGGTCGAGATCGGGAATGACGGTGACGGGGCCGATGCTCCAGCCGAGATTGAACATTTGCAGTAGGGGTAGCAGTGCCATCTGCAGGGGCACGATCTGCAGGGCGAAGATGACGAAGAAGAGCAGCGTGGCTCCCCGGAACGGCACCCAGGCGAGCGCATACGCGCACATGGTCGCAATCACGAGCGGGAAGATCGCGGCCGGAATCGCGATAGCAAAGGAGTTGAAGAAGTACGGAAGGATGCCGCCGGCCATGACGTCACCGCCACCGAGCACTTCGACGTAGTTCTCCAGCGTCAGCTCCGGGTCGGTGAAGACGGTCCACCAGCCGCTGTTGACGGCAGGGCCCGACGGGCGCAGCGAGGTCACCAGCAGACCGAAGGTCGGGATGGTCCACAGGATGGTGAGCACGATCACCAGGGCGGTCGCCCAGGGGCTGCTCAGACTGCGTCGCACGGCCTGCGGAATCGTGGCGCCCTTGTCGGCGGGAGCCGGCATGGGGACGATCTCGTGCGCTTCGACGCTCATCGGACCGCCCTTTCCTTGCGGAGCTGGACGATGTTGTAGGCGACCAGCGGGATGACTCCCAGGAAGAGGATGACGGCGAGCGCGGATCCACGCCCGACGTCGAATTGCACGAACGCCTGGCTATACATCTCGTTCGCGACGATCTGCGTGCCGAAGTTGCCGTTGGTCATGACCCGGACGATGTCGAAGATCTTGAGCGTGGCGATCATGATGGTGGTGACGACGACGATCAGCGTTGTGCGAATCATCGGGATGGTCACACGACTGAAGAGCCGCCATCCCGTGGCCCCATCCAGGGTCGCAGCTTCGACGACGTCGGAGGGGATGGCCTTGATCGCTGCTGAGAGCACGACCATGGCGAATCCGGTCTGGATCCAGATCATGATCACCATGAGCAGGAAGTTGTTCCACGGCTGGAGGAGCAGCCAGTTGGGGGGCTCCATGCCAAGCCAGAGGACCACCTGGCTGAGCAGGCCGACCTGCTCCTGACTGGGATCGCGGTAGGCGTAGACCAGGCCCCAGATGATGCTTGCGCCGACGAAGGAAATGGCCATCGGCATGAAGATGAGCGACTTGGGGATCGACTCTCGGCGCATGCGGTCGAGCAGGAGCGCCAGGACAAGCCCGACAACGGTCGAGAACAGCGGTGCGATGACGATCCAGGACGCGGTGTTGATGAGCACCTGCTGGTTGGACTCGGTGGTGAAGATCCACCCGTAGTTCTGCAGGCCAATGAACTTCTTGCCGCTGGCGTTGAAGGTGCTCTTGTAGACGGTCTGGAAGGTCGGGACCACCAGGCCGATGATGAGCAGGATCACGGCTGGGCCCAGGAACGCGAGCATGGCCACGGGGTTGGCCAGACGCCCTCGGATGCGGCCGAGGATGAAGAAGACGATGAGCAGGAGGCCGAAGAACACGGCGACGCCCGCGGCAGCAGTCCCCAACTTGGGGATTCCATCGAGGACTTGCTGCCAGATCATCGCCTCTCCCGTGTGTGCAGGTGCTTGTGATGACGGACGGGGCCCGAGGATTGTTTACACCCTCGGGCCCCGTCGTGTCGGTCATTCCCTCCGATGAAGGGAAGTCAGGACATGCGCGTTACTCTGCGGGCCACGCCGCGTCGATGTCGCGGAGGACGGCCTCGGTCGGCTTGTCCTCGGCGAACCATGCGGTCATCTCCTTCCACATGGCGCCCGCGCCCACGGCCGCCGGCATGAGGTCGGAGGCGTCGAAGCGGAAGGTGCCCTGCGGATCGGTGAGGTACTGCGCCGAGAGCTGGTCGATCGACCCGGCGACGTAGGCATCCAGCGGCACGCCGCTGTTGGCGGACACCCAGGTGCCCTCCTTGACCTTCGCCGTGGCGAACTCCGGCGAAGCGAGGAAGGTCTGCGCTGCCACGACCTCGGGGCGATCGGCGAACGCCGTGACGAACTCTCCGCCGCCGACCACGGGGTTGGGGACGTTGTCGTTCATCGCCGGGAGATAGAAGGCGTAGGCGTCGCCGTCCTCGGCAACAACAGCATCCGGGTTGAACTCAGCCCAGAAGTTGGCGTAGAAGGATGCCTGCTGCAGCATGCCGCACTCGCCCTTGAGGATCGGCTCGCCGGCCTGCTGGAAGCCGGTCGTGGCGATCGTCTTGACGTCACCGAATCCGGCGTTGACGTAGTCGGGGTTCTTCATCCAGCCTGCGAGCGTATCCATGGCCGCGGTGACCTCGGGCGACTCGAAGAGCAGGGTGTGGTTGACCCACTGGTCGTAGACGTCGCCGCCGTACATGCGCAGCATGATCTGCTCGAGCCAGTCGGTGGCGGGCCAGCCGGTGGCGCCACCGGACTCGATGCCGCCACACCACGGCTTGACGCCGTCGGCAACCATCTGATCAGACAGGGCGAAGAGGTCATCCCACGTGGTGGGGACGGTGTAGCCCTTCTCCGCGAAGACCTTCGGGGAGTACCAGACGAACGACTTCATGTTGGAGCCGAGCGGCGCGGCATAGAAGGTGCCGTCCACGGTGCCGTAGGCCTTCCACGCAGGATTCCAGTACTGGTCGACAAGGGCTGTCACCGAGTCAGGAGCGGCGATCGGACCGCCGGACTCCACGAGCTTGGCCAGCAGTCCGGGCTGGGGGATGAAAGCAAGATCGGGTGCGTTGCCGCCGGCGATGCGCGTCGGCAGCTGTGCCTCGAACTGATCTGATCCCTCGTACACGATGTCGATGCCCGTGCACTCCTCGAACTCCGCCCAGGCCGTCTCGAACTTCTGCTGCTCCGGCGGCAGGATGGAGGTGAAGAGGGTGACCGAAGCACCCTCGAAGGTGCCGTAGGCCGCGTAGGCCTCACAACCAGCCGCTGGTGCCGCGCTCGTCGCCCCGCCATCAGCGGAGGAACTCGCGGGAGCAGCGGACGTGCTCTCGTCGGAAGTGCTCGAGCCGCCGCAGGCGGCCAGCAGCAGCGCAGCTGCTCCGGCGCCCGCGAGGAGGACCACCCCACGACGGCGAGTAGGAACTGACATGCCGTCTCCTTGTCGATGAACGGCCGGGCGTGACCGGCCTGCAAACGCTCCCATCTTGGCGACTTCGGCAAGGAAGGGCAAGGGGAATGTGCTTTTCCGCGTCGTAACGAAACGACAACGACTCATCGCTATGCAACAGTGCGGAAAACAGGCGCGTTTCATGAAAGCGCTGTCGGGTGACGTGTTCGCGTCTACAGTGGCGGTTCGTCCAGCGTGTTGGTGCGTCGGAAGGATCCCCCGTGGCGAGCGATGTTCTCTTCGACGACGTCTCTCTCGTGTACCCCGGGACCGAGATTGCCGCCGTCAGCCACCTCGACCTGCACATCGGTGCGGGCGAGTTCCTCGTCCTGGTCGGTCCGTCCGGATGCGGCAAGTCGACATCGCTGCGCATGCTCGCTGGCCTCGAGCCGGTGTCGTCCGGACGCATCGTCATCGCCGACCGCGATGTCACGCGCGTTCCTGCCAAGGATCGGGATATCGCGATGGTCTTCCAGAACTACGCGCTCTACCCGCACATGAGCGTGGCAGAGAACATGGCCTTCGCGCTCAAGATCCAGAAGGTGTCGAAGTCCGAGATCACGCGCCGTGTCGACGAG